>Ga0209955_1000369_pt1 | contig 16530 bp, 12 predicted proteins | sample SalPonA_A_H2O_MG_FD_185716 | JGI IMG/M metagenome (GOLD analysis project Ga0209955, IMG submission 185716) | Water microbial communities from South San Francisco under conditions of wetland restoration - Salt Pond MetaG R2A_A_H2O_MG (SPAdes)... | ecosystem: Environmental > Aquatic > Non-marine... | reverse complement strand
TTTGCATATTTACTTAATTTCATTGTTTTCATATCATATTATATCATAGTTTTTTGTTAAAAAACTATAAATATAGAAAAAAATTAAAAATACTTCTATATTTTGCTATTTTTTTATATACATGTTTCTAACACATTTGTTAAAATATTAAGAAATACATTAAAAAGTACTTAATTAAAAGTTGTCTAAATCTAAATTAAGTTTATTTAGTTATAATATAAGAAAATAAATATAAATATTTAAAGGTTGATTATGAATAAAGATTTGTTGGGTATAAAAGATAAAATAAAAAAGAAATTAAAAACTTATGGTTTAACAAGTTTTAGTGATTTAAAAGTAAAAAATGGTAAAATAGAACCAAAAGATTATGAAAAATATAAAAATGACTCAAACCTAAATGATTTTATTAACTCACCTGAATATATTGAAATATTACAAATAATTGGAAAGTTTTTTGAAACATATAAAAAAGAAATTGAGAAGAATGAAGAACCTAATGGAGAAATATTTGAAGAATATCAATCTTTAATTGATATATTAAATAAATATAATCTAAAAAATATTACCTTTGATTTAGTTTCAAGAATACCTGAAATCAATGATAAATCACTAGAAGAAGTTTCAAAAGAAACTATTGGGTATTTACAAGAAATTAAAACAGAAGAATTAGCATTAGAAGAAAATATTAATGGTTTAATTAAAGAACTTTTAAAAGATAAAAAAAATAACAAATCAAAAAAACAACCAAATGAAGAAGAAAGTGTTTTACAAATTGTTTTACAAAATATTCAAAATAGTACAAAAAAAGAAATAGTTGAAACTTTAAGAGTTTATTTTGAAATTAAAAAAGAAATTGGTGAAGAAGATAGTCTTAAAACTATATTACAATCATTAAAAGAAAAGAAAAATGTTGAACCTTTAATTGAAGATATTAATAGATTTACTTTAAATGAATTATATCCAAAAGTAAATAATAAAAGAGTTTATAAAGGTCAAAGTTCAGGTGTTCCTGATATTGAGTTCTTCTTCATTAAATCTGGAAAACTTCATTCTAAAAGTGGTTCTATAACATTGTCAGGTGAATACTATTTTGAAGGAACTCAAAATAATTTTCATTCATATAGAACTTCTTTAAAAAGACACTTAATTGAAAACTATTCAGAAAAAGATAAACTAATTCAAGAAGGTTTTGATATAAGTAAAACTATCAACAATAGAAATTCATTTCCTACTGAACTTAAATGGTTATTAAAAGAAATTAATTCATTAGGTTCAACTGAAATAAATTTATTACAAAAATCAAATGCTTCACTAAATGAAGTTATTGAATATTTATCTATTTTTACTTATAAAAATAATTCTATTAATAAAAGTAATTTAAATAAAAAGAAAACATTAAAAACAATATTAAATGAAGAACTAGAAAAAGGGAATAATATTGAAACTTTTTTAAAGGATAAAGAGCAATTCAAAACAAATTTCTTTAATGATTTAGATTATTATTCAAAAGTTGAAAAAACAAATGAAGAAGGACAAAAATATTTTAAAAGGGATAAAAAATATGATAAAGATAGTTCTGAACATAAAAAAAAGGTTGAAAAACATATTGAAAACATAGACAAAATATTGGATAAAATCAATGAAATACCAAATCAAAGTGAAACAAATATAGAAACAATCTCAAATGATAATAACCATTCACATATATTTTCTATTTTAAATAATTCAATTATTATTAAAGAAAAATCTAATGTCATAGAAGAAGATTTAGGTTTAGGTAATACAGATATAAATGATAATATTTATCTTTCTATTTTAATTGTTGGTTTTTCACATATTAAGAATGAGTTTAATCTTGAAAATGTTTTAGATATTTCTAAATCTCATGATAAAATACCTGTTGAATATTATGAAAGAATATTTCAAATGCATAAAAACTGGAATATTAGAATAACCTATACAAGTGAAACACAAGTATTTTCTTCTAAAGATATAAACTTTATTGAATTACTTTCTGATGAAAATAAAATTATTCAAGCATTAGATAATTTAATATTGAAACTAGATAATAAAGATAATAAATTAAACAAAACATTGAGATTAAATGCTATAGAAAGTTTATCTCCCTTGAAAACATATTATGAAAGTATAAATAATCATAAGATATTAAAAAAATTAGAAGAAGTTTATCAAGGAAGAGAAGGCCTTAAAGATGTTTATATTCATTCTTCTGATAATAAAAAACTAAAAGAAGCAACACAAAGAGCAGAAGAAGAAAATAAAAAAGAAAAAGAAGAAATTTTATTAGTTAATTTTTTACTTAAAATTAATTTAGGACATTACTTGATAGAAGAAGATTTTGAAGAAGTGTTAAAAGAAAATATAGACTTTAATGAATTATTTGAAAAAATAATGGAAAAAGCAAATCAAGAAACACCAGAGAGAGGTGAAAAAATAAGAAATTATGTATTTAAAAATCTATCAAATATATTTAAAGAACAATTACAAAATTTAGAAACTCCAAAAATAAAATCAGAAGATTTTGGAAAAAAAATCAAAGAAACCCAATCAAACCCACCAAAAAATCCAAAAAAACTTGAAGAATTATCAGAAGATAAAATAAAAGAAATCAAAAAAGCAGTAACAAGTAGATTTAAAGAAATATAGTTTTAATAAATCTTAATAGTTAAATAATTAAAGATATGATAACAAGACAAAAATAACATGGAAAAATAAAAATAACAAAACTCAAAAAGAAGGTAAAAATTAATTTTTAACTTTACCTCTTCTTGTAATAACCTTTGAACCATCAGGATTATCTAATATTTTGATTTTATTTTCTTCAAGTAAGGAAGCAGTTACTTTCAACCAACTTTTGTAGTTAGTATTTTTTATAAATATTTGTTTATCACCACTAACTTTACCATAAAACTTGTCTAATCTTATAAAAAAATTATCTGTATTAGATAATAAGTTGTTTAATACATTTAAATAATGGTTTTTTATCTTATCTTGATGAAAATTATGTTTAATATTTGTATTTTTTTCTTTGTTTGCAGTTGTTGTTTTTTGTTTTGTGGTGGGTGTTTTTGTTTTAGTTACAGGTTTTTTAATTTCTTCTGGGTGTTCTATAATTTTACAAGTAATTCCCTCTTCTTCTAATATTTTTTTTGTAGTTTTAAAAATATTATCATTAGAAATAATACAAATGTTATTAAAATTATCTTTTCCTATTTCTTTTATTATTGTTAAATCAGCAGCATCTTTTTCTTTTGATTTAACATTTATGAAACAAGTATTAAGTAGTGCTAATTCTTTAAATAAATCAGGTTTAAAATTATTTAAATGCCCTATACATTTAATTTTTGTTTTTGGTGATTTTTTAAGTTCTTTAATATTTATTATGTTTAATGATATATTTTCAATATCAATGTAAATACAGTCCATATTTAACTCCTTTTATTAAACCAAATATTGGTAATTTCTTCTTTATGATAACCAATAGGTAATTCAAGTTGTTTATCAAGTGCATAAGAATTATTAATAATATTTGTAAAAATTTCTTTTAAATTAATAGAATCTTTATTCTCTATACATTCTATTAAATCTTCATATAAATCCATCATATAGCCCATTGGATTATCTTCTAAAAAATAATTATTTAATAAATAAATAATTAAATCTTTTTTTGTTTCAAAAGAGTTTTTAATAGTTATATTTTTAAAATCATCATTGTATATTAAATAAATGTTTAAAATACTCAATAAATTATCATAATTTAATAATTCTAATGAAGTCCTAAATCTATCAATGTAATTAATATGATATTTTGGACCACCAAAACCAATACCATCAAAATCTTCATCTATAATCAAAGCTTTTTCAAATAAATTATTTAATTCATAATTAGTACACTTATTATTTAAAGTTTCAATTACATATAGTATATCATTATTTCTAATAAAATTAATTAAGTCTTGTTCTTTATTATTCATTATATAATATCCTCACTTAAATCAGTTTCAATTAAAAGATTTAATTCATTTAAACTATTAAGTCTTAAGTAGTCATTTCCTCTTTCTTTTTTAACAATATTTGAAACACTATGTTTAATATTTCTTGTGTCTAATATAATATAGTCATATTTTTTAATATTACTTGCTAATTGTTTTTCTTTTTTGGGATCATCCCAAATATCAACATTATTAAAGTTTTTAAATAGTTGTTTGTTTATTTGGTATGAAATGATAAGATAAGACAATTCAGAGTCAAAAGAGAACCTTTCTTTTTTATTTATTTTATCATTGTTGTATTCTAAAGTGAATTGATTTTCTTGTAATTCTTTGTTTTGTTTTTTAAGTTCTTCAATTTCTTTTAAATAATCTAATTTTTCTTTATCAAAATCTATTGAATTAAATTTATTTTCAATCCAAACCTTAAAATTATTATCTAATATTGATATATTGTTTTCTTCTATATTTACCTGGTAATAAGAATTAGAATTATAACTATTTTTACCTTCATTTGCATCACAAATAATGTAATTAGATTTAATATCTTTATAGTCTTTGATAAATACAAGAAATTTGGTTAAAGTATTGTATAAATCACTTAAATCTAAATTATTATCTTGTTTAATTATATGTTGTTGTATTTTTAAAAGTTTTTCTTCAAAAATAAATCTTTCATTAATATTAAGAGAAGAAGACAAAGTATCTCTTAAAGAACTTTTAGTTGATAAATAAATAAGAAATTCTGAATAAAGAATCTCATTTATTTCATTGATTATATTGTTTTGCATAGTTATTTCCTTAAACTTAATTTGTATAAAGAATTATTACAAACAAAGAGGAAAAACCATGGGACAAAAAAGGGACAGCTGTTTAATTTGTTGTTAAGTTAAAAATAGATAAAATAAAATAAAAAGAAGGAACTAAATATGTTAAAGGAATATAATAATTACTACTTATCAAAAATAGGTTTTAATGTAACAGATAAAAACTTAAAAAGATATATTCAAAAAAGGGATATTTCTTCACAAAAATATATTAAATTAAATCAATATATAGAGAAAAATATTTAACAAGACCTTTTGATAAAAATGGTTATGAGCCAAGAATAGAAAAAACAAATAAATCAAGAAGAATAATATGGGAACAAAGAGAAATATTTAAACAAATAGATAAACTATTAGAAACACAAGAACAACTAAAACCATTATTAGAAATTAGAGATTTATTATTGGAAAAACAAACTTCTCTTGGGGAATTTAGTTGTTATTTTTCAAATATAAGAGATTTTGGTGATTTTTCAACAAATCTAACAAACACATTGAAACAATGTAAAGTAAAAATATTTGGTGTAGATAGATTATTAACAAGAATTAAGTATGATTTTTATTCTTTTTTTGAAGAATTAACAACAAAAGAAATAGAAATTATTGATCCATTAAAAGATGATGAATATAAAGATTTTTTAGGAAAAAAACCAATTTTAGAACCTATTTATGAAATTGGACTTGATTTGATGTATGATACAGAAGATGTTGATAAATTGTTAGAAGAAGAATTGGGGAAGTCTAAAAAAAGAAAAGTATCAATAAACAAATTAAAAAAATAAGAATATATTCATTTTCAGCAAAAATATCATTAAAAAGAGTTGGTTCTAAATATAAATCACTATAATAAGGAAGTGGTATTTCACTCTACTTTCTTTCTATTTTTAAAAATCATCCTCATTAATTCTAATTTATTCTCTTTTTTAAGTTTATTTTAATTTTTTTATATTATACTTATAAAAAATAAAGTATAAAAATAGGAAATTAAATGACTTTAAGTGAAATTGCAAATATTATAGAAGGACCTTCTGGTTTATATTTTTCACAAAATGAAAAATCAAACAAAGAAATTATAGAGTCAGAAGTTAAACTTTTAAATAGTTCAGAAGGTTCTATTGTTTGGGAAGATATCAAAATCAAAGAAAAAAATATTTTAAGAAATATAGTAAATGTAGAAAATAAAGATTTTATTGTTTTAGATAAATTGGGACAACAAATAGGTTCTTTTATATATATTAAAAAAGAAAATCATAATTTAAAAAAAGTTTTACCTTCAAATAAAATTATAGTAATCACAAATAAAGAAGGTGATAATTTATTTTCTTTATATTTAGAACTTAAAAAGTTAGAAGAAACAAATAAATTACAAACTTACATTAGAAAACATATAACAACAGGTGGCTATAATACTTTAAATACAATATCTATAAAAGATATTAAAAAAATCACAATAGAAAAACAAAACAAAAAACTAAGTTTAGAACAATTTAATACAGTTTTTAATATTGTTGAAGCAAAAGAAAAAGTTATTAAAAATCTTAAACTTATGATTAAAGAGTTGGATAAATCACAATTAAGTCTATTTAATCAAACAACAAAAAAAGTTATATTAAATAACAAAGAAATTGTAATCCCAAAAGAATGGGAAATCCATAAAGTTAAAGATTTAGTAAGCTTTAATACAGGTAAAGTTCTATCTTCAAAAGATTTTTCAACAAATGGAAATACAAGAGCATTAACTATTAGTGATTTTAGTTCTAGTTCTTATAAAAAAGAAAATAAATATTTAAATTTAACAAAAGAAGAGATCCAAAAAATCAAAAAAAGAAATCAATATAAAGAAAAAAAAGACATCTTATTAGCATTAAGTCATGAAATAGGTAAAGTATGTGAAGAAGAAGTAGAAGGTGTATTTAACAATCATTTATTTAAAGTAACTTCAAAAAATGAAAAAAAATTATTAAATGAATATTTACCAGTTTTATTTTCAATTAAAGAAGTTCTATCTGGAATTAAAAGATTTTCTACAATGGGAACAATGCCACATTCATATGATAGTAAAAAATTATTAGAAATCCCAGTTCCTACATTAAAAGAACAAAAAGAGTTTATTAAAAAAAGAAATATTTTAAAAGAAACTCTTAAAATGGAAGAAGAACTATTAATAAAATATGAAAAATTAATAAAATATATGATAAAAAACTAAAAATCAAAAAGAATTTTAAAAAACTTATAAAAAATAAACTTTTTTATTGACAAATATATTTTTTTAAGTTATAATACACAAATAAAAAGAAAAAAAGGAAAACTATGAAAGATAAAGATACAACAGAATTTTTAGACCAAAATGGAAATGGAAATTGTATAGAACCAACAAAATCAAAAAAAGGAAAAGAAATGGTAAAAGAGACACAAAAAGATTTAACACAAGAAAAAGTAGAAAAACTAATTTGGGGAGCAGCAGATTTAGTTAGAGATAGTTTTGGTATTGAAAATGGTAATTTACATTCAGTTGTATTACCTATCACAATTTTAAAAAGAATTATGGACCAAAGAGAAGATTATATTAAAAAGAACTTTATGTCTATGGAAGAATATAAATCAGATAACTTGGATTTATTAACAATTTATGAAATGGAAGAAACTAATATTAGTTCTATTTTTAAAACAAAAACTTCTGAATTATTTTTTATTACATATGACGATTTAGTGAACTTTACAAATGGTGATGGTAGTGAAAGAGAAATTGAGTTATCAATTGATAAAAATATCAAAATCAAAACAACAGCAAAAAATGTAATTGAGTTTTTAAAAGAGGTTTCATTGGATTTTAATCATAATGTCTTACATAAAGTTTTAATTGATTCTGACTTTTTTAGAGGTTATTTAGAAGATAGTAAAAAAGTGACTTCAAATAATATTGTAGAATTATTAAATCATTTAAATGAAATTCATTTTGGTTCAAATATTTCAGAAGATATGTTTTCAAAAATCTATATGTATATTATTGAAAGATTTGCAGGTGATGCAGGTAAAAAGGGTGGAGAATTTTTTACACCTGATAAGATTTGTGATTTAAGTGTTAGATGTATGAACTTCCAAGTTCCAGAAAAAGGAACTATTAAAATTGCTGACTTAACAGCAGGTTCTGCAACATTCATCATTACAGCAGGTAGAATTTTCCAAGAACAAAATGCAAAAATTTTAGAAAGATTTGAAGTATATGCACAAGAATTAGTTGGTTCTTCTTTATTAATGGGGGAAGTTGGATTATTATTAGCAGGTTATGAAAACTTAAATGTTTTCCACGCAAACACAATTACAGAATATAATCAAAATATTGGAAAATATAGAAATACTATGGATATTGTGGTAGGTAATCCTCCATATGGTTTAAAAGATTATGGTATTAAATATGCAGAAGCAAATAAATCAGAACAAAGATGGTCATATGGTATTCCAAAAAAAGGTGAAGGAGAATATGCATTTATTCAAACTGCATTAGATATGGTTCACAATAAAGGTGCAGTTAGTTTAGTTTTACCACTTGGAACTTTATTTAAAGATTCAACAAAAGCAGCAAGAGAGATGATGTTAAAGGAAGATATTGTTGAAGGTATTGTTGTATTACCTGGAAATATGTTCCAAACAACAGGTATTCCTACTTGTATTTGGATTTTAAATAAAGATAAAAGAACAGAAGATAAAGGTAAAGTATTTATGTTGGATACTACTAATTCTGCTTGGAAAGATGGTAAATATAATACTATTGATTATGTTAAAACTATTGATATGTTTGTTAATAGAAAAGAAGAAGAAGGTTTCTCTGGTTATGTAGATTTACAAGATATTGAAGATAAAGATTTTAATTTATCTGTTCAAAGATATATTTTTAAAGATGAACCAGAAGAAGAAATTGATATTGTTTCACTTATTTCTGAAATTAAAGATTTAAAAGTTGAGATTTCTAAAAAAGAAACTGAAATGGATAGTATTTTTAATCAAATTATTGACTTACAAGGTACAAAATAGGTCTTTTTAGACTTATTTTATTAAAGGATAAAATATGAGTTTAAATAATTTAAAAGTTTATAAAAACCCAGATAATAATTGGAAACAAGTTGAAATTAATGGTAGAATGGTTGATATTCCTTGTGATTGGGAGATTGAAAAATTTGAGAGTTATTTTAAGAGTAGAATGGGTGAAACAATATTGCAAAATAACTTAATTAAAAATGGAACTATTCCAGTATATTCAGCAACAGAAAAAAATGAAATTTTTGGATATATTAATGGTTCAAAAATAAATCTTAATAAAAATGATTTAGTGATTCCAGCAAGAGGGAACTCAATTGGTTATATTAAAATTATAAATGGTTTAGCAACAGGAACACAAACAACAATATGTGCAAAGTCAAAAAACAACAATAAATATGAAACAAAATATATTTATGAATATTTAATGTATTTAAAAAAGAAAAAACATATATTCAAAATTGAAGGTGGTGCAATTCCTCAATTAACTGTCAAAGAAATGAACCTTTTTGAGATTATCACTCCTTCAACACTATTAGAACAAACAAACATTGCAGAAATCTTAACAACACAAGAGGATTTAATTGCTTCAAAAAAAGAACTTTTATCATTAACAAAAAAACAAAAACAGTATCTTAATCAAGAATTATTATCTGGTAGATTAAGAATTAGACTTACACAAGAAAGTATTGATTATTGTTTAAATAATGGTTTAATTGTACCAAATGTATATTCGGGCGAGAAACCATATGGAAGTTCAGAAGAGATAAAATATGGTGTTGGTTATGAAATTGTTGAAAGTAAGAATAGTGATTTTGAAACTTGGTTGAATGATGGTGAAAGTGGAAAAGTTGAGTTTTATTTAAATAGTGTTAATAATTGGAAACAAGTTGAAATTAATGGTAGAATGGTTGATATTCCTTGTGATTGGGAGATTGAAAAATTTGAGAGTTATTTTAAGAGTAGAATGGGTGAAACAATATTGCAAAATAACTTAATTAAAAATGGAACTATTCCAGTATATTCAGCAACAGAAAAAAATGAAATTTTTGGATATATTAATGGTTCAAAAATAAATCTTAATAAAAATGATTTAGTGATTCCAGCAAGAGGGAACTCAATTGGTTATATTAAAATTATAAATGGTTTAGCAACAGGAACACAAACAACAATATGTGCAAAGTCAAAAAACAACAATAAATATGAAACAAAATATATTTATGAATATTTAATGTATTTAAAAAAGAAAAAACATATATTCAAAATTGAAGGTGGAGCAATTCCTCAATTAACTGTCAAAGAAATGAACCTTTTTGAGATTATCACTCCTTCAACACTATTAGAACAAACACTAATTGCTAATCAATTAACACAAATGGATAATACAGTTGAACAATTAGAAAAAGAGATTGAAATAGAAGAACAAAAATTCACATTTTTAAAACAAGAACTTTTAAGTGGAAGCAATAGGATTAAATAATTGAAAGGGAAGATTCTTATCTTCCCTTTTTTTATGTTTAAAATATTTAAATAATAAAAAACTTTAAACCAGAATTAAGCTTTTTACTTTTTTTTATGATATAATAGACTTATATAAAATAAAGTTTTATATGGTCTATAAAATAAAAAGGAAACAAGATGGCAACAAAGAAAAAAAACAAAAAAACAAAAAGTTGGATGTCAAAGAGAGAAAGAATATATACTATTGAAGAAATAGATTTTCATAAAATGGTGGAAATTATTAAAAAAGGTCTTGAAAAAAGATTATATGATGAAACATTTGGAAGTGTAATACCATATCTAGAAGAAAGTAAATTTGATTTGCTTGAAGATAATTTTGAAACTTTTATAAAATCTTTAGAAAAATGTGAATATGGAATTTATTCTGATTTCTTTTCAATAGTTCAAGAAATTGTATATAGTATTGGGTATGAAAGGATAAGAAAAAAATACATATTTGATGAAGAAGAACTTATATTAACACAATATGATGAATATTACAAAAAATATTTAGATAAAATTGAAGACATTGTTTATAAAAAATACAATGAAATAAAAGATTTGAAAATAATAGAGGCATTACATCAATTGGGTGTAGATATATATGATAAATTACCAAAAGTAGATTATGAAGAAATATATAAAAGTATTCCAAAAGAAGAAATAAAAGAAATTGCTGATAAATTAATAATAAAACTATTACCAGAAAGTTTGGAGAATATTGAACTTGGAGAATTAACATATCCTTGGTATGAAGATAAATCAGGAAAAGTAGAATTTAAAAATCAAAAGAAAATAGAAGAAATAACTTGGGAAGAATATTTAGAAAGTTACACAGGGAATTGGTTGCCAACATTTGAATCAGGTTATGGAAGAATGTGGGAAACAATTTTTGAATCAATACAATGGGAAATAAATGAAAAAGCATATTCTTTGTATACTGAATATTTATCAAAAGAAATACAATTTTTAAATAATGAAGATGTAATAAGAGATTATATGGACACATATGATGAATGTTTTGAGTATACACTAAAATTAGAATATGAAATAGAAAAATTAATAAAAGAAGATGAAAGTGAATTATTGAGTTTAATAATTAGAAAATATTGTCCATTAATTGTTATATCAAAAGAAAATAAATGTAATTATAAAGGATAAAATATGGGAAAAAGAAATAAAAACTCATTTAGAAATAAATGGAGAACTATGACTGAAATAGGTCAATTATTTGGATTAAGTGCAAGAAAAATTGGTTCTGAATTAAAAAGAATAGGTTTAAGAGAAGAAAATGGAGAACCAACAAAATATGCAAAAGAAAATAATTTTTGTCATGAAGTTGTTCCAAAAGATTACCCATCATATTGGTTGTGGAAAGGAAATGAAACAGAAGAATATTTAAAAAAAAGTGGTTTAAAAAAAACAGATAAAAGTGTATCAAAAAAAGATAGTTTAGTGTTATCACAAGTAAAACAAATATACAACTATTATTTAGAAGCAGAAAAAGAATGGGAAGAAGGAAATGATAAGATGGCAAGATTAATGAATGAAGTAATAAAAGATGAAATAAAAGAAAAAAAAATAACAAATGAAATGTTTCAAAAGTTATTAAGAACTCTCAATACCAAAAGACATTTAAAAATAGAAGATAACTATATAATTGAAGTATAGAAGTAAAAAAGGTGAAAAATTAAAAAAAATTATTCATTTTTAGGATGATTTTATTTTTTTTATGATATAATAAACTTATAAAAAATAAAATCTTATATGGTTTTATATAGAAAATAGAAAATAGAAAATAGAAAATAGAAAATAGAAAATAGAAAATAGAAAATAGAAAATAGAAAAGGAAAAGAAATGGAAGATACTAATACAACACAATTTTTAGATCAAAATGGAAATGGGAATTGTATTGAACCAACACCAAATGGAACAAAAACAAACAAAGAAATAAATAGTTATGATTTTAATAAAGATGTAAATAAATATAAGAATAATTTTGAAGAAAAAATTATAAATAAAAAAAATATTTTAACATATGATAATGTTATTGGAATGATGAGCCCAAAATATAATGGAGGTACATTAGATACTTGTCAACCTTTTGAGATTTATGAAACTAATGGATTGTTAAATGAAGAAGAAAAAATAATTCATGCTAATCAACTAGAAAAAAGATTACAAGGTTTAACAAATAGACAATTTGAAATATTATTAAATAAAGAAATAGATGAAGAAGGTATCTTTAATGAAGTAGATTTATCTAAACAAAATGGAAATGGATATATATTAGTAGATGAATTAAGAAAACATATAATTAAATATAATGATAATAAACATTTACAAGATAAACTAGACCAAAATAACATATCATTAAGTAAAAATGAAGTTTTAGAAAAAATGTTACAAGATTTATTAGATAAATATAATCAAATAACAAAAAGAAAAGAGAAAAATAAAAATAAACTTATTCATGAATTGTTCTTTAATCAAAGTACAGAGATAATTAATTTACAAAGAATTGTTTCAATTGAAGGTGTTGATTTCTCATATGAATTATTTGACTTTAAAAACCCTAGAACAAATGAAATAACAATTATCAAAGAAAAGAAATTATTGACTTTTTCAAATGATTTTGAATATAGTGATTTTTGTGTATATTTAAATGGATTACCTTTTATTGTAGTTGAAATGAAATCACAAGAAGAAAGTGTTTATAAGGCATTGAATGATTATAGTATTAAAACTTCATATCATAATTTTATGGCTTGTGTGGGAACAAATGGATTGACTACATTTTTATCTTCAAATCCTAACTATAATGATTATTTTGAATACCAAAATTATGAAAGGTTAGAAGAATATAGAAATGAATATGTTGATAGTGGTAGTGGATTATTTGATATAAGTTTAGAATTACTAACAAATCCTAAAAATCTATTAAAATATTTTGGAGTTACTTCAATGTTAAGTGAAGATGAACATATAAATGACCAATATTTAAAAACAGCAAGAGTTCAACAATATAATACAGTGGATAAAATTGATAATATTTGGCAAAAGAAAGATTCAAAACAACCAGTATACATTCACTTTGTTCATCACACAAGAACAGGTAAATCATATACATTTAAATGTATTACAAATTTAATGTATCAAAATCAAGATAAGTATGGAGAAAATAGAGTTAATAAAATTATTTTCTATACACATGATGTAGCTTCTGTATTACCTTCTATAAAAAAAGAATTTTACAATTTAGAAGTTCCTGGTGTTGGAAAAGGAAAAACTATTAATGTAATTAATAGCAAAAAAGATTATAGAGAAAAATTAGCAACAAATAAAGGTTTTGCTATATATGTTGTAAATATGCAAAAAATTGATGTTGAACTTGATGAAGATGGTAAGGTAGAAGTTTTAGACGATAGTAACAATGTTCTTATTTTAATTGATGAAGTTCATACACATCAAGGAACAAATGATAAAACAAATAAAATAGAAGAAATGACACAAGCAGATAAAAGAAGATTACAATTTCCTAATGCATCTATAATTGCAGCAACAGCTTCACCAATTTTTAAAGAGAAAAAATCAAAAGATAAAGAGGGAAATGAAGTAAAAGAATTAGTTGATATTACAGAAACATTATATGGTAAATGTATAGATAAATTATCTCCTACAAATGCATTAGATTTAGGTTTAGTTACTCCATTACATTATGAAAAAACAACTTATAAAAAAACATCAAATCAATTTTCAAATATAGCATTACAATTAGAACAAAAACAAAAAGAAGAAGTTATAAAAGAATTATTGGAAACTAATGAAATTGATACAATTAAAAACAAAATTATTAGAGAAGCAAAACATAAAATAAATAACTTAAATGGTAGTGTAATTAATTTATTTAATAAATTAATTATTACAGAACAAAATTATGATAACTTAGTGGGAAATGATAACATAAACAATATTAATAAATCAACAAAAGATTATCAAGATTTTGAAGAATTATTAATTACTTTACAAAATACTTTAAGTGAAAGACATAATAAGATTGAAGGATATTTAAAAAAAGTATTTAAGAAAGAATTATGGAAAAAACAATTACCATTAAAATTAAGAACACAAGTAATACCAAAAATAAAATCTCTAAGAAGATCAATTTTAGGTGAAGGAACAATTGAACAAAATAGATATATGCCAAAATCATATTATGTATTATCAAAAAGAAATCCAGGGGATCCAGAAGCATTTTTTGAAGCTTTCATTATTGTATTAAGAGAAGAGATACAAAAAGAGATAGATATATTAACAACAAAAGGTATTGAAGTAAATCCAATGGAGTGGTCAATTGAAAATAATATCTTTGATGGTGTTAGGTTTGGTGTAGATACAGAAGATACGCAAGAAGATAATAAACCAATAACAAATGTTTCAAACATAAATGGTGACTTGGGGAGATTTAAAAACACAAAAGATGGAGTAACTTCATTATTTGAAGTGGATGACCTAAGAGAAGATATTAAAAATGAAGTAAAAACAAAACCTATTGATGTATTAGTATTAGTTAGAAAAAAATTAATGGGTTATGATAATAAAGAATTAACTATGGTATTTTTAGATACAGTAATTAAAGATGTAAAAATGATGCTTCAATTAGCAACAAGAGGAACAACAAAAAGATCAGGAAAAGAGTCTGGTTATATGATTGATTTAACTTTTGAAGATACTCAAAATATTGAAACTTGGGAATCAACATTAAAATTATATGATAGAAAAGATAATAGTGAAGTGTTTATACATGATTTTGAAGAACACAAAGAAACCATTAAAGAATTAGAAAAAGAAATGGATATTTTAAAAAGTGTTAAAATTGATCATTTAATTTCTAATAATATTCAAATAGTGAATAATGATACAACAAAGAAAGATTTATTAAATAATACAAGTGTTGATAATTGTATTAAGATTCTTACAAACACAATTATTAGAGATTATTGGAATATTGAAAATTCATTAAGTTCAAAAACATTTTTAACAACATATTTTGAACAATTTAATAAAATTTCAAAATTATTAAAAGATTTAGTATCTCCTACATATGTATTAAATCAATTAAATAAACTTGAATTATATAGTGAATATTTAGTATTATTATTTATTAATTCTGAATTATTAAGAGATATTAAAAACAAAAAGATAAAATTAGATAATTTTATTAGTAAGCAACAAATAGTTTCAATTTTAGATGAAATCTTTAAACAATTTGGTGGATTAGATATTTTCACAAGAGATATTTCTAATAATATTAGTTCAAAAATCAAAGATAATATCAAAATAGAAGTAAAAAATCCAAAACAAATAAAGTTAAATTCAATGAAAAACAAAAAGATTGATATTGAAAAACTTATTAACAAATTAACAAGTAGTAAAAATACAGAGTTATTTGAGGAATTACAAAAAATAGATTTATTGATTTCACAAGAAGCAGAACCATTAGAAGATACAGAAAATCTAATTAATGATTTAGAAGAGAAAACAAAACAAATATTAGAAGAAACTCAAAGACAGATAGAGGAAGTATTTGAAGGTAGTGAATTAAGACATGAAATCTACAATCAATTAAAAGAATTATTTGAACTTCATATTGAAGAAGAAGAATTATTACATAAAGTGTTATTACAATATTCAAAAGAAATTGAAACATTATTATTAGAAGATAAAAAAACAAGAGTAAAAGAAGATAACTTAATGGTTTTAATTAAAAAAATCTTTGATAAACTAGGGTTTACCAATTTAAATGTATTGAAACCATTGGATACAATCATAAAAAAAGAAGGTTCTAAGTTGAATGTATATAAAACAATAGGGAAAGATTTGTTAAAAATTAGAGAAAATATGAATAATTCTCTTGAAAACAAGGTTGAAGAAACATTAATTCAAAATAGTATATATCAAATTATTTTAAAATATTTAAAAATATATAATATTATTTAAGGTTAATAAATGTTAATAAAAACAAAAGAAGAAAAAAGAAAAGAAATAGAATTAGACCAAATAAAAATAGAAGACTTTATTAACATTGAAACTTTAATAAGTCAATTGAATAAAAAAGAAAATGGTCAAATTAGAAATATAAAATATATTAAGATTCA
>Ga0209955_1000368_pt1 | contig 16544 bp, 2 predicted proteins | sample SalPonA_A_H2O_MG_FD_185716 | JGI IMG/M metagenome (GOLD analysis project Ga0209955, IMG submission 185716) | Water microbial communities from South San Francisco under conditions of wetland restoration - Salt Pond MetaG R2A_A_H2O_MG (SPAdes)... | ecosystem: Environmental > Aquatic > Non-marine... | reverse complement strand
TTGCTTGCAAAGTTTTCTAATAGATGCAAAAAGTTTTCTGCAATAACTTCGCCATAACTAGTAGTATTTCTACCAGGGAGTTTTATACTTGTGTCTTCGTTGATTGTTCTATCTTCAACGACAATTTTACCTTTGTTAATACTATCGGTATAATCTACTTCATAAGGCATTATGAATTACCCCCTGACAAACTTTGAACTCGAACAGTGTAGTCAATTTGTATTAAACGGTTAAGTGACTTCTGTACTGGATGGAAAATAACATGTGTAATTAAGCGGCCGGTGCCGTCTGGGCTATAACTACGTAGACCGAGTTCATCAAATACATATAGCGCATCTGAATCCGATGCAGTATCAAATGCATCTTGGCCGTCTGGCTCGCCGTAATCGAGCAAACAAGTTACAAGTATATCTGTGTAATTAGTACCACTTACGTGTCTAGTTTCAATTTTATTTCTACTAGGATCTAAATTATTAATACTACGATCATCTACAACTTTTGTAAATGTTTGGTTGTAAAGACTTGCATTAGTTCCTGTGCTATTCGGAGTTAGGTACGTAATAACCCCAGTTGGGTCAATGTTGGTACCGCCATTGCCGAATGACATTTCGTATATAAAGCCTTGGCCGGCATTGGCAAGACTTTCTGCAAGACTAATACTCATGTTTTCATAGTGAATAGCGTTTTTCTTATTCACGAAAACTTCGCCCGTTTCCGGGCTGTGTATTTTTATATGTCCTTGTACAAATACGCCGTTTTGTTCGTTTATCATGTTATTTCCCATATCTACTAGTGTATTTATTCAGGTAAGTTTGTTTGTCCTTGACGTAAGAATTTAGCAATTATTCCTTCGTCTTCTAGCATAGATACGCCAGTTGTTGTCCAAGTCTTACCAAGTTTTCTAATTACCATAACTTTTTGTCCTGCTGCAACAGTATCAGCAACAGTAGTGTCTAATACTAAACTGCTTCCGTTGACGCTAAATTCTGCAGGAATAATTACATCTGCTGCTGGACTAGCTTGATCTACTGTTAAATCAAATCTACTAATACTGTTTTTGCGTAATCTACGTCCTGCTACAAATACCTCAAACTCGTTTACACTGTTAGGTGTAAAATCAAGTTGGAAAGTATCTTGTGCTTCGGTTGCTTCAAACACTTGTGTTAGTAACTGATCTTTGTAAGGAACGTTGTTGTCAGTTCCTTGATCGTAAACAGTAGTTCCTGCTGCAATGTGTTCTTTAACGCTTGTACCTAATGTGCCTCTACGAAGCTGGCGCAATAAGTTGCCATCTTTAATAAAGTACTCAATGCGCTCGCCTTCGATAAAGATTACGCCTGGAATATTAGCAGCTTTATTTGGTTCAGGTAGCACACTAGCATCTTCAACTTCAATTCGAACATCGAAATTATTTAGTGCTTTTGCAAGTACAGTAGTTCTGTCAATTCGTTTATAGTGAGTTCTGTTAAGAATGTCTTTAAACTGTCTCCATGCAAAACGTCCTACTGATTGCACATCACTAAAGTGTATAACTTCGACAACATCGTTTTCAGTTGGGTATTCTAACAACTGTACAACTGTTCTAGTTGGGTCTAAGCTGTAGTCTACATTTGGTGTTAGCAGTTTGCCGTTTACAGAAACCCAAACATACTGTGAACTTTTAGCAGCTTTATCAAGAACAAGTTTACCGCCAGTTAATAATCTAAATGTAGCACTTTCGTCACTTCCGATAGTTAAGCTAGAGCGAGATACTACATCAAAAGCTCTACGTTCTAAGCCTATTACATCGTGATTACTAAACTGTGTTACTTCGATATCAGCATCAACTGCTGGTGCTGTTGCAAATACTAAGCGGTTGCCAATAACTTCGTAAGTTGCACCTGTTACTAGATATACTTCTAGTATGTCACCTACTTGTCCTACTGCTTCGCGAAGTACTACAGAGCTATTACCTATGTTAAGTGTCCACTGAGTAATATTTTCTAGTTTAGAACCGTTTAAGTAAACTTCTAAGTCTTCAGGAGCAAGTGTTCCTGTAGGAGTTTGGAACTTGTCAAGTTCGTACTCTCTTAGCGTACTTACTGTAAACTGTTTATTGTACCCTGCTGACAAAATAGTATTATCGACTCTAACTATTGTGTAGTAACTGCTAGGCGATTTGTATACCGGAGACTGACTTAGTGTATATTCTACTGTAACTCCGTCGCTTTTAAAGCTATCGCTCTGCACTAAGCTGAACTGATCAACTGTGTCTGTTACAAATAAACCGTAACTAATAACAGTGCCTTGCTCCAATACAGTGAGTTCAGGCATCTTAAACACTACAGTATTGTCAACGTTAACAAGTTCTACATTATCAACTGTTTCACCGTTTGCTGTAATAAAGAATGACAAATTATCTTGCCACTGTACTCTTGTAGCAAATTCTACTGTTGATCCGTCTGTTACAAATGTATCAATATCAAGGACGTTATTACCACTTGCACCAATGCTTATGATGTTAATTGCAGTACCTAGCGCAGGAACAACAGTTAAAGTAACTGTGCTATTAGCATAGTCGATAACATATTCGTTGTTCTCTAACACAACACCTGCTACTTTTACCATAAGGCTATCGTTAGTTGCAGGAATAATACCAAGCGGATAAGTTGCTGTTACTCCGTCGGATTTATAGTTCTGATTGTAAATTTCACCTTGTCCTGGACCTGCACGTTCAAATACTTTAATATCTACAGTATCGAGTATTTGTCCAGGAACTAGTTCTTCTGGACCTCCTGATGTAGTAGGTGTAACAAACCCGTCACCGTCTACTATCATTTCTTCAGGTGCAGTACCTTTTGCATTTGAGTAATCAAGTGCACCGCCTTGTAGCAATGTATCAAAGCTGTTAGGATCTGGTAAGAAGCTACCATCCGAAGTAATCTTACGCACTACAAATATATCGCCATTTCCAGCAATAACACCGTAGTCGCCTAAGTTAACAACTGTAGTTTCGCCGTCACCTGTTAAACTTGGCATTTCTGCATTAGGATTCGTTACAGGTGTCGCAGTGCCGAAGTTAGGATCATCAATTCTTACACCGTTTTTATATACGTTGTATACAATTCCGTCCTCAAGTGCTTTAGCAAGCTCTAATGTAGTAGTTTCGTCTCTTAGGTAGAAGATTTCATCTTCAAATGTGTTATCGTATGTATCCCAAGTTGACGAGTACCATCCGTCTGTATCCCAACCTGCTGGTCCGTCGAAATCGAAGCTACGTACTTCTACGCCGCCGTAATCTACGCCATTCATTAGTAAGCCGGGTCTGTTACCAAGCATACCATCAGTTGGCTTATAGAAGTGGTATAGTCTATCTGTTGCATTAAACAATGATAAGTTTTTGTAGTACTGTACTTCTATAACACTACCAAGTGCAGGAGAATCAACAAATGTAATAACACCTTGCTTCTGCGTGTAACCATCTTTTACAAGATTTACACCTAAACCAGCAGCAACATCTTCGCCGCCATAATTAAACTCGCTACTAATATGCGATTTTGTTATAGAGTCTTTTAATACGTTATCAAAAGTATATCGACTACGTAATACTTCAACTCCATCAATTAGAACACGGACTTTATTAGTTCTCATGTCCATTGGCCATTTTAACTTAAAGACAGAGTTTACTGCTGTTCCAGTAAATGTTTCTGTTTCTGGCAGACTGGTGTAAGTGTATTCGCCAGTTACTCTGTCAAACTTAACAGACACATGCATACTTCTTACAACAGTGTCGCCAATTTCTGCGCTTAATCTTGCTTCTGCGCCACCTTCATTTAAGTTGCTTTGTAGTGTAACTGCTGGAGCACTTAGATAACCGCTACCTGGATTTGTTATTACAACTTTAGTAACTTTTCCTTGTCCGATATATGCCTTAGCTTCAGCGCCTGAGCCGCCTCCGCCAGTAATGGTAACTTTAGGAGCAGTCTTGTAGCCTTTGCCAGCGTCACTAATATGTATACCAACAACTTTAAATCCTACTTGATCTAACCAGTTTTTATCCGGGTATGTATCAAACAGTCCTTCTTCTCCTACAATTTCGTTGTCAAGTATTCGAACACGTTTAGGGTATATTCCGCCACGTGCACTATCGTATGCCGGTGGTACATCAAAGTCTGCTATTACACTATTAGTAGGCTCAACCTTTTCGTAAGAACTTAGATATTCTCTAATCTTAGTCTTAAACGGTTTAACTTCATTAATGTAATCGTTGTAGCTCGGTAGGTTATCATTCTGGAATGTAACTTTTTGCGTTAGCTCTCCTACATTATGTTTTGCTTTAACGAAGCTAGTTTTAAATGCCCAATCTACATTAGGCTGTTCGCTAAACACATAACGTAAACTTGCAAAGAATAACTCATTGTAATCTTTAGCAAGATCGTCAACTAGTAAATCGTCTCGTAACGACTCAAGTATTTTTCTAGTTTCGGTAGTAGGTTCTGTATCGTACAACTTGCCGTCGTAAATGTAAGAGTCGAAACCTAACGCACTTCCTACATAATCGTATAAAGAAGACTTAAATTGTATAGTTCCATTTTGTCTCCCAATTGTTTCGTAATTTACAGAGTAGTCTTGAGCAACTTGATCGTCTACTTTCTTGAGTAGTAACCAGCCGCCTGAACCTATGTTGTTAATTTTAACAACATCACCGATTCTATCTTCGAGGCCGAAAAGCTCATAACTGTAATCAATAACGTGTACTACTGGAGTAAATTGGTTGTATCCTTGTGCATACCAGTCAGCATAGTCCCAGTATAAAGTTACATCGTAATCTTGAGAATCTGTTCTAAACCACTGCTCTGTATCAGTATTCCACTGGTATAGTGCCCAGCGATTTCTAATAGATGTATCAGTTTCTACAAGAACTGTAAGTTTACGAACAATAACTTGTGTAGTTGCATCGTAGCCATCACCTTCATTTAGTACATTAACTTTAGTTACTTTACCTAAATTGTCAATTTCTAATTCTAGTTCAGCACCAGTACCCTTGCCAACGATAGTAACACTTGGTCCGTAGCGTTTACTTGAAATACCAGCTTCATAAGTTGGATCTTTGTATCCTCTTCCTGGGTTTTCAACACTTACTGCAACAATTTTTCCGTTTACTATAATCGGACGCAATGTTGCAGTTTCTACTTTACTTGTTCCTATAAAGTTTAGTTCAGTATCAGTATTAACTTTAACATCGTATCTACGTTCAGTGACTAACGGCATTGGATCTTTTTCGTTAATCTTTGACAAATTATACTCGTCTACAACAATTTTCTTAGAAAGACTTATATTTGCTCTTTCTATAACTTGTTTTAGAGCTTCGTGTCGATTAATAAACCAGCTCTGACGCGGATTAAACAAATTGCCGTATCTATTTTTAAGAGATAGAGCCGGATCAGGTACTGGTCTTTGTTGTATATCAGACCCTACCAAACTGTCAAACCATTTTGTTTCTATATCTGCTTTAGGTCGACTTGTTTCTAAGCCTTCGCTAATAATTTGATATTCTCTATGAACATTTTGTTCTTGAGTATCGTCAGTGTAGTATCTAACCGACAATGCAATGTCTTTATCTTGTATTAGAGAATCGCAGTTATAAATTACAAATCTGTTATTTGTTAAGAAGGCAACAAACTTGTATCCAACACTTGCCGGATTTGCAATTAATTGCTTAACATCAAATGTACTAACTGATCTGTTTTCGATGTTAGGTATTGTTTTCTTGTCTTTTACCCAGAAGTAAAACTTAGTAGTAAAGCTTTGTCCAACATCATCGTATACTAATTGCTGCGAATATACAGCATTACCATACTTACTTTGACCGCTTATTCCTTTTAGTTCGCCTTCTGGTGTATCGGCAATATTGTCCCAATCGTCAGGTAGCATATCGCTTTCTACCCATTCGTAAACATCAACTGACGTTCCAGGAATTACTTGGTTCCAGTTATTTGCTTGCCAAATAGGAGTAGATTGGTTTGCATTTTTAAACTTAACAGTGCTTAAATCCCACCATAGTCTACCTACTTGCTCTTTGCCCCAACTGTCTGTTTCACTGAAGAATTCTGTAATTCTTGTAGAGTTGTAAAGTGCCGGTTCAGCAAACATTTTGTAGTATATTTCTTGTTCAGCAGGTCCTGCAATCTTACCTTGTCTTGGATCAATATAATCTAAGTAATCGACTAATTTACCAGTCTTGGTATTGTACAAGAATACTTGTTTAATTTTAGCAGTATCAACTACTGGCAATTGTTCATTTATTATTTTCCAAGAATGTGTTTCTTTATTACGTCTAAAGTCAAGAATTTGTCCAGCGAACGTGCTAACAAATCTAGGCATACCTACATAAACGTGGTTTGCTCTTGCTACTATTGTTTCACCGAAGTTACTTGCTTTAACATCCGGATAAGTCAATGCTTCACCATATGAGAATTTATTATCAATATCTTGGTATACACTTACCAAACCACTACCACGTTTCTTATTCTTAAAGGTTGTAAAACCTCCGTCGAATAGGGTATCAATTCCCGAAGGTAACGATAGTTGATTGTTTACATACTTGGATTCAACTGTTAAGTCTTTTTCACTGTAAACATCGTATGTAACTGGTAATACTACATCACCGTTGTAACTTGCAACAAATAAATTGTTACTTGCAATATCGATATTAGCACCGAAATATTCAGTTTCTTTGCCGCTTGGTGAATTAATAGTTTGATTCAGTACAAACTCGCCGTTTGTTAATCTGTAAATGTAAACTCTGCCATTATCGTTTGTAACAGTGTCATTTTTACTATCACCAATTGCAAGTATAGTACCGTCTTCGCTTAGGCTTATAGATTCGCCAAACTCGGTATTAGGTGCAAAGCTATCTATAACTTGTGTTAATCTATAGTTGCTACCAGTTAAGCGATATACAAGTACTCTATTATCTAACTCGCCAACTGCTTCAGTATTAACACTTACTGCTAGTACAGTACCGTCAGCGTTTACATCAAAATCGTATGCAAACTCGATAGTTGGCAAAAACTCATTTGTTAAGTTATAATCATTGTAGTATGTAAAATCTGTGTAGAATATTTCACTTCTGTCGGCTACCGGTAACGGAATACTTGCAGTAAAGTTAATTCCTTCTAATACTTCTTCCCAGCGAGAACTATTAAATGTACCTGCTGCTATATTAGTCAGTGCTCTGTACATTTTGTAAGATCCGGAAATGTTCGATAATACTAACTCGCCTGTTTTATAGAATAAGTTAGTATCGAACTCGCCACGGTAGTTAGGATCATAAGCCAACGACCAATCATATTCAGTACCGTCAACATCAGTACCGTGATAGATGAAATGTATTTTCTCAGATCCTTCTTCTGCTTTTTCGACAACATAAAGTCTGTAGAGTTCTTTGTCTTGAGCAAACTTTATCTTAGCGCCTACATGAGAAAAATCAGTAGACGTCGGAATAATATACTCATTAACAAAATTCCATCTAGTTCCTTGACGTTCATAGATTGTTATCTTACCTTGCTCTATTGTTTCTGTAGTATATCCAGAATTATCAACAGGAATGCTAGAAACCCTTGTCCAATCCGAATTAGTAGAACTTGGATAACTAGGCAAACGCTCTTCGCCTAGTACAGTATTTTCTTGGTAAATCCAATACTCGATATTAGAAGCAAAGAATTGTTCAAAGTACACTCCGTCGAATTCTTCGTCAACAGGGATATTAGTTACTTGTCCGTCAACTACATAGTCTATAAGTGCTAGCTTACCGACATTGTTAGTTGGGGTAGACAAACTAGCATTAGTAATGTTACCCATTATACGATTAGGAATGCTTATTCCGTCACCTTCTCGAACAACTGTAGAACCAACAGTAAACGACTCTGGGTCACCTTCGACTGTAAGATACAATCTTGCAGAGTTAATACCATCTTTTTGGTAGTATTTTACTGTAGCTCTTTGAGCAGAAAGACTTGTAAAAATAATAGAGCCTATTTCTGGTTCGAATGGATCACCAATGCCATCGCCATCTTCATCAACTGTTTGGAAGTTATCGAATTCTATGTCAATATAACCGTCCCAAAGTTCTTTAATAGTATGTACTGAACTATTAACAGCATCGAAGCTCATATTAATATTTTCTAAATTAAAGCTATCTTCGCTGTTGTTAACCCATAATTTAAATGTATCATTAATGCCGTATGTGTTAGATGCAGGCATACGTAATACCCACTCGCTACTGTCGTAGTTGTCTAATATATCGTTTGGCGTGCCTCTGTAAGACAGCGGAGCAATAAATGATATTTCGCGATCTATGTACCCATCATCGATATTTTCAAACACATCATTCTGAATATTATAGTAGTAGTTAGGTAAAGACGAATCTCCGGCTAGTTTAATATCTCTATAAACTAGTCCGTATGCATCGTCATTCCAGTAAGGCTTATTAAAAATATCGTATAGTGTATTATCAATAGTTTGTCCAATGGATATTTTCCACCAGCCACCAACGTTAGAAACATTTGCTTGATGCGGCTGTGTGTAAGTCCCGATCAGTGTATCGTTAACATACACTTCGTCTGTGCTCAATAGTGTACCGTTTGTACCTACTTCGTTAAACGTAGAGTCTGTGCCTTGAGTATAAATTACCAAGTTATTATCGTCTCTGTATATGTCAGCAACTTTAGCCTGTCCGCTCGAAGTTACAACAGTATCGCCAACTTTAGGTACTGCACTGTATCTTTCAACATATATAATGTTATCAATTTTAGCTACAATTTCGTGTGTGTCAGAAATAAAGTTGTCTTTAATTTCTGCTATTTTGTTATCAAAAGGTTGTATATTAGTTAGAGGTCCATTGGCTCTATTTAGATGTGTAAACTTATTCCATTCAAGAACAACTGAATCGCCTGACTTAGTACCTTCATATGCTGTTTTAGGAGCTCGTAACAACAAATGATCAGTTGTAAGTTCTTCTACATAAGGATTACCTAATAAAAGCAGCGTTAGCAAACTTGAATCAACGTCACTTTCTAAGAAAGCGTAGCTATCAAACGAATTAAATTCAACATTTGACTGTGCAGGTTCAATAAAACTTCTTGCTTTCCATAAGTTTTCATTGTATAATACAATATCTCCTGCACTGTAAACTCCAAATGCATCATCTGGTCCGTTAACGTTGAATGCGCCTCTATACTTAGTTGTTAAATTTCCTGCTCTCGGAGAGCCTATTGCTAAGAATTTTCCGTCTGGACTAATCGCTAGACCTTTACCGAAGTCAGTTTCAAGATCAGTAACAAACAACGTAGTTGATGGCTCTATACCATCTTCTGTAAACCCTGGCTCTCCTGTTGCTATAGTGTTATTAAATTCTACTAACTGATCAGCATATAGTCCTTCTAACGATGTATCCACGCCTAACAGTTTAATCGTAGTTGCATCAACTACTTCTATTTCAAATCCTTTAGAACGCTTTAATAGTCTAACAATTGACAGATCTTCGTTCCAGTCTTCGCCTGTTTTTGTGTTTAACTCACGGAACTTAATAGTTTGACCTGTAACTAGCCCGTGCGGTCTTGTTAGTGTAACTTCTAAAGGATTGGCTGCAACGTTAACCGAAGCTAAGAAGAACGACTTAAAGTTTTGGAGTACTTCATCTGCAACTAAATTGTTACTTTCTGAAGATCTTCTAAATGTGTATACCGTATCAGTAGTGTAGTCACTTGTAGCAAGCAACAAGTTTGCACTATCGGAAGCTAATACACTGCCGTACTGTGTTTCAGTTGAATCGTCGAGCGATTCTAAACTTTGTATCTCTTGATTAACATTGTACACTGATGATTGTTCTATTAATTTCCAAGAACTATCTTTATTGTCTATCCAAATTCTTTGATCAGCATAAATGTCATCGTTTAAAATATTATTAATGTCTGCAGAAGTGCTTGCTCTAACACTTCTAAATACAGTTACATATCCTGATGCATTTTCTTGGTCTTCAACTGTTACACTGTCAGATACTACTAGTGTTGCAGAATTATTGTTAGCACTATACACTTTGTAGAATGCGTTATTAGCAGGTAGAAGACCTTGTAGGCCAATTATATCACCTGCTTTAAATGTAACAGTTTTATCAAAATATGCTATTACAGTAGGTGCAATGCTGTTAATTTCAGTTCCGGCAGGCAATGTGTAAGCAGCAATAGATTCTACTCTAAAGTCAGTAGGTATGTGTTGGAGTACATCCCAGTTTACATCAGTATTTACAACCCAAGTATACGAGCCTAAAGTAACTGCATCGATGTCTGCGTCAAGAATTGCGTCTTCCTCTAACACTCTAAAATTAACATTATCTTCGTTAACATATCCTGCTGATCTTAGGAAGTTAGGGGTACTTGTTACAGGAAACGGTGCATGATTGTATCCTACAGGTGCAGAATAAACTTCGTTAGGAACTTGTCTATAAACTAGATCAGTTGAATTAGCTGGTATAGTGTTAACTAATTCAATAGGTTGCGGACTAATCCTAAATTTAGTTTCGTCGAGTAAAAATTCAACTTCTTCGAAGTTTTCAGTAGCGCCATATTGGCCTACTCTAATAGCCCATTCTTCGTAGAATTCTAAGCTGTCTTTATCAGCAGTACTTAATGCATCAAACAATTTGGTTAAAACATTTTTAGTACCTTTATCGGCGATCATGCCTTGATAGAATTTGTATTGGCTTACATCATCATTAATGATATTTTGCAAGTACTGACGCTTTTGGTAGCCGATTAGGTGCTGTGCAAATCGTTGTTGCTCGCTATCAAAATTGTCACTATCTAGATCGTAGAAGTCACCGAATTGGTTTACTTTGTATTCAAAATTAGGTAGCAATGACGACTCTGGTCGTTCATCTAAACGTTCCCAGTCTACAAAATTAAATCTATCTGTACCAGGGTTTTCATTTTTAGCAACATAATAAAACTCTTTGTATTTTACTAAACTACCTACCGGATAATCTTTCCAAATTTCCCAGTCAGTAACAACTGCTTCATCGTAAATAAATCCAGGAATATTTAGTCCACCGTTCCAGTTGTCACTTCTGTAACCAGCAACTTTTACACGCTCCTGACGGTAGCCAGTTGACATTTGATAGACAACATCGTTAAACTTAGTTGTGTTATCAATCAGTACAACGTGTTCTTTTTGTACTAATGGAAGTGTTACATTGTAAATGCCATCGTCGGTATTTACAATTTCAATTTCAAAATCGTTACCCGACGATCTACTAATTCTAGCATATTGTTTGTCTAATTCTTCTCCGTCGGCCTTTAGCAATGTATAGGTATAAAAATTATCAAACACATTGTCTGAAACCATATAATCTCGTTTAAATGTTAAACGATTAGCAAACGGACTTAAACTAATGATAGAACCTGCTGCCCAGTTCTGAGTAGTCCAAAGCATAAATTCTTTAGCACTTAAATTAAAGTTTTCAACAGATAACAAATCATTGTTGAACGAATCGAATATAAATCCTTGAGACTCTAAGTATGACTGGTATCCTAACAAGAAATCAACAACATCCTGGATAGTTTTTAGTAAAGATCCGTAAGGTAGTTCTAATACCGTAGTTGTGTAAGAACGTCTAAACACTGCGTCTCTTCCGCCTATTAGTGGCAAACGAGGTAACTTACTAAATTTAGTTGTATCAAAACTTGCGCCACTTACGTGACTTTCTAAACATCTGTAGTAGCTGTTGTTATACTCAACATTTTGTCCTTTAATATATTGCTTGCGACTATCCCAGTTCACAAAAGTCTCTGATACTCCGCCTACATTTATTGTAGGATCGTTTTGCTGTTCGATAGGCTTGTGGTACTTAAATACCGGGTTAGAACTATTATATCCACGTATAATAAATCCACTAGTTTCTTTTTCGATTATAACAGCAGAATAATTAACAGATTCAACTGGAGAGCTAGTATTTAAAAATATTTGATAGTTTTCTGGCGGAACAAAAACATTGCCTTCGTTTAAAGGCGTTCTCGAATCAAGTATTAGTTTAAATTTAGATTTTTCAGTAAATCCGCCGACTTTAAGTGCTAAGTTATTTTTAATAGACTTAACTTTTTCTTGATATTTTACATAGCTTGTTGTTACGTTAGATACTGTGTAGTTGTAAACGTAATTTACTAGACCACTTGTTATTATGCGCTCATCGCCTTCGTATGTATTAGGGAATAATAGCTCAGAAAGTTCAATTGCTTTTTGTGTAGGAGTGTATACTAAGTTTCCTGCACTATTCCTTTCAATTCTAGAAATATCAAAAGCAATACCCATAATTTTTGCAGGCTGATTTAGTAACCATGCAGTCATTAATGCAAACGGATACTCTGAACTACGTCTCCAAGCAGTTTCTGTAGGCGCTTGATCGCCAAACTTAAAACTATTTTTTGTTCTACTGGCAACAAAATTCTTAGCATAGCCGCTTGTTAACGGACTAACTAGATTGCCTTTGCTGTCAACAGGCAAATGTTTAGTTAAATTTGGGCGAACATAGTTTGATTTGATTCTAGGTGTTTTGCCAGGCTCTGCAATTCGACCTTCTTCGATATCTTTCCACATGATCATATTGCCACTAGTGTATGGAGCAGGGCCGTACACTTCGTCCCACCATTCTGGCTTAGTGAAAAAGTCTAGCATTTCCCAGGGATGAGTATGCGGACGATCCGTATCGTAAGCATACTTGTAAACGTTTCTCCAGAACCCTTTTATCGGTGTTCCATTGTATGACGTCATGCCTGTATAGTTGTATGTAAAGCTATCTTCGAAATCATGGAAATCGAAAGTAGTGTAATCCGGGTCTCCAGCTAGACTTAACCATTCAGCAAAGTCTGAAAGCATAGCCTCGTCGATTGCTTTTTTAGATACTCCGGTGTCTCTACTTTCACCGTCTAAGAAATCATGTATATCAAGAATGTCACCGTTGTACGCTTGCTTGATATTATTAAATATACGCTTTTCTAATTCTAAAACTAAGTTATCGCGGTAATCGTTAAATGCTAAAGTAATACTACCGTCATGTCCTTGTATAACTACTCTTGGATACTCTATAGAAACTACAGTTTGTGTGTCAGAATCGTTGTTTCTAACTGCATTATCAAATACAACAGATCGGTTTCCTAGTGCATCAGTTTCAATTGTGTAGTTACCTTGTTGTTCTGCACCATTAATTCTAACTATAATAGATCTATTAGGAACTATACTGTGAACTTTATCTATTGCAAAAATAGTTTTTGATGACTTAACTGTGTACTCTTCTTTTATTAATCTATAAGTAGTATCAATTATTAATTCAGGTTCAAACTTTGGATACAATCCTAATTTTGTAGGTGTCGGCGGAATAAAGCTGCCGTCTGTATTGTCAAACTCTACAATTTCTATTAAATCGCCACGTTGTTTTTTAGCAGTAATGTTAACAAACCCTTCGCTATTAAACGTGTAATCTTTGCCGTAAGTAAGTTGTACTCCGTTTAAATAAACGTATACTGCTCTGTTTGTTAGTGCGTTTAGCTCAAATATTTCACTTAATGCATAGAACGAGTTGTTTTCTGTGAATACTTCATAAGACTGAACTTTAGCTCCGGTGTACGCCGTCATATCCGAGAAGAAGAATGGATATGCTTCAGTTTTCTCAGCGTTAATTGCTTCTAGCAGTTTATCAACAGTTTGTCTATCAGATCCATCAAAATCTAAGTTTTCTGCTGCTTGGAAGAATACTCTCTTAAATTTAGCGTATTCTGTTCTAGCAAATCTAACTGCATTTATAACATTTGTTTCTTTATCGGTTATGTGGAACAATGCTAAGTTCAGTGGACCGCTGTGTTGTACAAAACGTTTACCATATGCATCTACATCGCCTAGATCACGCAAATTGCTAAAACCAGGGAAGTCCTTACCGTTGTAGTTGTAGAGACTTTCGACAATACTTTCTACATGATCTGTTACTTCACCGAATGTAAAACTAATAACATTTTCATTCAATGGGTTTCTTTCTAAGTTATGTGCAATTTCATAATAGCCGTTTTCATTTTTAGGAGTCTTACTAGTAGTTTTTAGTCTTACAATATCATTTTCTACTAGGTCAGTAAAGAAACGTATGTATGCAACACTGTTAACTCTCATTATTTCATAATCAGTTTTAAAAATCTGCAATTTGTTATTAACATAAACTACAGTTTTTAGGTCAGTTAACGTGCCACTGTTATCATAGCAGTTAATTGGAAACAAATTCAATCTATTATCAACTGACGCAATGTACTGACTTATTACATACTGTTTGCTGTTAGATACAGCTTTTTTCCACGAATTTTGTGTTGTAAATGCATCAATGTCGTTATATTTTCTTAAAAATCCTAATTCAGTCTTAATTTCTTCTAAATTGTTATCCAACTGATAGTTAAAGCTATCTGTTAGTAAGTTAAAATCAAATATTATATCGCCAATATTTTCTATAGTTCTGTAATCTAAAGGAAATCCTAATTCAGTATCAGGTGCTTCTTGTGTTCCAACTCTGTACGAAAATACTTTACAACCAGCGAAATTACTAGCTTCGTAGTATGTAGGATCAGAAAAACTGTTTCCATCTTTGTCAAATAACTCAAACAATGGAGGCTGATTTACTGTATTCTTTTGCTGACTTAGTTTCCACTCACCGTTTGTGTAAAATAAAATTTTGCCTGCATATTTAGAACCAAATTTAGAAAGCACTGTTTCATTTTCAATAGGTAGAGTATCTTCAGTTTCAATTAAACTGATTTGGGTTCTGTTACCGATTTTAACGAAATTAACTGTGTAAATTTTACCGTTTACTAATTTGTCAGTATCAGCAGTAAACAAAATTCGCATGCCTTGCGCAATATCTACACCGTCAATATTATATCCTAAACTTCCTTCAATTGTAGAGAATACATCCGTTGTAAAATCGTCAATAAGGTCTACGTTTTGTTTAGCATATGTACCGAAGTTGAATAATTTGAGACCTGCTTCAAATTCAATAATAGGTCGTTTTGCTCTAGCAGATTGATCAATATCTGTTGCCTGTACACTACTATTGTTGTATAATGCAGACTTTTCAATTACATCTTTATGGAACCAGCGATTGTAGCGAGACCATGGGTTTAAATCTGTGCTAGCACGATTAATAACAATATAGTCCTTTTCACCTGCATAACTGTTAGCGTTGTTAAACGGTAGTCTATCGAACGCATCAGAATCAAACGGAACATTTACTTCTGAAGTATAAGATGCTAGAATATCAAGATCATCTTCTGCAATTAATTTAATAGCAGAACCAACGCCTTCAATGTACCAATTTCCAGTAGCATATTTTTCCGGAGTCACAAACCCACCGAATTCGACTTTCATGCCATTAGTAAATTCTACACCGTTTCCGCTTTTGTAAGTTTTTTTACCTAAGATATCATTTTCTACATCAAGCTCACTAGCTTCAGTGATATCAAAAACTTTAAACAAGCCACTAGTATTAATATCGTTTCTACTTACATAGAAAAGTTTGTCAGGTGCCGTTAACGGAACTGTAAATTCGATTACACCTTTTTCAATGTACACAGTTTCGATTGTATTTCCTTCACCGTCATTATAAGTAATGCCTTCTTGGTAGACACTAGATATATTTTCAGGATCATTATATGTTACATTCAAGTCTTGAGGGACTGCATCGCCAGAATAATCAAAGTTATCGCTATCAAATAATCCTACATCAAACTGTCCACTTGTAATAGTATTTCTATTTTCATATACTACTACTGCATCACCTGGCAAGAATGTTCTGTTAACTGCAAATGCTATAGGATGTCCAGGACAATCTATTTCAAAACGATATTTTTGCCCTCTGTAAAGACGTAAGGTAGGGTTAGGTGTAAATCCAGGAGGACTAAACTTGTATACAGTGTTGTCGTCTTGGACTTCAGTAGTAACAGTATATGTACTAGTAATTTCTTTAGTTTGGCCAAAAACGCTAACAGTTTGTGGGCCTGTTGGTAGCCAGTAGTATTCGCGGAAGTTTACAAACTTGTCCCAGTCAATTGCTGGATCCCATGCATAATATTCTTGGCCGTTTAGTACACTGTGATCGCTCACATTACCGCCAAATGATTTAATTTGGTTTACTAGGTCTGTGTATTCTTTGTAGAATACAACATTTCCTAATTCGTCTTTAACAACTGCGGCAGGTTCTAACTGTCTATTTTGTCTCTGTTCGCTTACATCTTCAATGTACGAATCCGTAGGCTTAAAACTTTTAGCAGTTTTACGTCCGTAATACGCATCGATCTTTTCTGCTACACCAGGCTGAATTAATTGATCTAAAGTGCTCGATAAGAACTTTTGGTTTATTTTAGTTCTAAAATACTTTGGTAGAAGTGATGCACTTTCTCTTTTATTGTTGTTGCCGCCGGCCGGTAGTGGAAAATCTTTTTGGTTGTCGTTGTAAGCCATTAGTAACTAAAGCCTCCGCT
>Ga0209955_1000360_pt1 | contig 16838 bp, 16 predicted proteins | sample SalPonA_A_H2O_MG_FD_185716 | JGI IMG/M metagenome (GOLD analysis project Ga0209955, IMG submission 185716) | Water microbial communities from South San Francisco under conditions of wetland restoration - Salt Pond MetaG R2A_A_H2O_MG (SPAdes)... | ecosystem: Environmental > Aquatic > Non-marine... | reverse complement strand
TCAATGTAGAATGTGATTAAGTTTACTATCGTGTAGTTGTTTTCTGCTAATTTTGCTAATACTGAAGCATTTAAATTTCTTGACATTATAAGTCCTCCACTAGACTGTATTTAACAACTACAAGACCAGCACCATTTGTGCCATATTCGAATTGATCATCTTCGAAACGCACTTTAAATTGGGTGTAGTGCCCTTCATAATCACCGCCTGCTACGGCTATATCATCGCATAGGAATACATTAGCACCAGTGACATCCTGTTGTAGATTTGGTGCTATTCGTAGTGTTACAAGACCATTTGATTGATCCGAATAATATGTTGTTTTATATATCTTGTCGTGGTTGTCAAAACGAATCAATAGATTAGCGGGATAAGTGTCAATGTCATTCGGAACATTGACAATAATTCTCCTATCACCTATCGTTCCTGTTGATTCGCCTGTGACTGTATCTATGCCAGAATTTACGGCTAAACTAGTTAGCGTAGTTGCTGAATTCGATTTGACATAATTAGCAAATGATTTTGCTGCTATATGTGGTATTCTAAAATAGAACGGTGAACTTCTTCCTTGATAGAAGTTAAACGCAGATAGTAATTCATCCGCATCAGTGATATGTATAGGAGGGTATTCTACTTCAAATTTGAATCGTTGATAATTAACAGACTTAGAAATAGTAATTGAACGGTTGTCGGTAGTTAGCGAAGGATATTCACTAGTAACCTGTATAGAACTAGGTAGAATAACATTTCCAAGTGAGTCATAAGGAACAAAGTGAGTTTCTGTCAACATTAGTTTACCTCCTCAATGTATTTTAATTTGATAGTGACCAATTGTGATCCATCCGTAGTATAACTTATATAGTCATCTTGAAGACGAACTTTAATAATTGCTTCTCCTAATGCAGATAATCCCCATGGGTATCCTCTTGACGCAAGATCCGCTTTTACTGTTGATGTAACGGAACCGAGCGGAATAGGAATATAAAACGGTGTGCTTTTACCTTTGTAAAGTTCAATTAAGGAAATAAGATGTTGAGCATCGTCTATATGCATCGGAGCATAATTGAATTCAAAAGTATATCTCATTGCTCCAGACGATACTATGTTAGATTTCATAGACCTAGTCGTATGTTTGATAGATGGTCTATTAAAACCTACAATAACCGATTGTGGGTAAGGCAGTGTCGGGCTTTTTGATGTAGCAGAAATAAAGTCTGATTTATTACAAGTATCTGCGGAACCAATAATAGTTGCTGTATATGTAACACCATCAACGAATACAATGTCACTAAGGTCGGCATTCCAAATTTGAGAATTGATTACTATCGGAACATCTGAGTATACAGATCCGTCGCTACCTTGTATAGTCAATGAAGACACATATTGATTTGCTATATTACCAGAAAGAACGGCATCACCGTAATCCGGTTTAAAGAAATCAGCACTTATGATTATGTTGTGATATGTCTTTGTTAGTTCATCAAACGATGTGCCTGGATCGCCTGTCGCTGTTACTGTAGCCGTATAATCAACCCCATCAGTAAATGATAGTGTAGTTAAATCAGCGGCATACAAATCGCCAACTATGTTATAGAAAGTTGTTGGTTGTGAAGATAAATCACTGCCAGTTATAACAACAGTAACATTATCAAATCCTGCCTGTAAGAATTTAAGTTCTTCTAAGCCAGCACACATATTGAATGAAGTTATGGCAACAATAATAGGAGTGCTAGTAATGTAAGCATTATCAACACACCATCCGGCAGTAGCAGTAACGCTAACAAAATATTCAACTCCTTCTGTAAATGTTATACCAGTAAGGTCAGCCGTCCACGAAGTGCCAGTGACTATGACAGGAGGTGTATACGAAGATTGGTCCGTTCCTTCTATTGTCATAGTAATAGTTTCTTGATTGATTACAAAACCAGAAATATCTGTGCTTGAGAAATTTGAGATATAAACAGAAACGAAGGTAGGGTTATAATACTCTTCTACAACAGTTGATCCGTTCGTATTAGTCGCTGTGACTGTAAATGTATAATCTTTGTTTTTATCAAGTGATAGGCTTGACAAATCTGCGACCCAGTTATAACAATTTTCTACTGAATTATTTGAAAATGTTTCTATTACCATTGGTGTGATTTGATAACTTGACGCATCACTACCAACAATGTCAATTATTATAGAGTCTTGATTTTGAACTTTACCTGTGATAAGACCTTCACCTGTGACAACACTAAGGTTAGTGACAGATACTACTGGAGTAGAAGCAACAGTATATGTTGTTTCCGCTTGTTTCGATCCATACCCATTCGTAACTGTGGCACGAACTGTATAAGTTTCTCCCGGAGTTAAAGTAACATCGCCTGTAGCATTCAAACCAGGACTATATGCTGGGTTTGGTCCATACCTACCATTGATAAACGCAATTACATGTCTGAAGTCGTTGGGTTCGTAATAATAACTAGTATTTTCCCATACAACATTTGATAGACTGTCTATTATCTTAAAGTTTATCGTTGTTCCGACAAATGAAAGTGCTGTGGGGATATGTATTCTTATCTCTTCTGAACCTTTATCTAGATTCACATAGGTTATGTAAACTTCTGGGACACTATATGGATCAAACGGTTTTAAACTTCTGTTATATGTAACACTTTGTCCGGTGGTAGCGTAATAAAAGAATTCAGAGTCGTTTAATACAGGTGTATTAAAAGATAAATTTGGAGCGATTACCCCAAACGTATAAAAATTCGTAGAATATGGAGTAATAGATTCTAGTTTTTTCGGTTCTCTATCGAACGGGGAACAAACAATTTTTGATATCTGTAGATTTTCAAGACCGCTACCAGCATGAGCAACATTATAATCACCAGACATTAACCAAAATGATGAGCCATCCCAGTAATCAGGTGTAAACGGCAAAAACAAACTTGAACGGTCAAATACAGTGTCCATAGCATCAAAGTTGTTACCATAAGAACCACCAAATGTAGTATACAGTGAGTTTGGAACTAACTCAATGCGCGGTTTATCAAGCGCGTCAATTTGTGCTTGTGTGTAGTCATAGTAATTGTCAACTATTAGTTTGAACTTATACCAAGTTGAAGTTATCTGGTCAGTTTCATTGATAAAATATGTTCTTGGTTCAAAAGCACCAGCATCAAACATACCATATTTGTGAATACGATAGTCTTTGTCAGTCCCTTGTTCTGGGTTTGTTGCTCCGTATCTGAAATAGTCGTAGTTTCTTATTTCTTTAACACCATTGACTACTATAGACCCGTTAACAACATTAAAATCAAGATGAATTGACATTAATTCTTCAAAAGAATATTTGAAGTTGTTTGCGTCATAATATGCGAATGCGTCATTTACCCAAGAATGAGCGGAAGTTATTGATCCGCAATTTCTCCAGTCCGGTATATCTCTGAATATGTCCATATATAGACCACCGGGCGAAGCATCAGCGTGGAAGAAATACGCACCGTTGACAGGGTATATTGGTCCTCCTATTGTTCCGAATCTATCGACATCAAGATTGTCATACCATACGCCATCATATCCAACTGGTAAAGATCCATTACTTTCGAGAGGAGAAATAGCAGTATAATACTGGTGCCAATATCTAAAAGCAACGTCTTTATCGCCTATGGAGTAATCAACCCCATCAGGCGGATTAGGTATTTCAAATTGTGAACCACTAAACGATTCCCAATACCAAGATGGGTCGCCAGTTGAAGGATACTCCCCCGGAGTGAGTATTCCGTCTTTAAATTCCCTCCAGTTGGGGTCTGCTATAAAGTAACTGTCCACACCGTATGAGTCCGGTCCTGTTTTATTATAGTCTTTGGCAAAATACATTTGGTCGTTATTCAAGATAACGGAAATTGTTCTAGGCGAACCCGCTGAATATTCAGCAATGTGTATTTTCCACATACCGGGTTCATCGAATGTAAATCCGGTGCTTGGATAATCCATAGCGTAACGTTGTGGATGGTGGTATGCGTAATCTACACCATATGTATCCGAATCGTCTGGATCTACAAGTGGCACAGTATATTTAAATATTACTTTATCTAATATAACTTTGGGGATAGTGCCAGTAGCATAATCAGAAAACCTATCAAACCAATCAATTATAGCCAACGCCATTTGATTCATTGTCAGACCTTGTGGATTCAAGAAATCTATAGTAGCCTGATCCAATCCTGAGAATCTAGTAGTTAGTGCCGCTTCTATATCTGTAGAATTGGCTAAGAAAGGAAACTTAGCATACAAGGAAGCGGAATCATTTCCCGCCGCCGCATATAAATTTGTATACTCACTTAAGTCATATGTAAACATGTATTATCCTAGTGGGCCTGCTTTGCCGCGTTTGTTGTAAGCAGATTGAATAACGCCTTCTATGATATTCTTGTTGTCTATCAAGAATTGAACACCAGTTTGTGTATCAACTGCGTTAATTTCAAAAGTAACATTAAGATTGCCGCCGTCACCACCACCACCAAGTTCATGGTTTGGTATTACAGTTCCAGCACCGTTCGGCATAAAGACTTCTGGTCCTTTTTCACCTACGATTATTGGCTTACTACTATTATTTACTCGTCCGCCATCAGCAAAGAATCCGCCAAAGATACTACCTAATCCACCAGTCATTGCGTTAATGAGTGGTTGAACGATAATGATTTGAATTAGAGCATCAAGAATTTGACCCAACACCATTTTAGCAATGTCACGAAGACCTTCAAACCCTGATTTAACACCTGTGAACATGTCACGGAATGTTGAAGTCATTGAACCTGCTAACCCTTCGAATCTACCTTTCAAGTTTTCAGTAAAATCTTTAACAGTAGACGACATTTCATCTGATTTGTCGATAACTTCTACCATTGAAGCGAGTCTTTCATCGAGAGCAGTTTTTACCTCTTGTTCTGTTAGACCATATTTCTTGGCAAGACTTGTGATATTCTTATATGCTCGCTGTAGTGCTAACATTTCATCTTTTTGGTCTTTAACTGCTTTAACCGTTTGGTCAACAACCCCAAGTTGCTCATTTAATTTTTCAGTTGAAGATTTGACTTTATCGTCATTAATACCTAGAATAGCATGTAGACGTTCTTTCGCTTCCATGTATTTTTCTAGGGAAAGAATACCATCATCATATTCTTGTGTTAGTTGACTTAATGCTTCACGTGCCCAACCTTTAAGCGCAATTTCTTCTTCAACATTTGACATTAGTTCTTGTAGTCGTTTGTTGTAATCGTTTGCGCCAGTGATCATATCTTGCTGTTCTTCGTTAAGTGCTTTAACACCATTTTTAGCAGTGTAAAGAGCACCATTGTAGGCAAGCAATGCTTCTGCTAGATTGTTATAAACGAAAGCACCATTTGGATCAGTTTGGTCTTGGGCATCCATTAATGCTTTAACAGACTCAACTACAGCATTGTTTTTGCTGATTAGTTCGTCTAACTCATCGGATGTTCCAGCAAAGTTTTTCATTGCTTCTGTAGCACCATAGATAGCATTTGTGGTAGTGAATATTGGGTCAGCAAGTTCGTCAGCATTCAAATCAGAAGAGAATGTGAGTAGACCAAGAGCGGATGCGGCTTTGCCTGCTTTAGTTGCTAGTATTGCGAGTGCTGTAGTAGCACCTGTCCATTGCCCTGCGGCGACAACTGCGGCTGTTCCACTTGCTGTCAATGCTTTGGTTAGACCTGAAACTACACCTGATGCTGTTCTAGCACCGTTTGTAAATCTAATCATACGACCAAGCAATCGTGACAAATAATCACCTACTTTTAGACCTATGAATGTAAGCATAATAGCATTGATAGTATCCCAACTATCTGCTACGGTTCTTGCTAGACTACCAATTGTTCTCAATGCTTCGCCAACGCCTTGACCAAGAGATCGAATCAATTCCTTATTGTTTCTCAACAATTGAGCAGTTGAATCAGATATTTCTTTTAGAGCAGGAGCAAGACCTTCCATGAAAGCAATTGCGGCTTCGTTGGCTGCACCTTTCAAGTTAGACAATGACTGACTTAGTGTTCCAGCATTTGCGGCGGCGGCACCACCAAATCGTGTATTACCTAATTGAACAAGTCTATTGGTTAATTCAGCGGTTGAATCTGCTATCGCAACTTGTTGGTCACCAATTCGAGCAACAAACCGGTCGTTTTCTTTAGAGACTTTGATACCAAACTCCTTAAGTCGTTCAAATTCTCCTGTGATACTGTCAGCAACGGCTTCTGCTAGTTGTGATAACGTCTTACCATTAGCAGTGGCAATGTTAGATAGTGCGGTAAGTGATTTAGAACTGGTGTCTATACCTGTTCGTGTGAATATAGTGAATGCCTGTGTTACATCCTCTAGATCCTGAGGTAGTGAATTGGCAAGTTTTTGTAGTCTTTCTAATTCTTTGTTTGCTTTCTGTTGTGAACCTAAGAATGTAGTTAAGACTGTTCTATACTTTTCATATGCTGTATACTGTCTGACAATTGAGTTAGCAATCGCCCCAGTTGCAATGGCGGCAGCCGCTGTTGCGGCTACCTTGAGTGTTTTAGAAAGTCCACTAGCGGCTCTGTCGATATTTTTGAGTTTCTGTGATACTCTGTCATTTAACTCTATCGTTACTTCTAAATCCGACATTAGTGTTTCTCCATGAATATGTTACGATGCCATCCTTATCTCTTTAACTTCGGCTGTTGCTGCTGTTGACTTTCACTTTCCATCTTGTAAAAAGCAAGCCAGTATGACATTTCAGCATAGTCCATTTCAAGTATCTCGTTGAGTGGACAACCTCTTCTGTCGGCTAACCAGAAAAAGGTATATATCTGTTTGTCAGTCTTTAGTTTTTTACTGCGGCATCCACCGACATACCTTCGTCATCGTCTGCTGTCAAATGATTAACAATTTTGATAATAACTTCTGGGTCAACAGAGTTCATCAATTCAGTCTTACTGGCATCCGTAAAGACTTTTTTGCCGTCGCTGTCAAGGCATTTATTGATTACCATTTGAACAAGTGCTTCTGCGGTCTTACCCTGTTGTTGTAGTTCAATAATCTTACCTTCATTCTTAAAGTTTGTTCCTCGCTTGAAATAAAATGTAGTGTCCCATTCATCAATGTAGAATGACTTGAGTTCACCACTCATCACATCGCGGAAATGTGATTTTGCTTTTACTAATATTTCATTTGACATAATTTACCTTCCTATATTCGTTTATTGCGCCATTTGTTACGCAACTTATTTATTGCTGGTTTAACCATGCCTTTTGGCGCTTGATTACTCCAGCCGTCTTCTAATGCTTCAATATAATCAGCATCGTTAGATATTGAGTCGCGGCGTTTACGCCAACGACTCTTAGCATAACCAGTGTCAACAGGAGTTTCGTCCTTAAGATAACCCTTAAGGTCTTCTGACATTGCTTCTATCCCACGATCAAGTCGTTTACGAATAGAGTCACCAAGATTCCCTTTGACACTGACTTTAATCATGCTTACACACCGTTCTCAGTTGTGATTGGACCTGTGCCCATAATTGAGATTGATGCTTCCACTACACCGTCAACTGAAGACGAAATAGAACGTGAAGTTACATAACCGTTACCAGTGTAACCTAGTTCGTATTGCGCATCACCTGCTGGCCAGAAGTGGAATGTTAGTTCAGTTGAACCCGGTTGAAGCATACCTGCTTCTGATTTATCCGCGATACCAGAACCGTCATCTACTGTCCAGAAAACTTCCATTGTAGCAGTCCACGCCTTGAATGTTGGTAGGTTTGTGCGGAAAGTAACACCGTTCACGTTCATGTGAGTAGCGTCAACTGTCTCTTGTGTTTCTTCCACTGAGAAAGAACGAATTGAGGCGATTGCGGTTGATCCGCTGTAGACTACGCCGCTTGAGCCTGTGAATAGTTCTGTAGCCATGTTATTGGTCTCCTATTAAATTAACTATTTCCACGATCATGGTAATACTGTATAACATAAGTTTGTGTTTGCGATACTATTGGAAAAGCACTTTCGTCTATTTCCTGAACCTCCCTCAATTCGGTAATCAATGCTGATTTACCACGAGTTCGGTCAACTTCCAATGCTTCTTCTACCAATTCAAGTATATCGTTGACTTGCTTATTAGTGTTGACAGATTTGCTTTCCCCTTTAACATACGCTGTAACATCCACATACATGGTGCACAGTTTATGTTGCATAGTAATATCTTCTCTATCTTCACGATTGACTGATACTTGTATGACTGGGAATGACTGTCTGCCTAATTTGGCAAAATCAATAGGTTTTATAGACACTTTACCAATCTTGCGAGTTGGTAATGCCGAGATAGTATCAACGAGATTGTTAAAACATTCGTTTCTCTTACTCATCTATATAACCTCATACTTTGTTGATAGTTGCTTTCGCCAGCATCTATGTTTCCATCGGCATCAAAGTCGTAAGAAACACCTGCGGCTAAAACAGCATTGAATTCTTCAGTGAAGCGTTGACGATAAAATTCCATCATTGACAGAAAAGTATCTGCTTCACTGAAGTTCGCTAACTGAGGGAGTATGTAGTATGCTAACGCATGGTATACTGTTGCTCTTTCCCATTCTGCGGCTACAAGTTTAGTAGCGTCAAATGAGGAAGCAGGATACCCAGTAGTGCTCCACCATTTACCTTTCAGATCACGCTGAATGTCAGAAGTTGAGCGTGTCAACTCTGTTTCAAACGTTGTAATCCCATGATCGAAGATATCTGGAACATACTGTTGTAATGTAGCATTAGTAGCATACATATACTATCCTCCTAAACTTAGACTACGTTGATTAGTTTAACAGCGCGAGTAGCGTCTACTAGACCAACACCAGCGTGTAGAGATGCTACAGCATCAACACCCACTGCTTCAGCACGGCGAGCGATTTCTAGGTCAACATTCTTCTGAAGTGCGATACGACCAGCGTCTTCAGCGAAGATGTAACCAGAAGTGTTTGCCGCAGTAACGTAAGAAGAAGTGAAGAACTGAACACCACCTAGCATACCCAAGAAACCACCACGGATTGCTTGACCTTGTAGACCTTCACCACCAGCGTATGCCGCAGTGCCTAGAAGTTTAAGGATTTCAGTAGCAGCCGCTGGAGATACGATACCACGTAGCATACCAGTTTCGCCTGTTTCACGGATCTGTTGAACAGCATCAAAGATTGCGTCTAGAGTCATTGGGAATGAATCGTTAGTAGAAGCAGTTGCGCCGTCTAGAGCAGTCATTACACGAGTATCAAACTCTTTAGATACTGCACGACCTAGAATACGACCAATTTCGTTAGCATCAATACCACCAAGATCACGGATAACAGAACGAGCCGCGATTAGGTCTGCAGTGATAATAACTTCACTTGGAGTTGGGTTAGTAACCGCAACGTCACCAGTGATTGTGCCAGCAGAAATAGATGAAGCAGTAACATCGTTTGCTAGTTTTGGAGTTTTTAGAACACCGTTTGGTGCGTTTACGATTGGCAACATTGCGCCAGATAGGAACATTGAACTTTCAAATGCCGCATATAGTGTGGCCGCTTTCGCTGGCACGAACAACTCATCATAGTTGTTAGAAATATAAGAATCCGCCATGGGAACCTCCTAAGTTAAATTTTACCCTCAGCCTTCAATTTGCGATATAGTTCGCGACCTTCGGGTTTAGTTAAGTCAATACTACCTAAGTCAACCTCTGGCTTAGATAGAGACGATCCTGTTTGTCCTTTTGAATTAACACCGCTTGGTCCACTACGTAAAAAATGACTATTATTGTCAAGAAATTCATTTACGTATGCGTCCAAAGATTTTGGTGTTCCTTCGTCTGTGTAGACAACTGAACCATCTTTGTCGAATACAACCGGACGACCGGTTTCATCAAGTCCGACAGAATTGCGCAACAATTGCGCTACTTGCTCTGGATTAACTGCGTTTCGTGAAGATGCCGCGTTAAGCAGAGTTCCATCAACTTTCATAGAAGTCAATTCATTACGTAGAGTTTCAATTTCTGACGAATACTTGGTCTTTTGTTGTTCCAAGATTTTGTCAAACTCTTGTCGCTTTTTCATTGCTTCCATTTCTCGTTCTTCCGCTTCTTGCTTCAGTGACTTGTATTCGTTCATGTCAACATCAGAGTAGCGTTTTTTATACTTCTCCAAACGACCTTGAACAATCTTGTCCACTTCATCTTGAGTGAAAGTGCGAGTTTCAGCCTGGGTTTCGGTTGTATTTTCAGGAGTCCCAGTATCCTGTTCATTACCTACATTGTTAACGCCTTCTGTAGTAGTCATGGCTATTACCTCCTAAGAGTAAGTTATATATATTATTTATCAAATACCATCACTGGTATTTGGCGTGTCAATAGTGTAATTGCTTACATCCATTGACTCTATTTCTGCCATTATGTCATCCAATGAATCACCGTCTTCAATGACAACTTCGGCAATTTGTTTCATTAGCGCACGTTTGTATGATTCACTTGGAATATCGAGTGCTAATGCTTGAGCGTATAGTGTAAAGTCAGCATGTGCGTCACGCAGGTCGAAAGACTTTTCATAAACTACTTCAAAATCAATTGGAGTTGGGAGACCTGTGTATGCCCAGAACAATTCCCATATGTTTTGTTCGGCTTGTTCTAGTTTTGCTGCCTTATCGCCAAGTCTTGTATTTAGTTGCTGGAATTCCGTCTGTAGTGCGATACCAGATTTTGGTGTCAGACCACGACCACTCATAATAGCACCTAAATGTGTTGCTCTGAGGAACGCATCAACGTGAACATCAATCATATTAACGATTGATTCAATGTTTGTTCCATTTGGTTCAAGCAAGTATGGTTTAAGAGCAGGGTCCATGTTAGGATCCATATCAACAACAGCACCCGCACCTGCCATCGCATCTGTATCAAATGTTTTGACTAGTGTTGGGTGATTAGAGATACGAACGCCTTGTTCTGCTTCAGACAATAAATTAAAGATTGCTTTCTGAATAGTAACAACATCAGCAATATCACTTTGACCAATCTCACGGTATTGTGAATGGTTTGCTTTAAGTAAAACGAATGGTATACGACCAATTTCGTTCCCTTGTAATTCTGTCATCTCTACTAGTGGAGGTAGAGTTTCACCTTGCTCTGTTACTAGTAGCGTTGTAATGTCTTGTGGAGTCCAAATAACGTAACGAGTTTGTTCTTCATTAACATACTCCATAGTCATCAACTCTGATAGATATTCACTGCCGTTATTTCTGCGCTCATACTTCCAATTGACAACATTTTCTGGTGTAAACACACGAGCGTATGGGCGAATGTCTGCTTCAATCTCTTGTTGAAGAGTAACAACACCTTCTTCAAACCCTTTTGTGACCATAATCCAAACATGACCGTAAACAGATGCTAGGTCATTAGCATTCTTCATAAAGTCATCCAAATCTTGACCATTAAAGTCAATGTCATCTAAGAATCGGTTAACAAGTTCATTGTCTTTCATACCACCAAATGTTCTTAGTGGTGTATTTCTAAACAAGAATGAACGGTAAGTGTCAATTGCTAGTTTGGTTAGGTTATCTAGTGCTGTATGATTCAATCGTTGTGAATACTGATTACCAGGAGCACTGTCTTCGTTAATGTATTTGCGCAACATTGCGAGTGATGGTGCTCGGTAGTCTTCACCACCAAGATAAGATGCTAGATATGCCTTCCAGCGATTAATGTATGCTTCATATAGCGGGTGTCGTTGATCTAGGTCCATTGGGATCTCCTATGTTTCATATGTGTATTTATACTTAATATACACTATATCGCCCGTAGTGCTGTTTTCTGTCTGGTATTGGTTGTCTGATCGGATGTATAAAGTTGACAAGATACCCAACAGCATCATTCATGTGGTCCAGTTGCCCATCCTTGTCTGGGACACGAGTTCCTTCTTTATACACTTGATTAGAAATACACTTTATGACATTCTTGCATTTCGGATCTATGGTTAATTTAATGTCTCCCGATGTGCTTAATAACGCACTGTTAACAGCCGCGATTCTATCTTGAACTGCCGGGTTACTTCTGCCTACTTTTAATACAAATCCTGCTTGTTTCATAATGTTATGGTCACTCTGAATAGAACTAGTCTTTCGTGCTTGACCAGAAGCATCAGGATACGCCCAAATACGATTGTTTGGATAGCGTCTTTGTATCTCTTCACACATCTCATATGTGTTTGAACCATTAAGTAGAATTTCATCTACTATGTGGATATTATTTTGTGCGTCTACAACTGAAATTGCCGCAACGAGGGGCGTAACGTTAAAATCCATTCCAATGTGGAGCACAGTTTTTGGTGTAATCTCTATTTGTTTTTGCTTGACGTTACGGTCTGGGGCAAAGTTATAATAAATCAACCCTTCATAACTTTCAAATGTTGCCAAATACTCTTGACGGAATGTTTTTTCATCAAGTTCACGCTTTGCCGCTTCAATTTCTTCAGCATCTACCATACCACCATCTAGGGTAGTAAATTGCGATGATGCCCAGTCAGGATACATTTTAGCATTGTTCCACAAATCGTAAATCCAATTACGACCTTTTGGTGTGGTGATGAAGAGAGCGCCGCCTTTCTTGTCACTTAATGCTGGACGAACAACTTCATTCCACGTTTCTGGCTTCATAAATGCGGCTTCGTCTAATACAGCAAAGTCTAGTGACACACCACGCATACTATCAAAGTTTTCTGCGGATCGTAATGATATACGAGAGCCATTGACCAATACAATGGACAAATCACTTTCGTTGATACGGGATACCCATCGTCTTTTTGACATTTCTTCTTTCAAATGCTCCCACATAATCTGCTTTGCTTGGCGATATGTCGGAGCAATGTAGTAAATATTCTTCCCAGGATGACGGGCAACCCGTGCTATTTCCCAAGTAGATAGAAATGTTTTACCAAAACGTCTTCCTGCTGATACAACACGAAAACGATTGGCATCATCAAAGATTTGTTTCTGTGCTGTGCTTAGTGGCATTATTCATCCTCAGCGTCATCTTCCCATGGCAATATCATACTGTCTTTCTCTTCTTTAACTTGGTCAGTTTGCCCTAACCAATTCTTCCCAAGCCAGACCAGCATAGTGGGGTTTCCTTCCATCGCAACCATATACTGTTTGCGTCTAAGAGAAGAACGACCTTCTTGTTTTGAACGTTCATACAAATCGCCCATATGGTTGCGGACAGTTTGTCTATCGCAACCCATGATTTCAGCAATTTCTTCTAGCGTGCATTGTATTTTTGCTAGATTACACATCAAGTCCATATCTAAGTCAAGTTTTGGTTGACCAGGCCCTCTTTTTTCGTCTGCCATATGGCACCTCCTTTATACCCTGAGTGGGTCTATCCTACGTGATAGTATTTTAGTATGAGTGGTAATGCTATAGAACCTACTATTAGCATTATTATAGTCCACAATCTACCATCAAACTTATCGATTTTACCTTGAAGATTAGTCACACTGTCTTCCATTCCGTTAATTTGAAAATGAAGACCGCGCAAATCTGATTTAAGTTCTGGTAGCACATCTTTCTTTAATGTTTCTAAGTCGTTTCTCATCATCAGTAAATCAAACTCATTTCGTCTAATTTGGTGATATAATTCAGCATACTCTTTGGTATCATCATCTATTAAATCACTTTTCCTACGAAACATATGTCTTAATGTTTCTTTGTTATCATTCTCCTCCATAATGTTCTCCCTACATTTTCCAGTTGAACCTCCCTTAGTTGACCCTTCCTTAGTTTCTTCCTTGAGATTTAAACCTGCGTGATTACACCACCTATGATAGCATGTGGGTGTGCGATCCTTAAGTCATTACTATACATTTCATCTAAATCGGTATATGACTCTAGTGTTATACCTAGTGCTGTCAGTGCTGTATTAATATCATCATAGTAAACCCATCCATCAATTGGGTAAGTGTGAGCAGATGGGATAGTAACATCTAATGTATAGTTAGGTGCTGTCACCTTGGTTGGTGCGTATATGTAAGTTTCTTGATTGCTTTTATAAAAACCGTTAAACATAATTTTCTCCTTAAGTTACGACTGTCCAGCCTTTTGCCGTTGCGATTGATGTGTCACATGTTGCGGCGCCCGGATTACCTGTGACAGTCATTGTTTGACCAGAAACCGTTGGAGCATTTGTGAATATTTCATTTAACGCATCGGCTTCAAGCATCCCGTTAGCGATAGAAAATGATATTGCTGGGCAAATTGTTCCCTTGAACGAACATAGAAAATTGTAAGTCGTATTTAAGTTAAACATACCAGTGGTATTTGTGACTCCGCTAAAATCACAATCTTCAATGAACTGACACCCTTGGACAGCGGCTAAAAAGTTTTGAGCAGAACCAACGACGGTAAGACCTCTTACACGACAAAGTGCGTTTGCGTAGTAGAACATATTAATAGCGTTATTAGTCGTTACCCCGACACCATTTCCCTTGATGAAGTCAGCATCCGATATACAACTATAGTAAAATGCGCTCGCACAAGTTGTATACGATGTATTAAACACAACATTGTCAAGATTTTTTGGTCCTGTAAGGGCCCCGGAGTTTACACCTTTGAACATACCAGACATATCAGTAGTATTAGATATATCCATAGCGTCTATAACCAGTGGGTTATGTGAAGAGTTCATAAAGTTTTGAACAGTAGACGCGCTTGGGGCAGAAAGTGATTCTATATATGCTATACCACCGTAACCATTTGAAAATCCGCTGAGGGTCGTGGCCACCGGGGCGTTTATAGGAGTTAGATGATTTATTATACAACCATAAAAGGCATTAGCAAGTGTAGTGCAAACTGAATAGTCGAAGTTTGGAGTAACAGACCAAAATCCCGATTGTATAAACAAACTTGTCGCGTTATTGGGTTTAAAGGCTGAACAATCTCCTTCTATTTTGAATAAATTACTGCAACTACCAAACATTTGTGTGGCGTTAGCACCATTAGCGTGACACCAAGTCCAATCAGTATTCACTTCACAAAGTTGTTTACACCAATAAAACATATACGAACATTCGGTGATAACACCTGTAGTTGCGTGATTTATATCGACACGCTGTAACCCATGTAGACCACGAAAAGCACTAAGCCAAGTTGATGTATTAGTTTTAACAATGTTTATATATTCTAAAAACGGGTGTGGGTCTTTCATCTGAGTTGTTGCGAATAGCATACCGCTATCCGAACTAGAAGATACGTGTATCTCACCAAAAGCGGATGCTGTTTTAGTCAAACCATGAGCAGACGATGTATGGAAGTTCAATTGTGATGGCGCACTAGTGAATGTGACCGTAAATAGTGCTTGCTTATGTCCTTCAGTAGTTAAAGGAAGTGTCAAGTCAGGGTCGTTATAATCGTATGTGTGAGTATTCCAAGAAGATACGGCAATATCTTCTACTGTTCCGTCACCCCAATCTACTGTCCCAGTGCCAGATCCCGAAAAAAAACCAATTTCATTTAAATTAGATGTAGTGATAATCGCAAGACCTGTGATTTTATTTTCAGTCGGCAATGGAGGTGTCACGGTAGCCCAACTAGAGTTTCTTGTCCAAGTTGATACCGGCCCGGATGAACCTGCTGAAATACTGTCAATACTCAAATGGTAATCAGTGAATGGGACATTTGTCATGTCCACACCCTTATTTTCTATTGACGTTTTGATGTTTTGTTTAGCGGTATTAACATCTATTAGTTGTTGTGCTATAGTCATATTATACTCCTAATATTGCGGTTAATGCCGAAGAAACATCACCCATATCGGTTTCGAGTTGTGTAACGGCATTACTATTGATCCAAGTCGCAGAATTAGCATCGTAGCGGACAATGTCACCTTCGGCAGGAGTCGTTAGGGTTACATCAGTTACATCATTCAATGCTGTTGATGGTATTGCTGTATTTTCCCATACTTGCGTTGTAGCATTGTATGTGATAACTTGTCCTGTTGCTGGAGTCGCAATATCCACATCAGCAAGGTCATTGATGAATGTGACACCACCACCTGCTCCACCACCTGCTCCACCTACACCTGGGAATGAGCCACGCAAGTCTTGTGTTTGTAGAACGGTAAAGTTACCACCAGCACTTTGAATAGTAACACGAGCAATCAAGAAACCTACACCAGCGTATATTTGTGGTATACTGTAGATAGCAGTTGCGTCTTTGTCAAGTGTGCCTTGTTCACCACTATTGTTTGAGTAACTACCATTTGGCATATTGACGAACAAGTTAGCACCCGTATCATCTTCACCTACAGCACCCCAAATAACAATGTTGTAAACACTACCTATGATACTATCACCATTAGCATCAGTAGTTTGCGCTTCAAGGTCAGTCAACACTTTGTATGGTTCAGTGAAATCGTTTATAACGTGGAAGTGTGAACCTGTAGCAGTGTTGAATGCTGGGAAGTCGTGGTCATGTAACTGTAGAACTTCACCTGCTGTTGTAGAAATGTCAAGTGTTGGTGTGCCACTACCTGAAATAGTTAGAGCAACACCTTCTTCCCATACTGCGGGTTGGTGACGAATCCAGTAGTTGATATCACCAATGTGACCGTAACCACTACTTTTCTTAGTGTGGTCTGTCCATGCGTGATACAGTATTGGACCATGTGCTGCAACATCTGCTACTGAGCGTAAACCAACCTTAGCAATACGAGCGTGTTCTGTTGTTGAAGCACTTACGAAGTAATCTGTAGATAATTTGACGGTCTTATCAGTTTGGTCTAGATACACATAGTTGAATACAGGATTATCATCGGTT
>Ga0209955_1000359_pt1 | contig 16839 bp, 17 predicted proteins | sample SalPonA_A_H2O_MG_FD_185716 | JGI IMG/M metagenome (GOLD analysis project Ga0209955, IMG submission 185716) | Water microbial communities from South San Francisco under conditions of wetland restoration - Salt Pond MetaG R2A_A_H2O_MG (SPAdes)... | ecosystem: Environmental > Aquatic > Non-marine... | reverse complement strand
GTGTCAGATCAGTCACTGGTTGAATGCTGGGCTGATCAGGCACTTGAAATCGCCCAGCAGCATGGTGTCACTCTCAATGTGGAATCTCAGCAAGTTGTAGGGGCATCTCTGCTCGCATGTAACAAAGATATTCTGCTGGGAGCAATGTGTAATCTAGTGACCAACGCTTGTCAGGCGCTGCAAGAATCACGTATTGAAGAAAAGTGTGTCACTTTGTCGGTGACCCAGCAGAGTGACGGCATCGCCCTTTGGGTGAAAGACAATGGGCCTGGATTTAGCAAAGATGCCTTATTAGGCATTCAGGAAGCCTTTTTTACCACTAAGTCTACTGGCACGGGGTTGGGCTTATCGGTAGTACGCGCGGTTGCAGCTGCCCACAGTGGTCGATTTTTAATAGAGCGACCAATACAGGGGGCCAAAGTAGGTTTGTGGTTACCTCTTGTCCATACTAAGGAGAACCATCATGGCGAGTAATAAACCTTGTATTCTTATTGTGGAAGATGACCATCATCTGCGTGAAGCGGTGGCAGATACCGTAGAGTTGGCGGGTTACCGTTGTGCGCAAGTAGAGTCAGCCGAAGCCGCTTTGAAGTGGTTGGAAAAGCATGCTGCCGACATGGTGGTATCGGATGTCAATATGGGCGGTATGGATGGCCATGCATTATTGGCCCAGATCAAAAAGCGCTGGCCGCAAATGCCTGTATTACTGGTGACGGCCTACGCCACTATTGATGCCTCCATTGATGCTATTAAAAATGGCGCAGTGGACTACCTAGTGAAACCTTTCTCGCCGAAAGAATTAGTCAGCATTGTGGGCAAGTTTGTCGATCACCAGGTCGGCGATGAGGATGAGCCCGTGGCGGCTGATCCCAATAGCCAGCAATTGTTCCAACTGGCCGAGCTGGTCGCTAAATCTGATTCAACGGTGTTGATTTCGGGCGAAAGCGGAACGGGTAAGGAAGTGTTGGCGCGTTATATTCATCGTAAATCTAATCGTGCTCGCCAGCCTTTTGTGGCCATCAATTGTGCCGCTATCCCAGAAAATATGCTGGAAGCTACATTGTTTGGGCATGAAAAAGGGGCCTACACAGGGGCTTATAGCAGTGCACCGGGCAAGTTTGAACAGGCCAATGGCGGTACCTTGTTGTTGGATGAAATTAGTGAGATGGATCTTGGTTTACAAGCCAAGATACTGCGGGTTATTCAAGAGCGCGAAGTAGAACGCTTAGGTGGACGTAAAACCATTGCCTTGGATGTTCGCATTATTGCCACCACCAATCGACAGTTGGTGGAAGAGGTGAGAGCTAATCGTTTTAGAGAAGATTTGTACTATCGTTTGAGTGTCTTCCCATTGCATTGGAGCGCTTTACGAGAGCGTCCCGCTGATATTGTGCCGTTGGCTAAACGGTTGTTGCAGCAGCATGCAGTAAAAATGCGCCACGGCGCAGTAGGTTTTGATGACAGAGCTGAGGCCGCGCTGCGAGAGCATACTTGGCCTGGCAATGTACGGGAATTAGATAATGTGATTCAGCGTGCCCTGATTATGCAGAGTGGGGCCACTATCACTGAAGCCGATTTAAGGATAGATCCCTTTTCTGGTGGGCAGGCCCAGGCGGTGTTAAGTAATGTCATGCCTGGCATGGCCAATGCGGAGCGCCAAATGGCATCGTTTGCCAAAGACTTTAATAGCCATGGCGGCAGTGCTGAGGCTGTGTCTTTCAATACTCCCAATAACGTGGCAGGCGAGGAATCCGCCACGACCTTAACGGAGAGTATCGATGGTGGTTTAGGGGATGAGGTAAAACAGCGAGAATATGAAATTATCTTATCGGCGCTCAAACGTGAAAAGGGCTGCCGCAAGGTAGTCGCGGAACAACTAGGTATCAGCCCGCGGACACTTCGATACAAGCTAGCCCGTATGCGTGACAGTGGTATTCAAATTGATGCAATTGTGAACGCTTAACCACCGGCCAGTTTGACCTTAAAGCCTTGCTTTTCTAGCTCGGCTTTAAGTTTCTCTCGGTGGTCTCCCTGAATTTCAATGACGCCATTTTTAACCGAGCCACCGCTGCCACAAACCTGCTTTAAACGCTTAGCTAATGTCGTGAGTGCTTTTTCTTCGAGCTGCACGCCTTCTATTAAGCTTACCCCCGCACCTTTTCGACCCTTGGTTTCACGTTTAATTCTGACAATGCCGTCTCCACTGGGTATGGAAGATTTTTTTGCACAGGGACCATTATGCGCGGGTTCGCCACAGTCTGAACAAATGCGTCCGCTGTCGGTGGAGTAAACTAGGCGGGAGTTTTTGGGCATGGCGTCAGCTTCTCTTGGTTTATAGGTATTGGAATGCATTATAATCAATGCTTTAATTTCTACCAATAACCAAACCCAAAGGTGGGCTGACATGAGTGACCATGATGTACTAAATGAAATCGTTGAGTTGCAAGTGCGACTTGCCTACCAAGACGACATTATCGACGGTTTAAATGATCAAGTGGCTACCTTGAATCAACAAATGGATGTGTTGCAAAAACAGATGCAATATTTGGTGCGATCGATGAGAACACTATCGGATGGGGATGCTGCAGCACCGGCGGCTAATGAGCCGCCTCCGCACTACTAAAGTAAGAAGGGAATTAACTGTCCTTAGGCAAGCGCCTTAGGACTTCATTGGACGAACGTTTTCAGCCTGTGGACCTTTTTCACCCTCGCCAATATCAAACCTAACTTTTTGACCGTCTTCTAAGACTCTACGGCCTCTACCGTTAGCGACAACGCAGCGGTAGTGTACAAAAATATCTTCGCCATTTTGGCGGGTAATAAAGCCGAAACCTTTGCTGACATTGAACCATTTGACTTCACCCACTTCGCTATTGCTTGAAGGAAGGCTGATTTGTTCTGGTACCAGCGTGGCTAAAAATTTATACGCTAATAAGGCAACGAAAAATAGACCAAAAAGTAGTGCGTCGAAGGCTAACTGAGCTTCGCCGCTGTTGTTGATGACGTGGTAGGCGATACTTGCTCCCAACGCAATGACGGCGGCGAGAACGGCTTGTAGAGTTAACTGCATAATAATCCCATACATTGTTATAGTTTTAAGGTGGAGACCTGCCATATAAAACGATTAACGGCTAAATAATCATAACATTAAGCAGTGGGATGTTGGCAAGTTTTATAATGAAATGAGTGACTTGTCAGGATCAAAGTGATAGTGCATTAAAGGTAATACCGCGAACAGCCCCACGGTATTACCAAGTGGTGTCTATTTGGCAATGAGCCCAAACTGTCGATCTAAGACGTCAATGATCTCGGCCTTGGGGTTGTCACTTTGAGGAAGGGCATGGCCAATGATCTTTTCAGCGAGGCCTACATAAGTATCCGACACGGATTGCATCACGCTGGTTGGCAGTGCGTTCTCACAAGCTAGGGCATAGCGCTCTTGCATGCGATTCTTGTTGAGTAAGATATCTGGATCTGGAAAGTGGTTTAGCAGTAATTGGCGGAAGCCCTCTTTTGAGTTCTCGACAATTTCACCTTGACGATACATCGGACCGTCCCAAATACGTGAGGAATCGGGTGTACCAACTTCATCCATGTAGATCAGTTTTTGGGTGCCGCTTTTATCGGTGACGTATCCAAACTCGAATTTGGTGTCGACAAAGATTTGGTCAATGTCAGCCAACGCGTCAGAGATGACATTAAATCCTTCGGCCAGTAATTTTTCATACACGGCAATATCATCTGTGTCCTTAAAATTAAAGGCGGCGAAATTATCGCTAATATTTTTGCGTGTGATGTTTACATCGTCTTGTTCCGGGACGCCGGGAAGGCCTTTGAGAATGCCCTTGGTTGAGGGTGTGATTAATAGCTCGGGGAGTTTTTGATCTTTTTTAAGGTCGTTGGGTAGTTCGATGCCGCAAAACTCGCGTTCGCCACTGGCATAGCTGCGCCACATAGAGCCAGTAATATATTGACGGCAAATAGCTTCAATCATGATGGGACGAGCTTTTTGGACTATCCACACCAGAGGGTGGGGCACTTCAAGAATGTGACTGTCGGCGAGTCCTTTTTCTTTAAACAGTTTGAACCAGTGGTTGGATACTGCGTTGAGTGCTGCGCCTTTACCAGGAATCCCCCGCACGTCACCTTCAAAGTGCCACAGGCATTCAAATGCAGAAAGACGGTCACTGATGACCATAATGGCTAATTCAGCATTGGGATCGACATCATAGTTGCGTTCAGCAATTAGCCTTGCACTATCGGCTTGGGTTAACCAATAAACGGAACGAACTTTGCCGCTGTGAACGGGGCGATCAGTTCGAATGGGAAGATCATCATTAACAGAAAGAACGGCGTTGGCCTTGCTCATGGAATGCAACCTGTAGGTGGGTAACAAGGATCTACCGACGAATACGTCGGCGTTGTGAACGGAATTCTACCAGAGCCGGACCTAGGATCAACCAAATCCGGCGGCATTATGGCGGGATTATTCTAGGTAGGCCATTGCAGCTTCCATATCCTCGCTGAGATCTTCAACCTCCATCATGGCAAGGTCGGGGTCCAGTCCAACGCGCTGGAATGCACTAATCTCACTCCAGTCCATCTGGGCATAGGGATGATCTGTACCTATGGTAGTTTGCAACATGGCAATCATCACAAGATCGGCGTAATCGACGGTTTCAATATCCCGTGAAAAACGCAGATGCTCTTTGGGTACATTTTGAAGTTCCACTGGAAAGTCCCAGTGTTTAAGTATCAAGGTTCCAAGCGTGGGTGAAAGCTTATCTATGAGTAATTTAAGTACATTAGCTTTTTGTAGTGCCTGATGATTTTCGGCAAAGGTGAGAACGGGGAGGGCGCCAATACGATGGACTAGCCCCGCTAATGTCGCCTGATCGGGAGCTAGTTTAGTGTAATGCCGACAAAGAACGTGGCAAATGCCCGCTATTTCTGTGCTCTTTTGCCAATTTTCTCGCAGTAATTGATCGATGCTGTCGTTGGTCGCCTGAAACATCTGCTCCATGGCTAAGCCCATGGCTAGATTGGCGGTATATTTAATGCCGAGTCGGCTAACGGCGGTTTTAAGATCGGTGATGGTTTGGTTTGTGCGCATTAAAGGGCTATTAGTTACCTTAATAACGCGGGCAGAAAGTGCCGTATCGTTTTGTAGAACTTTGCATAGTGTGGCAACGTCGGCGTTTTCATCCTCCGCAGCATCTCTTACCTGCAGTGCCACCTCTGGCAATGTGGGTAGAACCATCTCATCGTTTTTGATCGATTTGGTGATGGCCAATAAGACTTTTTCTGCAATGTCACTCATCAGGGGCTCCTTGCGGGGCCCCCATTTTTAAAGAGAAGTAAGCGCGGGCCCAGAATGTTCGATGTGAAGCGATGGAAGAGCTTCATCTGAGGCTAAGTTTAGTATAGCTAGCAGGCTTGTCAGGTTTTTTGTGTTGGAACTTGCAACAATTTCGCCAACAGCCTTTTCTGTTTCACTATTCATGACCTGTTGCCCTCTAGATAGGTTGCTACCTGAGGGCGCTGAAAGTGCAAAAAGATTCCGTTTTGCTTTGCCGCGATAGTGCATGCGAGCGATGATTTCTTGGCCGGTATAGCAGCCTTTCTTGAAATTGATTCCGCCGAGGTCGTCAAAATTAATTACTAAAGGTATGTGTTCACCGCTTTGGTCGCCATGGATATACAATAGTCCATGCTGAATAAGTACCGATTCCCAATGCTCGCTTGAGCAGGCTTTAGTGCTTTGCAGCAGGGTGTGTATTACCTCTTCGGCGTGGTCCGGGGACAAATAAAGCTCAAAGCTCTGCTTGTGCTGATCAACTTGAATGGCGATGCCTTGTTCGCTTTGCACGCAGCTATTTTGTTGGTTGGGGCTTATTTCAAATAGCTCAGCAACACATTGGCTGGCGGCAGGGCCGTGTAACCCAATACCTATAAGTGGAGCTTGGGCCAGTGTTGCTTTAGAAAATACGATGTATTTCTGCAGTTGTTTTTGGGCAATATCGCGCAGGCTTTCTCGCATCACCAATACATAGTGTTGAGGCTGTGGACTAAAAATTCTGAAGTTACTGACCATTCTTCCCTGGGGATTGCAGTGGCTACCTAGTCCGGCCATGGTGTCATTGAGGGTCGCGACGTCACAGCTCAATTGTCCCTGCAAAAACTTCATAGCATCAGGGCCATCTACAGATAGGGCCGCAAAGCTAGTTAGCGGGCTGATCCAGGTGTCAGTTGCCGCGGGCGAGTCGGAAAGACTAATATCAGCCTTGGTTAGGGCTTGTGACCATATTGTGTTCATAAACAACCTGTTTTGCAGTGGGCAAATCGATATACTATCAACTTAATGCGGTCATATTATAGAGATTCAAGATGGACAATGAACAGAAACGTTTATATTGGCAAAGTCGACGCGGTATGTTGGAGCTTGATTTGGTGCTAACACCTTTTGCCGCCAATGCTTTTGGCCATTTGGATGCGGCGGATAAAAAACGTTACGAAGCCCTATTAGATTGTGAAGACCAAGACCTATTTGTATGGTTGATGGGGCGTGAAGAACCGCAAGATGCCGATTTAAAACGTATTATCGGCTTGATTCGCGAGTACGCACGCAACAATAAATCGTGATGCTTGAGCGGCGGGTGTCGCCGCTTCAACAGCAGTTTTGCCTACTGATCATGGTTGTTTGCAACGTGCTGCTCATGCTTCTTCCCTTAGCTAGTGAGCACTTTTTGGCATTATTTCTCCTTTGTAACTTACTCGGCCTTTGGTGTTGGCGGGATTTTTCTTTGTTAACTCATCGGGCAGCTAAGCGAATTCAATGGCTTGATGAGAGGTGGTGGCTCGAGGTTAATGGCTGTTGGCTGCCTGTGTCACTGGTTGAGCACAGTGTGTTTCGGGATTGGAGTATTATGATGTGTTTTTATCGGGATAAACGCTTTTGGCGTATCTATTTGTGGCCTGATAGTGCAGCCGCCACAAGCTTGAGGCAGCTGCGAGTTAGGCTTTTACATAATTATTGAGGAGAAAGTTTAGCCGGCTCTAAAATGGAATCCAGTGCCTCGGTTTTTGTTTCTGGGTAATCCAGCGTGTAGTGAAGTCCTCGGCTTTCTTTACGTTGCATGGCGCAACGAATAATCAACTCAGAGACCAAGGCTAAGTTTCTCAGTTCTAGCAGGTCGTTTGAAATACGGTAATTACTGTAAAATTCATTGATCTCGCTGCGTAGTACACTGACTCGATTGAGGGCTCGTTTAAGGCGTTTATCGGTGCGAACAATCCCTACATAATCCCACATGAAGCGGCGGAGCTCGTCCCAATTGTGCGAAATGACTACGTCTTCGTCTGAATCGGTCACTCTAGATTCATCCCACTCTGGTGCAGGCTCAACAGCGGGTATGCTGTCAAGATGGTTGGCGATGTGTTTTGCTGCAGACACTCCGTATACAATGCACTCCAGCAAGGAGTTGCTAGCGAGACGATTAGCTCCATGCAACCCCGTAAAGGTGGTTTCACCCACGGCGTATAAACCTTGAACGTCTGTTCGTCCATGTTCATCAATCATAATCCCGCCACAGGTATAGTGTGCGGCAGGTACCACAGGTATCGGTTGCTTGGTGATATCGATACCGTATTGCAAGCACGTTTGGCTGATGGTTGGGAAATGGCTGCGAACAAACTCTGGGTCTTTGTGGCTGATGTCAAGATACATGCAGTCAGCCCCGAGTCGTTTCATCTCGTGGTCAATAGCCCGGGCTACAATGTCTCGCGGTGCGAGTTCTGCACGTTCATCGAAGCGCGGCATAAAGCGTTCACCATTGGGGAGCAGTAGCCTGCCGCCTTCGCCACGCACGGCTTCAGAGATAAGAAAAGACTTAACATTGGGATGAAACAGGGTAGTTGGATGGAATTGATTGAACTCCATGTTGGCAACTCTACAGCCCGCTCGCCACGCTAGCGCTATTCCATCACCGGTAGCGCCGTCTGGATTGGAGGTGAAAAGGTAGGCTTTACTCGCTCCGCCGGTGGCTAATACCACCGTTTTGGCGTTCATGGTTTCTACATGGTCACTGGCGAGGTTGAGAACGTAGCAGCCACAGCAGCGATCGTTTTTTAGAATGAGGTCTACAGCAACCCGTTGTGCCATAACCTCGATGTTTTGATGCTCGTCCAATTGTTCTATGAGTGCTTGAGAAACAGCTTTGCCGGTGGCGTCGGCGGCGTGGGCAATGCGACGTTCGCCGTGGCCGCCTTCTTTGGTGAGGTGGAGTTCCTCTTTGCCGCTAGCCGAAATGCGGGTAGTGAAAGAAACCCCTATGTCTACTAACCAATTAATAGCCGCGGCGCTGTTGGTGACGGTATGCCTCACGGCGTCTTCATGGCACAACCCAGCACCTGCGATTAAGGTGTCGTTGATGTGTTTTTCAATGCTGTCTTTATCGTCTAGAACTGCTGCGATGCCGCCCTGAGCATAGAGCGTTGAGCCTTCTTGAATGTCGGCCTTAGCGACTACGCCCACCCGTAAATGCCTGGGTAGATTGAGTGCTACTGAAAGACCGGCGCTGCCGCTGCCAATGACTAAGACATCGTAATGAAAGGCTTGACCCATGAGTTTGTAGGTTCCCTGTGAGGTGACAATCAAACAAGAACAATGTTATGCCAGTGTTATCTGACGGCATATCTTACCATGGCAAACGTGCTAATATGAAAGAGCTAGTTTTTCTTATAGAAAAAACATTTTTAAAATAAATTTAAAAGAGACCGAACTTTTGTATTTTACTGTGGTCATATCAACAACGCCGAGGTTTATTGGCGTTTCGCTCAATTAAGGAAGGTAAGTGATAAATCAGCGAGACACTGATGAACAATTGGTAGTACGTGTACAGCAGGGTGACAAACGTGCGTTTGATTTGTTGGTATTAAAGTACCAGCACAAAGTGATGTCTTTGATATCGCGCTACGTTTCAGATTCCGCTGAAGTGCAAGATGTTGCGCAGGAGGCATTTATTAAAGCCTATCGTGCCATCTCACGTTTCAGGGGTGACAGTGCTTTTTATACCTGGTTGTATCGTATAGCTGCAAACACGGCTAAGAACTATTTGGTTGCCCGAGGGCGAAGACCTCCAGGTTCTGATATCGATGCCGAGGATGCTGAGTTTTTAGAGATGGGCGGTGCACTAAAAGATGTGGACTCCCCAGATGAACAGCTTGCCGCGGGTGAATTGCGAGAGGTTGTTGAGGCGACGATTAAAGCCCTCCCTGAAGATTTGAGGGCCGCTTTAACGCTCCGTGAATACGATGGTTTGAGCTACGAAGAAATCGCGGCTGTTATGGAATGCCCCGTGGGCACTGTTCGGTCAAGGATATTTAGAGCAAGGGAAGCGGTCGATAAACAAGTCGAACGCTTGATGAATGGAGATCTCTGAGTTATAACACACAGAGACTCCCCTATAAGAGAGGTAAGTATGAGCGATAAGCAAGCTGAGTCACTGTCCGCCCTAATGGATAATGAGGCGCACGAACTTGAACTGCATCGCCTGTTAAATCAAGGTCAGGATCCTGAGCTCCGTGCTCGCTGGTCTCGCTATCATATGGCGCGAAGTGCAATGCGCAATGATGTATCTTCTTTTACCCATCTCGATATTTCATCGGCCGTGAGTGAGGCGATCGATAAAGAATCTATTAGTGGCAAGAAATCGTGGGTACAGGCCATTGGTAGTTTCGCGGTAGCCGCCTCTGTCACTCTTGCTGTACTCGTTGGTGTTCGCGTTTACAATACCCAGTTATCCGATGGTGCTGATGCTATGGCGGCGGTTCAGGATCGCCCCGCGGTGCAAGGCGTTGAGTTACCAGCGATTACTTTGCAGTCGGGTGAAACCTTTGCTTCTTACGGTACCGAACAAAGCCGTGTTGCACCTCGTCAAAACCAACAAGTGGTTCGTGTCGTTCGTCAGCACAGCCCTTATGCTCAATCAAGATTACACGACTTTATGAGTCAGCATGCGGAGCAAGCTACGCTTAATGCCAATCTTGGTGTTATTCCCTATGCTCGTGTCCAAGACAGTCGTGATCAGTAATTTCTCTTAAGAAGAACGTTTATGTCCATATCTCGCACGCTAGTCATGTCTCTGATGTGGCTAGCGTTTTCAGTTTCAGTTCACGCTCAGCAAAACCTTTCTGCCATTGATTGGCTCGACAAAATGTCTCGTGCTTCGCGCGAGTTAGATTATTTTGGCGTATTTAGTTATGAGCATGGTGCGAGTAATCAAACCCTGCGAGTCATTCATGTCGTGAGAGATGGTTTAGAGTACGAGCGTCTAATGCACATGGATGGCGAGCCCTATGAGATTATTCGCAAGGGCCATCCCGCTGACTGTATTCATAGTGGCGCGAGTTTAATGCGCTCTGACAGTCGTCAGATACGAAGAAATCTTGCTGAGCGCTTTGGTGCGGATTACCAAGAGTTACAATCGTATTATCAAATTTCTTTGGCAGGCGAAGAGCGTGTTGCGGGGCGAAGTGCCGTCAAAGTCATAATGCGGGCCAATGACGATTATCGACATAGTTATATTTTGTCAATTGATGCCAACAGTGGCTTGTTACTTCGCTCATTAATGCATGACAGCCAGGGAAGAATCTTGGAACGTTTCCAGTTTTCGATTATTGCGGCCGGAGTTCCAATAGAGGCCGAAATGTTAGAGGCAGAAACCTCGAATCCCATTGTTGTAACCAATCACCATCCTGAGCTTGATGCCGACGCCACCGAAGTGTCAGAGCAGAGATTGATTGATTTTATTAACTTTGAATGGTTGCCGCGTGGTTTTATTAAAGTCGAATCCATTCAACCTAGATTTGAATCTAAAACCTATAGCGATGGTTTAGCGGTTTTCTCAGTCTACCTTGAAAAAGTTCCGCTTGAGGCAGGCGTGGTAGATGGCTGGGCTCAGCAGGGCGGTACAATGGCGCTTTCTCGCCGTTTAGCCGCGCCTTTGCAAGATATTGTTCTGTCGGTGGTGGGAGAGTTGCCTCTGCTCACAATTGAGCGTTTATCGGCGGGTGCTAGGGTAATTTTGCCAAATGGCGTTGATGAAGTATCATCGAAGGCGAATACCACGACTCCCTGAGGTTGTATGGCTGCTCTAAATATCGAAAGCGCGCGTGTGGTTGCCACCAGTAAGGGCGCTTTATGGGTTGATACCATCCAGCGTAGTACCTGTAATAGCTGTTCATCGAGAGCGGGATGTGGTCAATATACGCTCAATAAGCTGCAGCCTCATCGCCAATCCCATCTTAAAGTTCCCATAGATCCCTCGTTGGAGGGTCGTTTTGTGGTGGGAGATTTCGTAAAAATCGGAGTTCCACAAGGATTGGTCTTGAAATTTGCCTTGGTTGTCTACATTTTACCTTTAATGGCAATGATCGCTGGTGCATTGCTAGCGGACAACCATTTTGGGACGGATCTTGCGGCCGGTGTCGGCGGAGTTGTAGGACTTGTGGCAGGTTTTTTGGGGGTGCGATTGTATTCGAATGCCGCCTCTGTGAAAAAAGATAGTCATCCTGTGTTGATAATAACGGAGGCAGAAAAAAACTGCTTCATTCCTGCAGAAAACGTTGAACTCTTGAACTAGCTGCTTGTCCGAATAGTTTTGGAAAACACGGAGAACATCTATGCGCCAATCCATGATGGCCACACTTTTGAGTTTGTGTCTGCTAGTCCCATCTTTAGCTGCTCAAGCTCGAGATCTACCAGAATTCACTGAAATTGTTAAAAAGAATTCACCCGCGGTAGTGAAAATTACCACGACGTCTTCTGCGCGACAGCAGAATAATCCCTACAATCAGTTTAATGATCCGCGTATTCCTGAGATTTTTCGTGAATTATTCCAGCAGCGCGGCCAGCCCAATCAGCCGCCACAGCAGCGCCAACAATCAATGGGTTCTGGTTTTATTGTCTCTGAAGACGGTTATGTATTAACTAACAATCACGTGATCGACAATGCCGATGAAATTACTGTGCGTTTGCCAGACCGTTCAGAATTCAAAGCGACCTTGGTAGGAACGGATGTTCGCTCGGATTTGGCGCTACTTAAAATAGAAGGTGATGAGTCGTTTCCAACCGTGACTTTTGGAAAGCCGCGCGATTTAGAGGTGGGCGAATGGGTTTTGGCGATAGGCTCACCTTTTGGCTTGGATTATTCGGTTTCGGCAGGCATTGTTAGTGCAAAAGGCCGCAGCCTACCCAGTGAAGAGGCGGGTAATTATGTGCCGTTTATTCAAACAGATGTCGCGATTAATCCAGGTAATTCTGGTGGTCCATTGTTCAATTTGGACGGTGAGGTCGTAGGAATTAACTCTCAAATTTACACCCGCTCGGGTGGGTCGATTGGTCTGTCGTTTTCTATTCCTATTGAGGTCGCATTAAACGTTGTTGAGCAGCTCAAAGAAAAAGGTCAGGTCATTCGCGGGTGGCTTGGTGTGGCGATTCAAGACGTCGATAGTGATCTTGCTGAGGCGTATGGTTTAGATCGTCCTCGCGGAGCATTGATTGCGCAAATGGAAAAGAACAGTCCTGCTGAAACATCGGGTATTGAAATTGGCGATGTTATCCTTGAGTTTAATGGTACTGACATCATAGAGTCAGCCGATCTCCCGCATGAAGTGGGTCTCACTAAGGCGGGCTCTAAAGTGCCGGTGTTAGTGGCTAGAAACGGTGAAAAAGTACGCATCACAGTTCAGGTGGGCAGTCTGGAAGGCGATGGCGAAAATACCATTGCGCTAGCCGGTGATGAGCCAGGTGGTCGTATTGGTGCTCTCGTTGAAGAGTTGTCGGATGAGCAGCGGGCCAGTATGCGTTTGCTTGGTGGTGTGGTAATTACACGCGTCTTACCTGGCTCTGCAGCTGCCCGAGCAGGTCTGCGCGCGGGTGATATTGTGACCCTGATTAACAACCGTCCGGTGAGTTCGGCGGAAAGTTACAGTGACACCATTGCTCAATTGCCTGCGGGCAAAGCTATTCCTATGCGGATCATTCGCAATGGCCGAGCTGGTTTCGTAGCCTTAAGAATTGACGACTAATCTTCCCTTTCGGCTCGCGCCGCGGTAATTTCGCGGCGCGTTTTTCTGCCTAATTACAAATCAGCGTGATATAATGCTGCGCTTTGAAAATGCGCTATTTCGCGTATATTTTGTTTTTTACAGGTGACATTGAGTGACTGACCTAAGCCACATCCGTAATTTTTCTATTATTGCCCATATTGACCACGGTAAATCTACGATTGCTGACCGCTTTATCCAAGTTTGCGGCGGTTTAACCGACCGTGAAATGGCGAATCAAGTGCTAGATAGTATGGACCTAGAGCGCGAACGCGGTATTACCATTAAAGCGCAGAGTGTGACCTTGGATTATAAATCCCTCGACGGTAAGACTTACCAGCTCAACTTTATTGATACTCCGGGACACGTGGATTTTTCTTATGAGGTCTCTCGTTCTCTGGCCGCTTGTGAGGGTGCTCTTTTGGTGGTTGATGCGGCCCAGGGTGTTGAGGCGCAGTCGGTCGCTAATTGCTATACCGCAATTGAGCAGGGACTAGAAGTGATTCCTGTTCTGAACAAGATGGACTTGCCCCAGGCTGAGCCAGAGCGAGTAGCCGCTGAAATCGAAGAGATTATTGGTATTGATGCCACGGATGCAGTGAAATGTTCTGCCAAATCAGGTTTAGGTATTGAGGATGTTCTCGAAGATCTTGTCTCCAAAGTACCACCGCCAGAAGGGGATTACGATGCTCCGTTGCAGGCACTCATTATCGATTCTTGGTTTGATAACTACCTTGGTATCGTGTCTTTGGTTCGAGTGACTCAGGGTGTGTTGCGCAAGAAAGATAAGATTGTCGCCAAAAGTTTAGGCAAGGCCCATGGGGTCGATAATGTGGGGGTGTTTACCCCCAAAATGACTCAGACCGATGTCCTAAAAGCCGGTGAAGTGGGCTATGTCATTGCTGGCATCAAAGACATTCAGGGCGCGCCCGTGGGTGATACTTTTGTGCACGCTAACGGGATGGAAAATGTTCAGGCCCTTCCGGGATTCCAGAAAGTTAAGCCGCAGGTCTATGCTGGTTTATTCCCTGTTAGCGCGGATGATTTTGAAGATTTCCGTGATGCTTTGGAAAAACTTGCACTAAACGATGCTTCGCTCTTTTATGAACCAGAAAGTTCTGATGCCTTGGGCTTCGGGTTCCGCTGTGGTTTCTTGGGTATGCTCCATATGGAAATTATTCAGGAACGTTTAGAACGAGAATATGATCTTGACCTAATTACCACTGCTCCCACCGTGGTTTATGAAGTGGTGAAGAATAATGGCGATGTTATCTCAGTAGATAACCCTTCCAAACTGCCAGATCCCGGTGTTATCAGTGAAATTCGCGAGCCTATTTGTGAGGCTAATATTCTAGTGCCTCAGGCCTACTTGGGCGCGGTGATTACCCTCTGCGTTGAGAAGCGCGGCGTGCAAAAAGATTTACAGTTTGTTGGCAATCAAGTGGCGGTAAGTTACTACCTGCCGATGAGTGAAGTGGTTTTGGATTTCTTTGATCGGCTGAAATCTGTGAGTCGTGGATTTGCCTCCTTGGATTACAGTTTTGTGCGCTTCGAACAAGCCAGCGTTGTGAAGCTCGATATTTTGATTAATAGTGAAAAAGTTGATGCTCTGGCGGTGATTATTCACCGTGATTGGGCTCAGCGCCGTGGTCGCTCGCTCACCGAAAAAATGAAAGAACTGATCCCCCGGCAGATGTTTGACGTGGCTATTCAGGCTGCTATCGGCGGCCAGATTGTGGCACGTACTAATGTTAAAGCGCTTCGTAAGAACGTGACAGCAAAGTGCTATGGTGGTGATGCCACTCGTAAACGCAAATTGCTAGAGAAGCAAAAAGAGGGCAAAAAGCGCATGAAGCAAGTGGGAAGTGTCGAAATTCCCCAAGCTGCATTCCTAGCAGTTCTCAAAGTGGATGATTAATAATATGGATATTAACTTTCCTTTAATTATGGTGGTGGCAGTATTTGCTGGTGCCATAATTTGGGCCATAGATGCCATGTTCTTGGCGAGAAAGCGTATGCAACGGATGGCTGATGCAAAGGCTTCTGGGGCTAATGAAGAACAGTTGTTCAAACTAGGGCGTGATCCTGTTCCGGTTGAGTACGCTAAGTCCTTTACTCCGGTACTTGCCATTGTGTTGGTGGTGCGTTCATTTATGTTCGAACCATTCCAAATACCTTCTACGTCGATGGTTCCAACACTTCAGGTGGGCGATTTTATTCTAGTGAGTAAATATGACTACGGCCTGCGTTTACCTGTGGTACGAACCAAAATTTGGGATAATGCTGATCCTCAGCGCGGCGATGTGATGGTGTTTTTTCCGCCCCATAAACCCAAGACCTATTTTATTAAACGTGTGATTGGTGTTCCTGGTGATGTCATCGAATATCGCAATAAAGTGCTGTATATCAACGGTGAAGCTGTCGAGCAAACCTTGTTGGCCCGTCTACCAGTTGCTTCACCTCAGTACAGTTTATTAGAAGAAACGCTCGGTGATGTAAGCCACGAAATCCGCACTGTTGATGCAAGGCGTTTTCGCGATAATTTCCGTGTTGAAGTCCGTCCTGAACACTATTTTATGATGGGTGATAACCGCGATAACAGCAGTGATAGTCGTGTGTGGGGACAGGTTCATGAAAGTGCCATTGTTGGCAAGGCGGTAGCGGTGTGGATGCATTGGGATGACTTCTTTAGCTTGCCAAGTTTCAGTCGAGCAGGTGCAATTGAGTAATTCGTTCTATACTCGAGACATTCATCAACACAGCAGGGATTGAGTATGTTAACGAGAAGACATCAACGCGGTTTTGGCGCCCTCGAATGGATGGTTATTTTGTTCGTCGGCGGCGTAGCTTTAAGCACAGGCATCAAACTTGTCCCGATCTACATAGATAACATGGCTATTCAGGATGCGTTTGAGGCCTTGTACAGCCAACAAGCGCCCGTTAAGCGCAAGCCTGCGGCCGGCGATATTGCGAGTAGCATTTCTCGAAAGTTACGCACCAACAATATCAACTATTTGAGCAAAGACAATGTCGAGATTGATTACAGCGATGATTCGCATATGATCATTAAGCTCGATTATGAAGTGCGTGTCGGTGTGGTTGGTAATATTGACGCTGTGGTCAGGTTTAGTCACGACTTCAGTTACCCTAAAGGATAACCCCAAGGATATATGAGCGCGATTCTTCTACAGCAACTTAGTCAACGGCTAGGACATACGTTTAAAGATCCTGATCTTTTACAGCTAGCATTGACCCATCGTAGTTATGCCAAAAATAATAACGAACGACTTGAGTTTTTAGGCGATTCGCTGCTCAACTTTTTTATTGCAGATGCTCTTTATCAGCAGTTTCCTTCTACCAAAGAGGGCAATCTCAGCCGCTTGCGTGCCAGTCTAGTTAAGGGAGTTACCCTTGCTGAAATCGCTCGTGAATTAGACCTTGGCGACTGTTTGAGGCTGGGCTCAGGAGAAATGAAGAGCGGTGGCAATCGCCGTGAGTCCATTCTTGCTGATGCCGTTGAGGCCATTATTGGCGCCATTTATTTAGATGCAGGTGAGGCTGCCGCGCGAGCTAGAGTGCTGATATGGTTCAACGAGCGTTTACAGAACCTTGATATCGCCCAGGATACCAAGGACGCCAAAACCCGTCTGCAAGAGTTCTTGCAAGGCAGGGGGCATGCACTTCCCAATTATGAAGTCGCCGCTACTCGTGGTGGTGACCACGACCCTGAAT
>Ga0209955_1000358_pt1 | contig 16861 bp, 14 predicted proteins | sample SalPonA_A_H2O_MG_FD_185716 | JGI IMG/M metagenome (GOLD analysis project Ga0209955, IMG submission 185716) | Water microbial communities from South San Francisco under conditions of wetland restoration - Salt Pond MetaG R2A_A_H2O_MG (SPAdes)... | ecosystem: Environmental > Aquatic > Non-marine... | reverse complement strand
GAGTTGGTCGGCTGCATCTATGTTGAATGTGGGGTCGGTGCGCTCTTGAGATTCTGCCAGACTTAGAGTGTCAAAGGAGACCGGTGCATCGGGGTCCTCTTCATCCTCGTCATAGCTCTGCTGCCTCTCTGCAACCTGTGCATGATCTGTTTGAACATCGGTGGGGTGATCACTCTGTTCATCGTCGCTTTCACTGTATGTGTAGGCATCGAGACTCTCTTCGGAGTTTGAATCAGTACTAGCGCCACCCTCTGTTTCAGCGGCAGGATCGTAAGCCTGAGCCAATTGCGATTGGAAATCCTCGGGATCATTCTCGTCATCATAGGTCGTCTCTATGATTGCCAAACCACTTGGTGTGTAACGGTAGGTGAGTGCGGCCGCCGCAAGCGCGACAAAGAAGGCGATAGCAACCCAGCTAAGCTGGCTCTGCAGCATGTCCAGTGTTGGCATCGGATCTATCCAGAGTGTCAGTTCGCCTAGCAGTTCGCCGTTAGGGGTGATTTGGCGAATCAGTTTTAGTTCTGCAGGTTCGCCTGCCACTGCAACCGCTAAGCGCTGACTATCCGTCAGACGGATGCCGCGCAAGCTGGGGTCCCCAACGAGCTGGTTAGTGACAAAGTTTAGGCTGACGCGATCGTCAGCTAGCATCAGAGGGGTTAGAAGTGTCTCTACGGAGTTTGCCAGACGCTCAGCCTGCGCTTGTGCCTGTTCGCTTGCCTGAGATTTTGCCAAGAAGTAGAGCGTAACAAGGGCGGCAAGCATCAGAACCAGCAGAGTTAGGCCAGCTGCGACGGCAGGACGAGCGCGCGGGTAGCCGCTCAGTTTGTCGTTGATGGCCTTTGAGGGAAACATCCTGTTGCTCTAGTCTCGCGCCGGTGAAAAAAACTTGGGTTATCATAACAGCCGCGCGAGGTTCAGGCGATCCTGATTAATCTTTTTCGTAACTCTCTTTCTGCTCGTCTAGTTGCTGGCTGATCTGCTGCGGCGAGCGTGTATAGCGCGCCATTAGATTGTATGTCAGGGGTGTCACCAAAAGTGTTAGCACGGTGGCAAAGGCTATGCCTGAGAACACCACCACACCAATTGACTGGCGGCTCTCGGCACCCGCTCCCGTAGCGAGAATCAGTGGCAGTGACCCCAGCACGGTCGTAAGCGCAGTCATCAGAATGGGGCGCAGTCGGCGTTCTGACGCCTGAATGATAGCCTCCTCAAAGGCTAGGCCTCTATCGCGTAACTGGTTGGCAAATTCGACAATCAATATGCCGTTTTTGGAAACTAGCCCGATGAGCATTATCAGAGCGAGCTGGCTGTAGATATTCAGGCTGTCTCCGGTGTAGAGGATGCCGATTAAGCCACCGGCTAACCCAAGAGGGACGGTCAGCATAACGATGAGTGGGTTAATAAAGCTCTCGAACTGCGCCGCCAGTACTAGGTACACCACTATGAGTGCGAAGAGGAACACCAGTTCAATTGAGGCACTATCGGTTTTGTAGTCGAGCGACTCACCTTGATAGTCGATTACAGCCTCGGCTGGCAGCAGCTCTGCAGCCAGTTTGTCGAGGTAATCTATCGCTTCACCGAGCGTGTAATCGTCGCTCAATCCTCCGCTAATGGTGATAGTGCGAGTACGGTTGTAGTGGGGCAGGCGAGCAGCCTCACCAACCGTGCGGAAGGTGACGAGGTTGGCAAGTGGGATCAGTTCGCCAGTTGTACTTGAGCGTATCTGCAGGCGCGCAAGGTCATCGGGGTTGGTCAGTTGCTCTTCAATACCTTTGATCCAGACATCATACTGCCGGCCACGCTCCATAAATTGGCTGACCGCTTCGCCCGCCAACATAATCTCCATCGTCTCACCGAGTGCTTGCGCTGAGACACCGAGTGCCGCCGCCCGTTCACGGTCAAACTCCGCTTTTATCTGTGGCTGATTGCGTTTGAAGTCGATATCAAGATCTCGAAGCCCCGGATTCTCCTCGGCTCTCTCCATGATGATAGCGGCCCACTGCTCGAGCTGGTCATAATCGGCACCGCCAATCACAAACTCTACGGGTGTGCGTGATCCCGCCCTGATGGCGGATCGCAGTATGGGTATGACGTTAACATCGGGTATGCCGCCAAAGAGTCGGCGCATCTCGCCTACTAGTTCGCTGGCGTGTTTCTCGCGTTGGTCCCAAGGTTTGAGTCCCAGAATCATGAACCCCGAGTTGTCTCCCTGAGTACCCCAGCCGGGAGAGCGCAGTAGGGTGCTTTCTACACCACTCTTCTGCAACCAGGGCTGAAGCTTCTGTTCCACCTCAAGCATCGACTTCTGCATCGCTTGGGCGCTGGCTCCCTCCTGGCCTCGAACTAGGACGAAGATCGAGCCGCGATCCTCAGTCGGCATAAGCGTGCGAGGGATATACTGCCACGCCTGCCAGATGCCGTAGAAGCTCGCTGCAATGATGAGAATGGCAAGCCAACGGTGATGTAAGGCGTGGCCAAGGCTCCAGCCATAGGCGCGCTCTACCGGGTGCAATAGGCGTGAAACACCACCCTGCGGGTTCTTGGTGTTATGCTGGCGCAGCAGTTTTGAGCAGAGTGCTGGCGCGAGCGTCAACGCAACGACACTCGAGAAGATAACGGCTGCCGTTAGAGTGATCGCATACTCACGGAAGAACTGCCCCACCGTCCCGGGTAGAAAAACGATCGGTACAAAGGTAGCCACCAACACCAGAGTTGTTGCTACCACGGCAAAACCCACCTCGCGGATGCCATCCCAGGCTGCGAGCAGAGGTGGTTTACCTTGGTCTAAATGGTGATGAATATTCTCTACCACCACAATAGTGTCATCTACCACTAGGCCAATTGCGAGCACCATCGCCAGTAGCGTCAGCAGGTTAATTGAGAAATCGAAACCGAGTATCGCCAGACAGGCAGCAATCAGCGATATAGGTACTGTGAGTGCGGGGATTAGCGTTGCTCGCAGATCGCCAAGGAAGACCCAGATAACCAGAATCACCAGGCTTGCCGCGATTGCTAGTGTTGTGTACACCTCAGAGATCGCACTCTTAATGAACGTTGAGACGTCATAGGAGGTGCGCAGGTCTGTACCCTCCGGAAGGAAGGGGCGCAGCGCCTCTATCTCTTGTTTAACACCATCAATAACGGTCAGTGGGTTGGCGTTTGAGATGGGTTCGATACCCAAGGCAATAACCTCTTGCGCATCGGCGCGGAACATCTCATCCGTGTCTAGGGCGCCGGTGCTTATTTGCGCAATATCTCCCAGCCTCACAAGAGGGCCGGGTGCCTGTCGAATAACCAGTGAGCGAAACTCAGCAACGCTGTTGTAGCCTCGGGGTATCTGGATCTGCAATGTGCGCTGCGGCCCCGTAAGCTCACCTCCACGTAACTCGAGGTTTTCGCGTTTGATGGCGCTGGCAACTTCTTGTGGCGTTAACCCAAGCGCGTTGAGTCGGTCGATATCAAGATTTACGCGCAGTACATAGTCACGTGCACCGAGTATCTGCACGGCACTGACTCCATCTACTCGTTCAAGTCGCTCTTTCAGCGTACGCTGGGCGTAGTCGGTGAGCTCCACTCCGTCCATGTTACTGGAGCTGGCAATGATATAGAGAATCAAATCGCCACGCGCACCACTTTTAGAGACGCTTGGCGCGCCCGCTTCATCAGGCAATGCGCGCGCGGCTCTGGCTACAGCCTCACGTACATCGTTGGCGGCGTCATCGAGGTTGCGCGTTGTTTCGAAGGTGATGGATATGCGAGAGGTGTTGCGCGCACTGGTCGATTCAATAAAACGCACACCCTGAATACCTGAGAGACGCTCCTCCAACGGAGTAGTAACACGTAGCTCAACAACCTCAGGTGAGGCGCCAATATAGCTGGTAGAGATATTGACCTGTGGCCGCGACACATCGGGATACTCCCGCAGTGGCAGGTTAAGCCAGGCTAGCAAGCCGAACACAACCAGCAGAAGACTGACCACAAATGCGAATACTGGGCGGCGTACCGAAACTTCACTTAGAATCATGATTGCGGCTTCTCACGGCGCTGACCCTCTCTCGGTTTGGAGTCGTCACCCTCACCTAAGATTCGCACTGGACGATTGGGTTTAGCTTTCACCAACCCTCTGTCGACAATGCGATCGCCCACCTGCAGCCCGCTGGTAATTTCAACCCACTCATTGGTCTCCTGCCCCAGTTTCACCTCCGTTGCTAAGGCTTTGGTATCTTCGCCAAGCTTAAGCACAGTAGCGCGTTCTCCTTCGTGGATAAGTGTGCGCGAGGGCACCACCAGTTTTGCTTCGCCGGAGTCTACGCGCAAGGTTACGCTGACACGCATACCGGGGCGTAATAGCCCTTCGGAGTTGTCAATGATAGCCATTGCGCCAAGTGTGGCGCGCTGTTCGTCCATACGGGTGTCGATGAGCGAAACCTCACCAGTGAAGCTCTGCTCTGGCCACGCGGCAGAAGTGAGTTGTACTTCACGGCCAATCTGCACATGGCGGATGTAGCGCTCTGGGATGTCGAAGTGGACTTTGAGTTGAGTAACGTTATCCAGCGTTGAGAAGGCTTCGCTACTATTTATCCAACCGCCTTCAACCCAGTCGAAACCGCCAAGTACGCCTCTAAAAGGTGCTTTGAGTTGGTGCCTTTCAAGGACGAGGCGAGCGATGCGGATGTTTGATTTCAGCCCCTCGGCCTCTGCCTCTTGAATATCAACCTTCTCAGCAGCGCCTGCCATTTTTTTAACTAAAGAGCGTTGGCGCTCCAGCTGCTGCAGGGCTAAATCGAGTTGCGACTGCAAGCGGTCGAGCTCTGCTTGCGCCGAGCGACTGTCCAGCGTTACAAGCAGCGCTCCTGCCTCCACCCTGTCACCCGGTGCGACGTGCAGTTTGGCTATACGCCCATTCAGCTCAGTGTGCAGTTCAGCTTGCTGATAGGCGGCCAAGGTGCCGCTACTGATATAGCTCTGTGGAATTTGTCGCTGCTCCACTTGGTAGGCGGTAACAGCCGGTGGCGGTCGCTGGGGACGCTCAGCTCCGATAGCTACCGTTGATTGATAAGCGAGTGAAAAAGAGAGAAACAGAAGAGCCGTTCGCATATTAGAAACCGCACTTTACAGGGAAGATTAATAGCGCGAACTATTTCACGCTTTGTTGTCTTTGACTACTAGTTTTTCTTACGTGCGGGAGTGGGGTTCCAGATTATTATTTTATTAAATCAGCGCTCACTGACGGTGGGTTATCGAGCCCCGTCAGGCTATAATGGCGGGATAAACTCCACCCTGGTGAAGATCGAATGAATATTGCCGAGTATATGCAACAATTGGGTGCAAACGCGCGCCAAGCCTCGCGCTTGATGGCAAGCGCCAGTACCGACAAAAAAAATCGGGCTCTACTAGCGATGGCTGATGCCATCGACGCCAACCGTGAGCAGCTGGCGAGCGCCAACGCTGTTGATCTTGAGAAAGGTACGGCTAACGGCCTCGATGCTGCAATGTTAGACCGTTTGGAGCTTACTCCAGCGCGGATTGACGGGATGATTGAGGGTCTACGGCAAGTTGCTGCTCTGCCTGACCCAGTGGGCGACGTTAGCGACATGCGCTACATGCCATCTGGAATACAGCTGGGTAAAATGCGTGTGCCACTTGGCGTTATCGGTATTATCTACGAGTCGCGGCCAAACGTTACCGTGGAAGCGGCAAGCCTGTGTCTAAAGTCGGGTAATGCGACTATCCTGCGCGGTGGTTCTGAGGCGATTCAATCTAATCAGGCGATCGCCGCTTGTGTTACCGCTGGTTTGAAGGCGGTAGGTCTGCCAAGCGCTGCTGTACAAGTGGTTGAGACCACCGACCGTGCGGCCGTCGGTGCGCTAATCACTATGCCCGAATTTGTTGATGTCATCGTGCCCCGCGGCGGCAAGGGCTTGATCGAGCGGATCAGCAATGAAGCTCGCGTGCCGGTTATCAAACACCTCGACGGTATCTGCCATGTCTATATCGATGCAGAAGCGGATATGGCTAAAGCGGTGAATATTGCTATTAACGCCAAGACACACCGTTACGGCACCTGTAACACCATGGAGACGCTTCTCGTTCACGAAAGCGTTGCCAGCGAAGCGTTGACAGAGCTCTCCACAGCCTACAACTCGGCCGGTGTTGAACTGCGAGGCTGTGATAAGACGCGGGCGATTCTCGGTGGCATTAAGAGTGCGACTGAGGAGGATTGGGCAACTGAGTATCTTGCACCCATCCTCTCAATCAAAGTGGTTGGCGGCATAGATGAGGCCATTGCTCACATCAATAAATATGGATCACACCATACTGACGCGATAATCACTGAAAATTACACACTTTCGCGCAAGTTCCTGCGAGAGGTGGACTCAAGTTCAGTGATGGTGAACGCCTCAACTCGCTTCGCTGATGGCTTTGAATATGGCTTGGGAGCGGAGATCGGTATCTCAACTGATAAGATCCATGCTCGCGGACCGGTAGGCCTTGAAGGGCTTACTTCGCAGAAGTACATCGTCTTCGGTGAGGGGCAGATAAGGCGTTGATAGAGGCAACAACCGCTCGCGTTATCTTTGGTGGAACTTATGATCCGGTCCATCACGGACACCTGCGCGCAGCAGTTGAGATTGGAGAAGCGCTTGGCGTTAATCAGGTCGATCTGATTCCTGCACGTGATCCAGTCCATCGCGGGGTGCCGGGTGCTACAGCCACTGAGCGGCTGGCGATGCTCGAACAGGCCGTTAGCGCTGAACCTACCTTGCGGGTAAATGCGATCGAACTTGAGGCGCCAAGAGAGAGTTACACACTATTTACTCTGCAGGAGTTGCGTACAGAGATCGGCGCTGAAACACCGTTAATTTTGGTGATGGGAATGGATGCCTTTCTTGGGCTAGAGAGCTGGCGCGGGTGGCAGAGCCTCCTTGATTGTGCGCACATTCTAGTGTTGATGCGTCCGGGCTATCACCCCAGTTTATCGCCGGCTCTGCAGCAGTTGCAGAGTGAGCATGGCACCGAAACACTGAGCCAGTTGCTGCAAAGTGCAGCAGGTCGGCTCTGCCTGTTTGAACAGACTCCGTTGGAGATCTCGGCAACGCAGGTGCGAAAAATTATTGCGAGCGGGGCTAACCCGCGTTACCTAATTCCAGATGCTGTCTGGCGTTATATTCAGGAAAATGAGCTTTATGGATTTAAACGAACAGAACCAAACTGAACAACAAGACCAGCACCTTCTTGGCCTTATCGAGGGCGCGCTTGATGATATGAAAGCGAAGGAGATGGTTGTAATTGACGTCCGTGGGCGCTCTACAGTTACCGACTACATGGTCGTTGCCAGCGGTACTTCAAAGCGTCATGTTGCGGCAGTCGCGCAGGAGGTTCTGGATAAACTCAAAGCCGAAGGGATGCAGCCGATGGGTGTTGAGGGGCAGGATGTCGGGGATTGGGTGCTGGTGGATGTTGGCAGTGTCATCGTTCACGTCATGATGCCAGATGCACGTAGTTTCTATGACATCGAGCGTCTCTGGTCAGTGGGTGGCGAGCAAAGTAGCAACTAATGCGGATTCGCCTGATCGCTGTGGGAACCAAGATGCCCAGCTGGGTCACTAGCGGGTATCAGGAGTATGCCAAGCGTCTACCCAATGATTTTCAGCTTGAGCTTGTCGAGCTCTCAGTAGGTCATCGCGGCAAGGGCGCGGATACCGCTCGGGCGATCAAGTCTGAAGGGGATGCCATGCTTGCTGCCATTCCCAAGGGCGACAAGGTGATCGCGCTCTGCGTTGATGGTCGCAACTGGTCCACTGAAAAGCTCGCTGAACAGGCCGAGAGCTGGCGGATGGAGGGGCACAATATCTCTCTACTCGTTGGTGGGCCAGATGGGCTCGATGCTCGCTGCATCGCACTGGCTGATCAGCGTTGGTCACTCTCAGCACTGACTTTGCCACACCCTCTTGTTCGTATCGTACTTGCCGAGCAGCTCTACCGCGCGTGGACGCTGCTGCAAGGTCACCCTTACCACAAGTGAGCTAGATGGAATCGAAGCGACTAAACGACTACTCGAGAGAGAATAGCTTCTTCGCAAATCGCGCCATTATCGCTTTTCTGCTGGTAGTTGTACTGATGGCGCTGCTCATCAGTCGTGTCTACTACCTTCAGGTTGTCGAACACGACCGTTTTGCAGCCATCTCCGAACGCAATAGGATTCAGCTTCAGCCCGTAGCACCGCGGCGCGGCCTGATATACGACCGTAACGGCGTACTGCTAGCGGATAACCGTCCTAACTTTAGCCTGACACTGTTGAAAGAGGAGCTTGACGGGGTTGATGAGACACTAGAGCGGCTCGCCGGTGTTGTAGAGCTTAGTGAAGATGAGATCAACCGTTTTAAGCGACGTCTAAATCAACGTCGCCGTCCTTTTGAAACCGTACCTCTTAAGTTCCGACTTACACAAGAGGAGATCGCGAAGATCTCTATTGAGTACCACCGCCTTCCGGGGGTGCAGGTTGAGGCGGATCTCGTGCGTGCCTACCCTCAGGGTCCCGCCTTGGCTCACGCCTTAGGCTACGTTGGGCGCATTAACGAGCGCGAACTCAAGTCTGTCGATGCAAACACCTATGCTGCTACCCACTATATCGGCAAACTTGGCGTTGAGCGTTATTACGAGCCGCTGCTGCACGGTGAGGTGGGTTGGCGTAAAGTTGAGACGGACGTACGCGGACGCGTTTTGCAGACATTAGAGCAGCAAGATCCAGTGCCGGGTGTCGATATCCAGGTTAGCCTGGATGCGCAACTGCAGCAGTTCACGGCGGAGTTGATTGAGAATCGCCGGGCCGCCGTAGTTGCTATTGAGCCGAAATCGGGCGAGATACTGGCGCTGGTGAGTAACCCCTCCTATGACCCCAACGCCTTCGTTACCGGAATCTCCGTAAAAGATTACAACGCCCTGCGCGAGAACAGAGACTTGCCGCTTTACAATCGCGCGATTAGGGGACTTTACCCGCCCGGTTCGACACTCAAACCCTTCACCGCCCTCGCGGCTATTGATAGCGGCAGTGTGCCATTAGACCATAAGGTCTGGGACCCGGGCTTTTATCAGCTTAGCGCTGGCGGTCGTAAATACCGTGACTGGAAACGCGAGGGGCATGGCCGAGTAGACCTCAATCACGCATTGGCGGAGTCTTGTGACGTCTGGTTCTACGATATTGCTACGAAAACCGATATCGACATCTTTTCCGACTATTTAGGGCGGTTCGGATTTGGTTCAATTGCAAGCCTCGATCTGCCCGAAGCGAGCGCTGCTATCTTGCCCTCGCGTGACTGGAAACGTGGCCGCGATAACCTGCCCTGGTACCCAGGTGACTCTCTGAACCTGAGTATTGGCCAGGGCTTTATGATTGCCACGCCGCTGCAGTTGGCAACGGCAACCGCAGTACTGGCGAATCGTGGCAAGTGGGTGCGGCCGCAGATGCTCAAGCGCGTGGTGGCGGAAAACGGCTTAGATGAGGTGCAGCAGCAGGTGCTAGCTGAGCTTGAATCCAAGCCCACCCCGCAGGATATTGTTCTGAACCGAGAGGGTAATTGGCAGGAGATCATTCAAGGGATGGTTGATGTGGTTAATGCCAGTTACGGTACCGCGCGCAAGACTGGCGCGGGCACGGAATATGTTATGGCAGGTAAAACGGGTACAGCGCAGGTCGTTGGTATTGCTCAGGAGGCTGAGTATGACTCCGAGGCTCTACTCGAGCGCCACCGCGACCATGCCCTCTTTATCGCCTTTGCACCGGTCGATGACCCTAAGATCGCCGTGGCTGTAGTCGTGGAGAATGGTGAAGGTGGCTCACGTGCCGCGGCCCCTGTGGCGCGCGAAGTGATAGACGCTTGGCTACTCAAAGATTTCGACAATGCTCTGAGGGATGGCTGATGGTTCGTGGTGATTTTCAGCGCTCAATGGATGCTCGGGCACTACGTCGGCCTAACTCTTTATGGAGTTACACCCATCTGGATCTGCCGCTACTGCTGCTACTTATGGCGCTCTGCGGTTATGGGCTGTTCGTGCTCTATAGCGCATCAGGGCAGGACACAGGTTATGTCACTCGCCAAGCTATTCGAATGGGTGCGGGTTTCGCAGCACTCATATTTCTGGCTCAGGTACCGCCACGAACTATTATGCGACTCGGGCCGTGGATCTATGTAGCGGGTATAGCACTGCTTATAGCCGTGCTGCTATTCGGTGTTGGGGCTAAAGGGGCTCAGCGCTGGATCGCCTTGCCCGGATTTAGGTTTCAGCCCTCTGAGATTATGAAGCTGGTGCTGCCTGTCATGGTGGCGGGTTACTTGGCTCGCTACCCGCTGCCGCCGAGTTTCAAATCCATTGTTGTCTCGTTAATTATGATTGGAGTGCCGTTCTCTCTGATCATGAAACAGCCTGATCTTGGTACATCGCTCCTGATCGGCGCCTCAGGCGTATTTGTGCTGCTCTTTTCGGGCATCTATTGGCGCTGGATTTTTCTCGCGATGGGGCTGGGTGCTGCTGCACTGCCTGGGCTCTGGATGATCATGAAGGATTACCAGAAGCAGCGTGTACTAACCTTCCTCGACCCCGAGAGCGATCCGCTAGGCTCCGGTTGGAATATCATTCAATCCAAGACCGCTATCGGTTCAGGTGGCCTGTCGGGTAAAGGCTACTTAGATGGCACGCAGTCGCAGTTAAACTTCCTGCCTGAGTCACATACAGACTTTATTATCGCCGTGATCGGCGAGGAGCTCGGGATGACCGGTGTGCTCGTGCTGTTAGCGCTCTACCTTCTAATTATCGGCCGTGGTTTGTTCATTGCTGTGCAGGCGCAAGACTCCTTCTCGCGTCTGCTCGCAGGTAGTCTTACACTGACCTTTTTCGTTTATGTGTTCGTAAACATCGGCATGGTAACTGGGTTGCTGCCGGTGGTTGGTGTGCCACTGCCAATGGTGAGTTATGGTGGTACTTCTATAGTGACCTTGATGGTCGGCTTTGGCATGCTCATGTCCATACAGACGCATCGGCAAATGGTGCGGCGCTAATTGCACTAAAGGGGATATTGATGAACAAGCTGTTTTCAAGTGTTAAAGCGGTAGTTTTGGTCTGTTCAGCAGCCCTATCTTTTAGTGTGCACGCGGGCTACGACACCCATCCGGATGCACAGAAACTGATAGATGAGCTGCAACCTGAAGGCTTTGATCCAGCTTATATTCGCTCGGTACTCGCGCAGGCTGAGCGAAAACAGTCGATCCTCGATGCTATCAGCCGTCCCGCCGAAAAACGCCTCGATTGGGGTGAGTATCGTGCGATCTTTATTGAGCCAAAACGCATCGCTCAGGGGGTGGAGTTCTGGAATGAGCACAAGGCTACGCTAGAGCGTGCCGAGCAAGAGTACGGCGTACCGACTGAGATCATGCTGGCAATTATGGGCGTTGAGACTCGTTTCGGTCGGATTACCGGTAATTTTCGTGTGCTTGATGCGCTCGCAACCCTCGGTTTCGACTTTCCACGTCGTGCGGAATTCTTTCGCGGCCAGCTAGCCGATTATTTCCGCCTCGTACGCGCTGAGGGTGTTGAGCCAGGCACGCTCAAAGGCTCCTATGCGGGTGCAATGGGGTACGGTCAGTTTATCCCCTCAAGTTTCCTCGCTTACGCGGTAGATTTCGATGGCGATGGTCACCGGGATATTTGGGATAATCCGGTCGATGCGATTGGCAGTATTGCAAACTACTTTGCTGAACATGGCTGGCGCGCGGGTGAGGCGGTCGTTGCTGACCCTATCTTCGATGATGCGGACGTAGAGGCGTTAGTTAATCAGGGCCTGAAACCGGAGCTAACGTTGCTAGAGTGGAGCGAGAAAGGGGTAACACCGCGCGAAGCGCTCAATGGCAACATGAAAGCGACCCTTATGCGCCTCAGTAGCGGTGAGAAGAATGAGTATGTCTTGGGGCTGCACAACTTCTATGTAATCACCCGCTATAACCACAGTCGACTCTACGCGAGTGCCGTCTACGAGTTGAGTCAGCTATACAAAGAACAGATAAAGTAGGTACTTGCGGTGCGTATAATTCTCTCATCCCTCCTGTGTGCACTTTTACTGGCGGGATGTTCCTCGCCAGAAAAGGTGAGCGATTCACGCTACACAATGAAACATGATACCGCACCGGTAAATCCACCTGACGTCTCAAATGTACCTGATGCGGTGCCGATGGATGTCGCTTACAGCCGCGGGGGTAACAAGCCCGTCTATCAGGTGTGGGGTAAAACCTATCGTGTGCTCGATACCCACATCGGTTACAGCGAGGAGGGGATCGCCTCCTGGTATGGGCTCAAGTTTCATGGCCACAAAACCTCAAATGGCGAAATTTACGATATCTATAAGATGTCAGCAGCCCATAAAAGCCTGCCTATCCCCAGTTATGCACGTGTTACTAATTTGGATAACGGTAAAAGCGTGATTGTTCGCGTAAATGATCGTGGCCCCTTTCATGAGGAGCGTCTGATAGATCTTAGTTATGCTGCTGCATCTAGACTTGAGATAACCCAAAAAGGTACCGGGCGCGTGCGTGTTGACGCTATTGATGCACGCAGTGTCGATAACAGTTCACCGTCGGGCGTGCCGGCGGTTCAGCCTGCCCGCAGTGCGCTGGCTGGCGCCAATGCTGAAGGGCGGTTTTTGCAGATCGGCGCTTTTGGAAGTGCGGATAACGCTGAAAAAGCGCAGCTGAAACTGGCATCGATTAGCGGCCAGAGTGTGACCGTTGTTCCCGTTGATAGAGAGGGGCAGCGCCTGCATCGGGTCTTAGTTGGGCCTTTAAGAGCAGGTATTTCTGTTGATGGGTTAATAGAGCGTCTCGTCAATGCAGGCTATTCGACACCGATTTTGGTAGACTCCCCCTAACTTTTTGAACGATTGAATTTGCTACCTATGTTTTTATCAATGTTGTTATCTATGCTGTTATCTAAGTTGTTACCCACTCTTCGTTACCTCGTCGCCCTTGTGGCACTTGTCTCGCTGCAACTGCAGGCCGCACTCGTTCCTGCACCCCCACAACTCGCCGCCACAGCCTACGTTGCAATGGATGCGGCTACCGGTGATATTTTGGTGGAGTCAGGAGCTGATGGTCGCTTTGCGCCGGCGAGCCTGACCAAAATGATGACCAGTTACATCGTTGAGCATGAGATTGCGCAAGGGAACGTTGCCGAGACGGATCTAGTTCCAATCAGCGTTAAAGCGTGGAAAACACCTGGGTCACGTATGTTTGTGCGTGAAGGTACCCAGGTTCTGCTCGGCGATCTTTTGAGGGGGGTCATTATTCAATCGGGTAATGATGCCTCGGTAGCATTGGCTGAATACATCGCCGGTAGCGAAGATGCCTTTGCGGATTTAATGAATCAGCATGCCGTGCGCTTGGGTCTGAAGAATACCCACTTCGAGAACGCAACGGGCTTACCCGCGGACAATCATTACTCGTCCCCACGTGATCTGGCGTTGATTGCCCGCGCGCTGATTCGGGACTTTCCAGAGCAGTACTCAATTTATGCTGAGAAGTACTTCACTTACAACGATATTAAGCAGCCTAACCGCAATAGGCTGCTGTGGCGTGATGCGACGGTCGATGGTGTAAAAACCGGGCACACAGAAGAGGCGGGTTACTGTCTAGTCGCCTCGGCGCTGCGTGACGATATGCGCGTTATCTCAGTTGTTTTAGGAACCACCAGCGATGAAGCGCGCGCTGCCGAAAGTCAAAAGCTGCTCTCCTACGCCTTTCGTTTCTACCGTAGCTTCCCGCTCTACCAAGCCAATGCCGTGCTCAACACCTCGGATATCTGGAAAGGTAGTCTCGATAGCGTCGGTCTTGGACTGTCTGAAGATTTAGCAGTCACGATTCCGCGTGGGCAGGAAGATCAGTTGGCTGCAACACTTGATCTGCCGGGTGTTATTGAGGCGCCCCTGGCTGCGGGTCAGCAGGTGGGCTCTTTGCAGATCAGCCTTGGCGGAAAACTTTTGCGTGAGGTACCCCTGGTGAGTCTGCAGGATGTTGCTGAGGCGGGCTTTGTGAAACAGATTTGGCACAGTGTCGTCCTCTTCTTTAAAGGACTTTTTGAGTAAGCTTGATTTTCATCCGGTTGGGCCATAGATAGAGCCAACTAACGCAGTTTTGAGGTAGGTATGAGCGAGCCAGAAGCGCCAAAAATTGAATTTCCCTGTCCAGACTATCCAATAAAGGTGGTCGGCAACAACGCCGATGATTTTCGTGCTTATGTGATTGAGACCGTTCAGATCTATGCTCCTGATCTCGATATCTCGCGAGTGACCGTACAGGAGAGTCGTACAGGTAAGTACCTCTCAGTTCGCTTGTGGATTACCGCCACTGGAGAGGAGCAACTGGATAAGATGCACAAAGACCTGAAGGCCTCTGGCCGCGTTCATACTGTTCTTTAATGTCTCATCTTATTTTGCGGCAATTGGGCCGCCAGCCCTACCAGCCAACCTTTGAACGTATGCAGGCGTTCACTAACGAGCGCACTAGTGATACCCCCGATGAGATCTGGGTACTGGAGCATGAGCCCGTATTTACCCAAGGGCAGGCGGGTAAGGCTGAACATCTACTCAACACCGGTGATATCCCTGTTGTCCAGGTAGATCGTGGCGGGCAGGTGACTTATCACGGTCCAGGCCAGTTGGTTATCTACCTGCTACTCGACCTGAAACGCAACAGCCTTGGGGTTAGAGACCTCGTTACCCTGATGGAAGAGTCGGTGGTTGAACTACTGCAATCGTATAGCGTTGAAGCGGCTCCCAAGCCTGATGCCCCCGGCGTCTATGTAGCGGGGCGTAAGATCTGCTCATTGGGCCTGCGCGTACGCCGTGGTTGTAGTTTTCACGGGCTCGCGCTCAATGTGGATATGAGCCTAGAGCCCTTTTTACGCATCAATCCCTGTGGATATGCGGGGATGGAGATGACTCAATTAGCTATGCTCAGGGATAAGATCGAAATTTCTCAGGTAGCGAAACAGTTAAGCGCGATCCTGATCAGAAGAATTGGGTATAATGACGCTCAAGAAATTAATGGATGGGAATAGCCTATGTCTAATCAGAGCACGAAACCGGTGGGTGTAGCCGAGCAGGGCGTCAAGCTACGTGGTGCGGAAAAACTGGCACGTATTCCGGTTAAGGTTATTCCAACGGCTAAAGAGGATATGCTGCGCAAGCCCGATTGGCTGCGTGTACGCATGGGCAATAACGCAGAAGTTAAGCGCATTAAAGAGAAGCTTCGCCACCACAAGCTGGCGAGTGTCTGTGAAGAGGCAAGCTGTCCTAACCTAGGTGAGTGCTTCAGCCACGGTACGGCAACTTTCATGATTATGGGAGATATCTGTACCCGCCGTTGCCCGTTCTGTGATGTGGCTCACGGACGTCCTAATGCGCTCTCTCCTGATGAGCCTCGTGAGCTGGCGCACGCGATTACCGATATGGGGCTCAAGTACGTGGTTATTACCTCGGTTGATCGTGATGACTTGCGTGATGGCGGTGCGCAGCACTTTGCAGACTGTATTCGTGAGACACGCGAGCGTAGCTCGACGATCCAGATTGAGACGCTAGTACCTGATTTTCGCGGTCGTATGGATATCGCGCTGGAGATCCTGACCCAGACACCGCCTGATGTGTTTAACCACAATATGGAGACAGTGCCGCGTCTCTACAAGCAGGTTCGTCCAGGTGCTGACTACGCTTGGTCACTTGAGCTACTTAAACGCTTCAAAGAGGCGCGCCCTGAGATCCGGACTAAATCCGGTCTGATGGTGGGCTGTGGTGAGACTAACGAGGAGATTATCGAGGTGATGCACGACATGCGTGCGCACAAGATCGATATGATCACAATCGGCCAGTACTTGCAGCCGAGCCGCGATCACCTACCTGTGGATCGTTTCGTTACACCAGAGGAGTTCAAAGAGTTCGAGACTATCGCCAGAGAGCTGGGTTTCAGTCACGTAGCTAGTGGTCCGCTGGTGCGATCTTCCTACCATGCAGACCTGCAAGCCAAAGGCGAAAAGGTCGGCTAATGCTCTTTGGGCCGCTGTTCCAACAGGCTCAGTTCCAGAGCAGCGGCGCTCGCATAAACTATGTGCACGGTGGTAGGGGCGCGCCTCTACTGCTGATTCACGGTTACCCCCAATCTCATGTGATGTGGCACCTCGTTGCCCCCAAACTTGCTGAACACTTTCATGTGATCTGTCCCGATCTGCGTGGCTATGGTGATAGCTCCAAGCCAGATGGCGTGGACGATCACTCAAACTACTCTAAGCGAGCGATGGCGCAGGACTTGGTTGAGTTGATGCACACACTCGGGTACCACCAATTCAATGTGGCAGGGCATGATCGTGGTGCGCGGGTGACGCATCGGATGATGCTTGACTATCCACAGGCTGTTCTGAAAGGCTGTGTGATGGATATAGCACCGACACACTATATGTTTAGCCACACGGACCAGGCCTTCGCGACCGGTTACTACCACTGGTTTTTTCTGATTCAGCCGGGTGGTCTGCCCGAACGTATGATTAGCCACGACCCCGATTTCTATCTCAAAGAGAAACTACGGCGCTGGGCCGCACCGGGTGCTCGGTTTAGTCCCGCAGCTGTAGACGAGTATCTACGCTGCTTCTCAGATCCGGACACCATCCATGCATCCTGCGAGGACTATCGCGCTGCTGCGACCATCGATATGGAACATGATGAGGCGGATTTGAACGTTAAGGTACAGGCGCCGCTGCTAGTGCTTTGGGGTTCAAAAGGGTTCGTACACCGCACCTACGACCTGCTTAGTGTTTGGCGCGAGAGAGC
>Ga0209955_1000357_pt1 | contig 16884 bp, 23 predicted proteins | sample SalPonA_A_H2O_MG_FD_185716 | JGI IMG/M metagenome (GOLD analysis project Ga0209955, IMG submission 185716) | Water microbial communities from South San Francisco under conditions of wetland restoration - Salt Pond MetaG R2A_A_H2O_MG (SPAdes)... | ecosystem: Environmental > Aquatic > Non-marine... | reverse complement strand
CCAGCAGTGTGACTCGTATAGTCTCCTGCCAGTCATTCGGCAGCGTAAGGTACTGGTCATTTATCTCAGCGTTAGAGCGGCTTTCAAGTCGCCAGTGGCGCAGCCCACGGTTGAAGGTAGACTCTGCCAGGTCAATAAACGTAGGGATAGTTGTCGTCAAATCGTCTCGGTTGAGCCAATCTGCAATAGCTGTCTGAAGCTCTGCGTATGTTGATATTGCCACCACAATCTCCTATACTAGGCCTAATAAGCCGTCAGGTTTAAACGGCTGGCTAACACCATCTAGCAATTTGTTTTCTAGCTTGCCATACATGGGCACGCCTTTCTCTTTAATTGCTTTCTTCATTTCAGGCGTAATAGGCAAGTACCAATGTTGTTTGCCTTCACCTTTGTTAAGCGCTGGATCACTCATCCTAACGCGCACTGGCTCTACGCCGTACTTTTTCCCGAGTTTTTTAAGTATAGCAGGAATAGTTTTGGAGTACATTTGCTCGTACAGCGCTTGCATCTCGAAATACTGCTTTTTAACATCTTCCGGCATTCTGTCTATAGACTTATACTTATCTCGAAGAGGTTTTAAATACAGCGCATCCTGATTAGCAGCGCTTGTAAATGCTATGCCGTTCATATCGCGGTCAACTGCTTTACTCAACGATTGCGTGACCATAGAGTTAATCCACTTGTTATCCTGAAGCGGAATGTCAAACATAGATTGGCCACGATCAACCTTGTTGCGCTGCTCGTTTATCTGGTCAATTACTTTTGCCGCTTCATGTCTTTTAACAAACAGATTATCGTATTCATCATGCAATTCAATTGACCGCGAAATGCTAGTACGGGGGTTATCAATAGCAGTTTGCAATAATTTTAGTTGTGCATCAAGTATGTCTACTTTAGCTCGCGCTTGCTGAAGTTGCGCGCCGGTATTGACACGTACGCCTTCTTGTATAGGTGAAGACTGGTACAATGTTCTACGCCCAATTTTATGCGCGTCTGATTGAACCTCATCAACAAAGTATGCTTTACCGTAGCCCTCTACATCGCGGCCTGATGCCCTGGCATGTGCAATAAGCCCTTTATCATTAAAGTGCTCATCATTAGTAATTTCGCCCACGGATTGATCGGTTAAGCGCACGTTTTCACGGAAGTATTTAGGCGTGCCTACGTGCCATTTAGACCACTTAACTGCATCACCTACTACGCGCTCCATGTTAAGCTCTTCAGCCAGGCGATCGGGGTTACTACCATACACAACGCTTTGCACTCGACCGTCTGCATCATACTTAACCGCTTTGAACTGGTTAGGTGCTTGCTGTACTACTTTTAGACTAGTGCTGTTAGGGCCTTCAAACTGCCATTCGCGCGGGCCTGTTGAATCTGCTGTAGTTGGTGTATCAGGTGCGCTGTACTGCTGTATTGCATCTTGACCTACAATATCTTCAATCTCCGCAACAATCTCATCGCCATCCAAATCACGATCATCTAACCTTTCAGCTAAATCAAAAGAGTCGGATGAGTTGCGAATTGCATTTCTCACAACGCGCCGGTCACTGCCGGGTAGGCTAGTTATAAAAGCCTCTAGCTCGGCATTAGCCGCGTCAGACAGAATAAAACTTTGATTTGCTCGTGGTTGCGCCCAAAAAGCGTCTATGACCTGCGCTATCTCAGGCGATTCCATATCAAAGGCAGACGCTTCAGGCTCTGCACCTATTGTTCGGCGCACATAGCTTTCTACTGCAGTCATAAATTCATCAGCCTGGGCCATTGATGAATCTTCCGCAATTGCGCGACTAAGTGTACCTATGGGGTCATCACGGTCTATGTTAATTAGCGCATCATCTAAGGTGTCTGCGCTCATGTACCGCGTAGCAATTTCAATGATAGGATCGTCCGCGGCCTGGTTTGATAGCATCTCGGCTTCAACTTGGTCCCAGCGTGCTGCAAAGTTTTGTGGCGTATCCATTGTGCTAATAGATTCACCGTTGACCATTCGAGCGTCTATTTCAGTCTGTGCTTCTGCTTCAAATGCTTGGCGCATAGCCCCTAAGAACTCTTCACCAGAGCCTGGAGGTAGTGTGCTTTCTATTGCGGTGGTAATACGCCAATCATTATCTGCTCCAGGGGCTAACTCTTCTATCCACAGCGCTAAGTTGTTAGCTTGGTTTGGCGTTGCACCTTGTGCGCGCAGTGTTGCGGTTATTGTATTTCTCCAGCGTCCATCTTGCCGCATTACCGTTGCTGGATCGTCTACAAAAGCTGCAAAACGCTGGTTGGTTAGCTCGCCTACTTGAGTATCTATTGCAGCGAAGTCCGTGTTACTACGCCCGCGCGCCATATCTTGTCTTGTCCACTCAACGTCGGCCATGACTGAAGCTGCTGCATCAGGATCATCTTCGAAGAAACTTTCAAGCACTATTTCAAGGCTATCTGGATTGCCTTGTGTGGCGCTAAGAATATCGTCTACTTCATCAGGTCTAAGATGCTCTAGCAATGCCCTGCGTTCTGCTGCAAAAATGTCTGTGGCAGGTCCACGTGAGCTAACGCTATCAAGTAAGCTAGGCTCAAACCCTGGCCATAGTGGTACATACTCTTGTGACTGCACTAATGTTTGCAAGTCTGGGTTGCGGTCTAAGCCACGAAGTTCGTCCAAAATGCCACGGATTTCAACCGGCTTTCCACCTGTCCAATTAACGCCTGACTCGTTAAGCATCTGCTCAGTCATGCCCATACCACTAAGACGGCGCGCAATTTGCTCTCGCGTCATCTTAGTGTTGCCAGTCTCTTCACCAACCATTAGCAGGTCAAGCAAGTTTTGCTCTAGGTTAGAGAATGTATTAGAGGTGGGGTTAACCGTAGCGGTGTATTCTGGCGGGCGGTTTACCAGCAAAGGTGGCGTTGAGGCCACATTAGATAAATCATCGGGAATCTTACGCAGCTTACGCAGTACGGGAAAGAATACGCCTGATGCTGCTGCACTTATAAGGTCAGGGCTGAGCTCAGCTGCTGTATGTGCTGCTGTGGCCGCCTCAGGTGACCCTGTAGCTTCAAGTGTGTTAGAGCCTGCTGATTGTACTAGGTTTTCAAAAAACGTGCCTACGGGCTCCAGAACAGTCCCTACGTTAGCCAGTGTTTTTTGCGCACCGTATGTGCGAGGCTCGTAGGCTAAGTCTTGCACAGTCTCCATACCTTTAACGGCTTGGTCAAGGTCTTCGCCGTACGCCAGGCCTAGGAGACCGCGCAATCCGCTGCCTACTTCTGCTACTGCGCCTGCACCTAGCGTTGTTGCTATGTCTAAGGCTTCTAGCAATCCAATGTCGCTTGCCCGGTTAGGCAGCTTACCTTCTCTAATTAGTCTAAGCTCTTCGGGCGTTAGCTGGTTGAATTGCATGTTTTAGCCTCTTAATTAGTTAAGCAACACCTTTTAGTCCACGCTTCAAGGCACCACCTTTCCATCCGCTGCGTTCTCTATAGCCAACAGCAAGATAGCGGAATGCGTCAGCTGGGTGTGAAGCCCAGTCGTGTTCGGGTCGCCCCTTCCATGTCATACGCTGGTCGTCATACTCACGATGGTACGCACGCAGTGCTTCTACTAGGTGCTCAGTCTTCTCAGCATCAAACCAACACTTATCCAGCATTGATCTTACTGCTTGTATCCCGTCATCTACACCTAATTGAGGTGCAATAGTGATCGGGGTTACGCCTAGATTCATCAATGTCTCATAGCGCGACTTACCACTGCCCAGCTCTTTAACGCGCACGTCATGTGGGAGAATGTGCTGGTCGTAAATATATCCTTTAGATTGTAGCACATTTGCATAGTGATCCAGGCCTACGCCAGAATTTTCGTAGAAGTCAATAACACGGACTTCAGCACCAAAGAATTGGCAGAACACAATTGCAGTTGAGTCACCAATACCCAGGTCCCAAGAGGTAACCACAGGTAACGCTTTATCGTACGGTACAGTTGATATACGACCGTCAGCACGTGCATCGCGCATTTCGATGTTGTAATAGGCGCCATCGTGATGCGTGAGAAATTGACCTTCCCATATATGCTCGTAGCTATCAGGTCTACGCTGTTTGTCTGATAGACGCTCCTGCTCTAGCACGGCTGGAAAGAACGGGTTGTCTGACCAGTTCATTTCTACGATCTTAATATCGTCAGGCGGGTTTTCGCGGAAGCGCTGGTGTGTTGCAGAGTATTTAGACTCTGGGTTCCAAGTCACCCAGATTTCAGAGTCATGCTCTCGCACTGTTGGTATAAGCTTGACCCAGGCAGTCTCTGATACGTTTTCTGCCTCATCTATCCAGGCAATCAGCACGCGTGCTTTTGACTTTATGCTGTCTAGGTTGCGCCTCAAGCCTGCAAAGACATAGTTAACCAGGCCATTCTTAGTCCTGATAAAGTTTGCGCCTATCTCGTAGTAGTCGTTAAGCCAAGGCACAGACTCTATCGCACCTTTGATCTCCTCAAACGATGAATCGCTCAAGGAGTTCATAAACTCGCGGCCTGCAAGTATTTGCCCGCTAACGCCTGCTTCGGCAAACATGTAGCCTCGCACTGCAGTCATCAGTGCAAAGGTGCGCGTCTTACCTGATCCACGGCCTCCATACGAGGCTCTGTAGCGCGCTTTGCCTTCAAAGATAGGCACAAGCTTAGCAGGAATATTAATCTTCGCTGTCGAGCTCATCAGGCACCACACCACTTAGTACTATATGCACAGGTTTGATTGAACCGTCAGAGCTGCTCAGATCGGCTTTAAGCTCACTAGGCAGCACGCGTCCTAGCAGTGTGCAGAATGTCTTAGGATCTTCGCGCGCCACCTTCACCAAGTAGTCTTCGCCGCCCACCTTGGTAAAGGCATTCATGATTGCCGTTTTGAGTGCAACCGTGGTTTTGTTTTGCATGCCTTTAGGTCGACCTGGACCTCGTGGTTTACCTTTCTTAAACTGTGTAGCTTCAGCCATGATTTTTTACCTTTTTAAAAATTAGTGTCGTGCAGACGTCCCAATTAATGCAAAGTTGCGGTGCGTGCAGCAATGATTGCACCCACCTGGTCAAGCAACGCGTCTTGGTTAATTATGTCGTGAATACAAAAAAGGGTCACTGTCTCGCCCTCTACCAGCACTGTGATGTCATGCCCTTCGTGCTCAACAACAAACTCGTAGTCTTCCATAGTACGCCCCGTAACGTAATGTAATAATAGAATTCAAGTTCATTTATAGGGGGGGTGTACCCCCCTTACTTTATTTTACTTATTATTTACTATTACTATTACATTTAATAAAAAATAATAATAAATACAAGAAGTTAAGGCGTATTAATAAGGTAATACCAATCGTAACGATATAGTAAGTTTAGCCACTTTCGAAGCTATTGGCCTCATTTAGGCGTAATCTTATTATTTCAGGGCTAATTTCTTGTAATCCTTGCTTGACATAAATGTGCTGAGGCATGCCGTTCCACCTAACCATACGAGGGTACTTTTCATATCCCAACGCAGCTGCAGTTTTAGCCATCAGCTTATGAGGAATAGGGCGGCCACACAGCACTTCTTGTATAGCTCTATTAACAGCAGCAACAGAAAACACCTCTTCATGCACACCAGGTAAAGGGTTGTTTAAGATGGTCTCTAACACGTCTACATGTTCAGGCTTACCTAGAGCAATCATGTATTGTTTGGCCGCAGTCGTCTCTGGGGCTTTTCTAGGGTCAAAATCACTTAAGTCAATACTTTCAAGCCAGGCACGCGCACTAGAGCCGTCATCTAGCTCTAGCGTGTCTCTAATTGCCTTATAGAAAGGCCCTAGTGTTGTCTTGACCTCTTCTCGATTTTTGTGCCGGGTAAAAAACACGCCGTACCGTCTATCACCATCATCAAGCGCCAGCGCATCTTCATGGTTAGTCAATAGAATATAGTTAGCGGTGTTCAGCACTTCCATGCCGTCTTTGTTTTTGCCCACGTACGTAATCACATCATTTGTAATCAGCGCTTTTAAACTGTCCATGATGGCGTGGCGGTTTTTATCACTAAACCGTACTTCCTCAAGTATCTTCAAGCAGTGCCCAGGTGCCCAGGCTGAAAAGTTTGAATTTATCTCTCGCTGCTCTACCTCACGTGCATTGAGCGTACCCACAGCTTTACGCAAGATGTTAGCCAGCGTTGTCTTACCATCGCCTTGCACACCCTTAAGTAGCAAAGCCCACTGAACTTTTTGTCCTGGGTGCCGCACAACCCACGCCATCCATTGCGTGATGATTTTATAGTCATCAGGGAACATGTTCTCTACTAGCTGCTGATACAGAGGGGTAAAAGTCTTAGCCGCTTTAGGTACCATGTTAGGCAAGTACAAGTTGACGCACGACTTGCCTTGGTACTCAAAAAATTGTCCAAACTTAGGCGCATAAATGCCATGCACTACCGCGGGAATCTGCGCTATCTTTATTGCATATTTAGCTGGCGAGTATTCAACTTTGCCCACCCACGTGTTTTCAGTAGCTAGCTGATAGTTGAAGCCCTTTTCGTTGAGCTTAATGCCGTTCGCTAGGTTATAAAATTTTTCTTCACTGGTAATGCACACCCAGTCATCCCAAACAGACTTCTCAACCTCTTCCTCTTCAAACGGTACAACAGGCGTCCAGCCTTTGTCTCGTGCTGAGTCAATACCGCGTGGGATAGAGTCAGCATACAGCGCATCAACACGGTCAGGGCGCAGTGCAGCCAGGCGAGGCCGTGCCTGGTTGAAGTAGTCCCATATCTCGTCATCTGACCAGCCGCGTGAGACCATCTTGCCCGTCAGACCTATTACAGCTGAGTGCCACCCTGTGTTGTCTGAGTAAAGCGCGTGTTCATGCTCCTCAAAGCTTGTATAAGCGCGCTCACCGCTTTTTGAGAGTAGGTCTAGTAGTTTCTTAGGCGCTACTGTTAAAGCACTCTTAGACGGCAATTTAAGCTGCTTCTCAGGCGACAGGTGCATGACCTGGTTTTGGCACTTAATATCAATGCGAGGCATGAGCTTGCCGTCGGCTGAGGCTTTGTACTCACCAGGCGGTAGCTTGAACAGATAATGGACTGAGCGACCATTTTTACCTACTTGCGCAGGCGGTGGCAGTATGTCTACGCCTACAACCTTAGGCAACTGCTCTAGTGTAGGGATAAACGAGCCTTCAGCATCTGCTGAGTGCCCGTCGTAGTCGAGCAGCACTGCATCGTCAAGTATAATGCCCACCTTAACAGCACCGCGCCAGGCAGGGTCATTGAGGTCTGAGTAGTCTTGGCCTGCAGTGTAAGGCCCAAGCGCACCGCCTTCATATATAGGCGTAACGCGATAGCCTTCCGTTAACGCTCTTTGCGCAAGGTGTGTTATAGTAGTCAAATCCTTTGGCTTCATAGTCATGGGTGTCCTTTTGAGTTGGGGGCCTCCGACGATTTGCATCATCCGAGGGGGTCTTTTTTTACTGCTCAACAACTACTGTGTTAGCACTCTCATGGAACATAATAGGCAAGCCGTCAGCAAGTTCTGCCCTTAAGTCGCGCAGTTCGTTAGCTAAATATACGCCAACTACAAATTGCACAGCGGCCTCAGGACCTAGCAACTCAGCGTATTTTTCTACATCTTTATAGCAATCCTCTAAATTAAGCATCTTGCGATTCCTTTTTAGCTTGCTCAACAAATTCATTAAGCAGCGCGCGGATTGTCTTACCAATAGACAAGCGGTGCTGTTCGCACACAGCCAGAAAGGCTTCTTTTTCTTGCGCTGTAAGGCGGAATGCTGTAACTTCTGTTAGGCTTTCGTCGCGGCCTGCTTGTTCTTTAATTGCGTCTAGTTTCATAGTTTTTTCTCCTAAGTGTTTACATCAAGCTAATCGTACTGCATCATTGATCTTGCTGTAAACAAGCAGCTCAACTAATCGTAAGGAAATTGTTATGTCTAAAGCACAATTTGTTACACCCAAGGGCGAAATCATGTGGGCGACTATTAATGGCGCAGGTAAAGCTGACCTTCAGGGCCGCATGAAGTACACAATCGACATTGTGTGTGACCCAGAAGACGCAGCGCCAGCCATTGCGCAGCTAGAGGAGCTCTGGGAAGAGCATAAACCCAAGGGCACTAAGAACGCTAAGTCAATGGGCTATAAAGAGGATGAAGACGGTCGTATTCGCTTTATGCTCAAGACGGATGTCACCTACCCATCAGGCGATGCTAAGGCCATTAAGACGTATGACGCGAAGGCTAAGCAGTTTGAGCTAGAGGATAAGATTGGCAATGGCTCGATCGGTCGCGCTAGCGGTCTGGCATCTGTCTACGACGGCGGCAACGCAGCAACGCGTGGCGTAACACTGTACCTTGACAGCGTGCAGATTGTTAAGCTCATCAAGTACCAAGGCGCAGCAGCTTCCTTCGAAGAGGAAGAAGGCGGCTTTGTGGCTGATGAAGATAACCAGTTTGAGGCTGAAGACCTCGTTTGATCCGTCCCTCGCGCCGGCCGAGGTTAACTGCCGGCAATGACCCCAATGAGGATACCACATGCGTACTATTTATATAGACACCGAAACAACCGGCCTTAATCCTAAGACTGACCGCTTAGCCGTTTTTCAATTTCAGATTAACGACTTCATGCCGCAGCTTGTTCAAAATCCTGACTTAGCTAAAGTGCACGCGCTGCTTGACTCAGCCGATGTGCTGGTCGGCCATAACCTTGCCTTTGACTTTGCCTTCTTGCGGTATGACCCTAGAGACTATACGCGCTTTGATGACACACTGTATCTCAGCCGCCTTGCAGACTATGAGAAAGAGGGGCATAGCCTAGACATAGTTGCAACACGCGTCTTGGGTGAAGACCCTTACAAGGACTTTGAGAAGTCGCGTCTGCAACGCACTAAGTGGGACCAAGCACTGACTGAGGAGCAGAAGGCGTATGCACTGACTGATATTCAGGTGCTGCCCGCCATCTACGCGCGGTTTAAGCGCCACATCAACAATCCTATTTATAAGTTTGACAAACGCTCTATCTTAGCGGGACTGCGCACACAGCAGCATGGCCTGCCTGTGCTACACCACGCAGTGGGCCTTGAGATCAACACGGTTAAGCAAGAGCGCGACCAGCTGCTTGGCCAACTGCCATGCAATCCTAACAGCCCCAAGCAAGTTAAAGAGCAGCTAGGCACGGCCTCAAGCGATGACCGCACGCTGGCTGAGTTGCAGGCCGAAGGTAATGAAATCGCTGCTAAGGTGCGTGCCTGCCGCAGCGCCATCAAGTATCTTAACTTTCTTGAAAAGCTCAATGCTGCCGACCGCTACTATGGCACGCTGCAGCCAGCAGCACGCAGTGGCCGCTTTACTAGCAAGCAGCATAACCTGCAGCAGCTGCCTCGCAACACCAAGCGCTTTATTGGATCACCAGACAATGTGATAGTGGCTGCAGACTTCGCACAGCTAGAGCTCCGCACCATTGCTGCTATCACTAAAGATGAGACAATGATCGAGCTGTTCCGCAATGGCGAGGACTTGCACAACTACTCAGCGGCTCAGCTCTTTGGGCCCGACTACACTAAGACGCAACGTCAGATTGCTAAGGTATTCAATTTTGCAACACTGTATGGATCAGGTGCTGCAACCATTGGTTTGGTGCTGCTCACTCAGACGGGCATTGCCTTGCCTGAGTTTGAGCTGCAGCTGCTTAAGAAGAAGTGGCTGCTGACCTTCAAAGGCGTTGCGCAGTGGCAGCGTGAAGGCTCACAGCGCCATGGACTAAACCAACCGTGGCGGACACCACACGGCAGACCTTACACATCAGCAAGATATACAGACCACTTGTCAATAGAAAACCAAGGCGCTGGCGCTGAGGTAGCAAGGATTGCGCTGCACTACTTAGACGACCATTTGCTACCTGAGGCGTTGCTAGTTAACTTTGTGCATGACTCGTATGTAATTGAGTGCCCTAACAACCCTGTGGTCTACAAAGACACCGCTAAAACCTTGCAAGCAGCAATGAAGCGAGGCTGGGACAAAGCGCCTTTTAATAAGCACGGCATTGAAATGCCTGTTGAAGTAGGCGTGGCGCACAACTGGAAAGACGCAGACGCACTAGAAAATTGTATTTACACGCTGGAGGACACCCAATGAAACAACTACATCTTGAGCAGAACACCGACGCTTGGTTAGAGGCACGCACGCAGTACCGCACTGCATCTGAAGCAGCCATCGTGCTAGACATCAGCCCTTGGACCTCGCCCGCTGACTTTAAGCTCATCAAGGCAGGGCTGAAGCAGCAGTACTACTCTAAGGCCATGCAGCAAGGCCACGAGCTAGAAGATAAGGTGCGCCAGCTTGCCAACGCGCACTTTGGCCTAACCTTTATAGATCAGTGCTGGGTTAACGGCAGCTACATGGCCAGCCTAGACGGCATCGACGGCGATACCTTGGTGGAGCTTAAAGTCTCTGACCGTACATATGAGGACCTTAAGAACGGTATCACCCCTGAGTACTACGAGGTGCAGGTGCAGCAGCAGCTTTATTGCTCCCCCGCTGAGGTGGGCTACATCGTTGCCTACTCGCCTAAGGCTGGCGACATAATGATTAGCGTGCCTATCTACCCACGCACAGATTTCTTACCTACGCTAGAAGAGGCCTGGGCTGCGTTTGATGCGATGCCTATCCCTGAAGGCCCTATCGAGGCTGATGGCGACGGTGAGGTGCTTAAGCTGTTTCACCACTTTGCCTACCTTAAAAGCCAGACAGAGCAGCTTAAGGAGCAAATGGACGCTATCCGCAAAGAGCTAATTGAAAAGTCTAACAGCAAAGGCTTTAAGGCAGGCGGCTATACACTGCGCCAGTCTAAGCCACGCACCTCGTATGACTACAAGACAGCCTGCGCAGATGCTAAGCTTGACCTAGCGCCATATAAGAAAGTCGCTGAGGGCTCATGGGGTATTACCGTGCCTAAAAATCCATTTGGGGATGAAGAGTGAGTTGCTACTTGCCGCATCAGATAGCAGCATCTGATCAGGTGCTTGCTGTCTTACGCAAGAAAGGTCTGTGTCTGCTTGCAGGCGAGACGCGGACCGGTAAGACGCGCGCAGCTATTCGCGTAGCTGAGCTTAGTAAGTGCCTGCGCATACTAGTGCTGACTAAGAAGCAAGCTATTCCTGGCTGGCACTCAGAGCTAGACGCAGTGCAGCCAAGTAAAGACTACACGGTAATTAATTATGAACAAGCACACAAACAAACACCAGGCTACGACCTTGTTATCCTCGACGAGAGTCACAATTTCGGAAACAGAGGAAAGCCCACTCGACGATTTAGTACTGCACGACAGCTCACACAAGAATTGCCCTTGCTCTGTCTGTCAGGCACTCCGTCGGTTGAGTCTTTACTCGGGTTCTACTACCAATTTGGGCTGACTAAGTTTAGCCCTTTTAACAGCCACAAGAATTTCTACGATTTCTTCCGCAAATATGGTATTTCCACACCTAGACGCCTACACGGTCGCATGGTTGAGACATACAGCCGCGCCAACGACAACCTCTTTCCTGTTATAGCACCTTACATTGTTAAACTCACACAAGCCCAGGCAGGCATCACGCACACCGCACAAGACACACTGCACAGAGTAGAGCTATCTGACGCCACACAACACCTTATACACACTGTAAAAGAGGACAAGGTAGTTACAGTCAACGGCCAAGAGGTGGCTATGGAGTCTGAGGCTAAAGAGCGCGCCTTCTTACATCAGCTAGAGTCAGGCGCAGTTAAGATCAACGACGCCCTGGTTGAGCTGCCCAACACTGAAATGATTGATTACATCCGTACCACCTGGGGCGACCACAACGGCATTGCTATCATGTGCCACTACCACGCAACACGGATGAAGGTGGCTAAGCACTTGCCCAACTGCCATGTCTACAGCAGCGACGGTCACGCTGAAGGTGTAAATCTAAGCCACTACCAGCACTTTATTATCCTTAACAGCGGTTACTCAGGCGCTAAGTTCATCCAGCGACGAGATCGCATAGTTAACATCAACCGCACAACTGAAGCGATAGTGCATCACATTGTTGCTAAGGGCCAGCTCAGCGAGGCAGTATATAAAGCCGTTAGTAACAAGCGCGATTTTAACCTAGCCATGTATAGGAAGCTGAAATGACCGAAGCACAGTTGCAAAAGCAGATACTAGACTTTCTTGATGATATAGGCGCCTGGACCGTTAAGACCATTACGGTTAACAAGCGAGGGACGCCTGACATCTTGGCGTGCTTTGACGGTAGCTTCTATGCAATTGAGGTTAAAAAGCCTGGCAAGCTGAGCACACTCAGTCAGCTGCAAAAGTATCAGATCAAGCAGATCAATGGCGCAGGCGGCACTGCTCTAGCGGTTGACAATCTTGAAGATGTAAAAAAGTTGTTTGCCGATGTTTACATTCCGTAATCTCTGGCCCATAATGCTACACATACTTGAGACGGAGATACTGACATGGCTTATTCAAAAACATTCCAAACCGCATACGCAGAGTTTAAAAGCATTTTTGCTGGTGAGCATTTGCTTGACAACCACGATCGCAAAATTTATTGGATGGCTTTAAAAAAAGCTACAGGTACTCAGTACCGCTGGATCAACCTCTACTTAAAGAGCATTGATGAGGAGGCCTAACCATGCAATACACCATAGAACGCACACTGCATGACATTAATGGTCACACGGACGTAATCCATTCTTTTTACAACGCGATGGCAGCAACGGAAAAGCTGCTAAGCATTCACGACGATTTGGTCGATAGTGGCCTAGGTAAAGTGATTCACACAGCGGGGCGACCCTTGCGTGAATTCACTTTTGAAACTGACGCAAATGAGCGTACAACTTTTGCAATTGTAATAGTGTGAGGATGCAATCATGACTAACTACAACGAAATGACCGGTGCAGAACTGCTTAACGTGTACAACAGCCTAGTACCTGACGAGGCTAAACGCCTTCACGTGTGGAAGCACGCTAAAGCTGAGTTGATTGAGCGTATTGAGGCACTTACACCAGCGCCAACTGAGCAGCGTAAGCACAAGAAGCCGTCTAAGTCCATGCAAATGCTGATGGTCTTAGCTAATCAAAATGAGGCGCCACTTGAAGAGCTGGTTGAAAAGCTTAATACCTCTGAAGGCTCTGTGCGCAGCTACATTAGCTACTTTAAGACTGGCAAAAAAGGCCACCCTAAAGTTGACATGGCCTGCGAAGGCGGCACAGTGTTCTTAAAAGATTTTGATGCGGCCGACAAAGCGCTTGAAGCAGTGATGTTTAAGCCATGTTAACTTTTTTACTTTTAATTATTGCTTTGGCATTGCTTCCAGCTGCACTAAATGTACTATTTGCTATTTTATATGCCTTACGTTGGCCTTTAGCAATAGCTTTTGGTGTTGTAACGGTGGTGGTGTTATGAACGATAACGTATGGTACGCAGCAACAGTTATCCTTGGCGTAATGCTGTTGACCGCGTATCTTGAAGGGGTATTAGGATGACTAAAGCAGAGCTAGAGGGCGTACTGTCGCTAATAGACGACTGCAACCGCTACCTTAAAGGTCAGACCCACAGTAAGTGGATCAGCGACATCGCCCATGCAGCCTCGCTTAGAGCTGTTACTGAGCGCAAAGAAAGCCTGTTCGAGCGGTTACGCAGTGCGGGATTAAACATTAAAGAGGACGTGTAATGATAGAGCGCATTAAAGAAATGCATCAGAAATTTGGCATCAGCGAAGTGCCATTTTCTGGTGGCGAACGGCTTTTCCGTATCGCGTGCATGCAAGAAGAGCTGGATGAATTTAACATTGCTGAAAACCGTCCGGCTGAAGAGCTAGACGCCCTAGTTGACTTGCTAGTGTTCACGCTAGGCACAGTTGATCGCATGGGCTGGTCAGACGTCCTTGACGAGGCGTTTAACCGTGTCATGGATGCTAACATGGCCAAGCAGCTTGGACCCAACAATAAGCGCGGTGGCTTTATGATTGACCTACAAAAGCCTGAAGGTTGGACGCCGCCTAACTTAGAGGATTTAGTATGAGCATTAACGACACGCTAAGCGAGCGCCACAGCACGCATGGCGACTTTCATGATAATGCAAGGCTAGCACAGGCATTGCTAAGCACCGCACGCTCAAGCCAAAATTGGCAAAAGCTAAGCGATGTACAGAAAGAAGGCTTGCACATGATCTTCCATAAAATCTCACGTGCACTGTCAGGCGATAACAACAACCCAGACCACTGGCACGACATTGCCGGTTATGCAACACTCATAGAAAAGGACGCTAAACAATGAAAGACTATAATCGACTGCTACAAAAGATTTTAGACCATGGTGCCTTAGCACCGTCACGCGCAGGCCAGGTCTACAAGCTAAGCCACGAAATGCTCAGCTTTGACCTGCGCGACGGCTTTCCTGCTATCACGGGCCGCAAGCTGCAGTTTCCTATGGTGTGCGGAGAGCTTGCATGTTTTCTTAAAGGACACACAGACATCTTAGAGTTTTACAAACGCGGCGTACGTATATGGGATGCTAACTTGCAAGATGCTAACCGACGCAACAACACACCGCACAACACTGACTTAGGCCCTATCTATGGCGCACAGTGGCGTGACTTCTATGGCATAGACCAGCTGCGCACTGTTATAGATAAGCTCAAAGCTGACCGCTACGATCGTCGCTTGTTGGTCTCTGCATGGAACCCTGCAAAGCTTGAAGAAATGGCGCTGCCGCCATGCCATCTAATGTGGCAGCTGACTACAACAGACGGTGAGCACCTCGACCTTATCTTCTACATGCGCTCGGTTGACATGGCGCTAGGCTTCCCATTTGATATTGCTAGCTATGCACTGCTGCTGCATTTAGTTGCTAACGAAGTGGGCATGACCGCTCGCAAGGTGACGGCAGTGCTGGCTGACGTACATATCTACGCGCAGAATGTATCAGGCATTGAGAAATACCTAGACAGACCTAACCACCCATTGCCTAAGTTAGTACTAGACATGGAGCCCGGTCAGGCAGTTGAAGAGTTTGAGCCCGAGCACGCGCATCTAGACGCGTATCAGTTTGAAGCACCTATTCAAATGGAGATGGCTGTATGACCACTATAACAATCGCACAACAAATGAAGGCGCTAGGCCTTGCTCCGAGCTCCCACGACAGCCTCAGACGCGCAATTCAGCGTATCCTTGATAAGTCGGAGGGCCCAGTGCCTGAAGACGATCTGAGGGCCATTCTGAAGCTCGTGGCAACAGCGCTGTGAGCAGCAAGTTTGATGGCCATTTAATGGCAACGGCCGGGGTGTGGGCAACCGCATCCCAGGCTAAGCGCAAGCAAGTAGGCGCGGTGATCTCTAAAGACGATCGCATTATTGCAACGGGCTTTAACGGCACGCTGCCTGGCTTGCCCAACCACTGCGAAGACATAGACGGAGAAACACTACCAACCGTCATGCATGCTGAGGCTAATGCTATCTTGTTTGCTGCCAAGCACGGACTAGTACTACAAGGCTGTACGCTGTACACAACCTTGTCGCCGTGTATGCAGTGCGCAAAGATGGTTGCTGCAGCAGGCATAACTAGGTTAGTATACTACCAGGCGCATTCAGATCAGTCAGGCGTGCACCTCCTGGCGGATTTGGGTGTGACCTGTGATAAATTGTCTGAAGACATAATAATAGACGCTATTAACGCCGACAACTAGCATGCAGCAATACATCATTCAGTACACCCATAATGGCGAGCAGTACACAATCAACGCAGTTGGACGCGGTCTGCACGCGCTACTCAAAATACTAAACAACTCACCACGGAAAGTGACAAGAATAATAAGGAGAGAATATGCGCGGGACGAGCACACGTAGAGATCATAAATACACGCACATGCCCACTCGGCATGACTTCAGCCAGCAAAACATTGGCGACACGTACGATGGCCAGATTATACGGTCATTACACATCCCAAAATGGATAGTTGAAGACTTAAGCAAGCATGACATTGAAGGCTTGCCTCAGCTAAACCGCAATCAAGTAGCCTCAGGCGGCGAACACACCCTTCCCAAAAAATTTGTGCTAATGCACGGCAAAAAGCCTCGATACGTAATTCGAGAGCTATAATAATTTTACTGCTCCTCCCACGAGCATCAAGTAAGGTACAGCAAAGCGCAGGCGCGTAGAGGAGGCAGCAGTGGTCTGTCCAACGTGTGGTAATTCCATACTCATCATTTTGCAAAGCATAGGCAAGTACTTATGTGCAGATTGCAAAACATACAGCAGGATACACAACAATGATTCAATACTGGGAAAGGAAGCTAGCGCGATTGCGCCTAGATTTGGACCACATTAAACGCCATTTAACACAAGCGGATGAAAAAGAAGCTGCTAGGCTAAAACGTTTAAAGGCAGCATTGACTGATGAACTAGCTACGTGCTACGAGGCACTAGACGCGCTGAAATAAAAAAAGCCCGCTACTGGTGCGTGTAGCGGGCAAGGTTCTCAATCAAAGAAGAGGCTAACCTCAGTTAAGTTATAGCGCATCCGGTGGATATTCGCCAACTTGTAGCCGCTAACCATTCCACCTAGCTGGCGGACCTGAGCGAGTGTCTATATGGATGAAGCCCTGATTAGGGTAATAGCCGACACCGCCCCAGTCATCCATATAGTGATCGACCTTAGCCTTTAGCGTCTCGAATAGTACGTCAGGGCATTTAATGTCAGCCGCCCTACCTTGCAGGTGTTTAGAGCCTCTGGAGCCGCCTATAGTGGTATTGTGCGCCAAACAACGGCAACCGCTGGTAACAATAATAGGAGAACGCACAGCGCCTCGCACATACTCAAGCACATGAAGCAATGTAGTATCTACGGTATCGAAACCGCACCC
>Ga0209955_1000355_pt1 | contig 16950 bp, 17 predicted proteins | sample SalPonA_A_H2O_MG_FD_185716 | JGI IMG/M metagenome (GOLD analysis project Ga0209955, IMG submission 185716) | Water microbial communities from South San Francisco under conditions of wetland restoration - Salt Pond MetaG R2A_A_H2O_MG (SPAdes)... | ecosystem: Environmental > Aquatic > Non-marine... | reverse complement strand
TTATGTAATAAAATTTTTATAAAGTGTTAAATGAGATTTTTCTTTTATTGTATGTAATATCAATAAGTGTTTGAAGGTTTATATTTCTATAACCATCAACACTTAAATCATAAACTATTACTAAGTTTTCACAACTTGGGTGGAAATCAATAAAATTACAAATCATTTCTCTAATTTCACCATTCTTTTTTACAAAATTACATTTAAAAGTTGAAATATCACTTTTTAAAATTGTTTTTAGAATATCTATTTTTTTCATTACATAGCTCCTTGAAACATATCGTAGTATTCTTCTAAAATAGTAGTATCACAAGGAACAGAAGTAAAAACACTTCCCCAATAACCTTCAATAGATTGTGTATCAAGGTTAATATAAATATTTGGACCACCTAACGTGTAAGTCATTGTTCCGTCATTTCTAATTTCAACAATATTTTCTTCAATCCAAACCATAATTTCATTTGGATTTAGGTTCTCAACCTCGGTTGATACATTTATTAATTCTTTTTTTAATTTGATAATTTTTGACATAAAAACTCCTTATAGTTTTTTTAGAGTGTCAACTCATTGTTAAAGTTCAATAAATTAATGAACAAACCCTTTTGTCCTAAAAGACACTTAAACCCAAAGTAATTATTAATTTACCTCCTCATAATCAAACTCATTCTCTTCACAATCCATAAAATATGGTTCCTCATAATCAATATTTAAATTTAGTTCAGAAATATCAATTTCTCCACTTTGAAGTTCTTCAAATTGTTCATTTGTAATTTCTACTTCACCTTGGTATTCAACCCATACTAATTGTCTGTTTATTACTGTAATTTTTTTCATTTTTATCCTTCATTTTTTGTAGTTTTATTATATAGCTGTGATTTTTGATTAAAAAATCAAATACTCACACAAAGTCCTATTTTTAGGTTTTCTTGTAAAACATGTAGTTTTAATAAATTAATTAAAAAGTTTAAAAGCACTATTTTATGGTTTAAAAAAGATATAAATCTTTTGATTTTTATTCTTGTTTTTTAAATAAGTACCTATAAATGGTCTTTCTTATTAAATTACACTATAATTTAGTGTAATATTTATATTCTAAGCAGCTTGAATATCTTGAGTATCAATTACTTTAATAGAAGTTTTAATTGGAGTGTTTCTAAATCCTAAAAACTCTCCACCACTTGCTTTATTAACTCTTCCAAGTTTGTTTTGTCTTTTAAATGTTAAGTTATCGTGGAAGTATTTATCTATTCCTAGGTCATATAAACCTTGACAGTTTTCATTTGAATATAAAACCCTATGAAATCTTTTTGTATCTTCAAGTAATTGAATTTGTTGTGAATCTTCCCAATTACAACCATAATCAGCTCCTTTACCTGAATCTAAATATGGAGGGTCAAGGTATAGTGTTGAATCACTTGGAAGTTCTTTTACTAATTCAAAGATATCTTCATTTCTAATTTCAACATTGTATTTATTTAAAATATATGACCAGTGTTTAATCATATGAACTTTTGATTTAGGATTTAAGTGCCAGTTATATGAAGTTTCATCAATGATAGTTTGTTCTTGGTTTTTATATTCAAATATCCCATTGAATGTTCTATTCATTACAAATACATATAAACCAGCTAATGTATAAATATCTAGTGTTTTATCTTCAAGTAAAGATATTGTTTTTTCATAGTATTTTTTTAGAACTATATTTTTAGCTCTTAGTTCTTTTCTTTTATAATATTCTTTTGATTTTGATTTACATTTATTTTTAACATAACTTTTTTCACAAGTAAGTAGTTCTTCATTAACTAGTGAAATATATTCACTATTATGTTTTTCAAATACTTCAATTACTTTTTGAGCGTCTTTTTTAATGGCTACAAATACATTGTTTTGATAAAAGTCTAATTCATTCATAATGTATCTATCAAACTTCATTTTTTCAATATTTTTTAGTGTAAATCCACCAGCACCACAGAAACCATCAACAACTGTTTTATGATTAATTATTTTTAATTGTTCAACTCCATAATTAGTTTGAACCTCAAATTGGTTTTTCCCACCATTTCTTGAATTAATAACATCTCTTTTACCAATTTTTTCAACAGTGTTTGAAATTTTTGAAGTGATTTTTACTCTGTAAATACCATTCTTTTTATCTCTAAAACCAAGTTTTTCTAAATCATAGATTGAAATAACTAATTTTTCTTTGATTTTTCCAAGTTTTTTATCATTAGTGTTTTTATAGAATTCAACAGTCATAGACATAGTTCCACCATTATCTAAATGAGTTTTATATTCATTGAATTTTGACTCTGTTATGTTTAAATACTCTAAATCAGGAGTGTTAGTGATTTTTTTAACAACATTGATGTGATTGTTTGAAATAACAGTTTTTTTAAGAGGTCTTCCTCTTTTTGAAGTTTTTGATATCTTTGTATTTGATTTAACAGTTGAAGTTTGTGTTTTATTAGATTCATAATCAACATTATTAGTTGATTCTAATTTAGTGCTATTTAAAATACTTGTTAGTAAAGAAACATATACTCCAGGACTTACAGTATTTCCTAATTGTTTGTTTTGTTTAGTGATTGAACCAACAAACTTGAAATCTTCTCCAAATCCATGGATTCTTTTATTCTCAGTTGGTGTTAAAGTTCTAACTTTTCCATCAATCATAAACTTTGAATTATTTCCAGTTGTAATACAAGCTGCAACATAAGGATAATATACTCTTCTTGTTGCTTCATAACTCATAGTTTTAGAGTATTTAGCAAATGTATGAATTTTTCCTTCTCTTCTTTTTTGATTTTCAAGAATTAGTTCATGGTTTGCTTTATTTTTATAAAATACTTTATTATCTGGATTTTTTTCTAAAACATCTTCTACTGTAAAAGCTAAAGGTTTATTACTTGGAAATGTAAAACCTTTATCAAGTTCTTTTTTAATACCAACAATAAAGATTCTTTCTCTATTTTGAGGAAGACCTTGATCTGAAGAGTTAATAACTTTCCAGTAGTAGTTATATCTTTTATCTTCAAGTAATAAAGTTTCAATAGTATGTAAAGTATTACCAATTGATTTTTTCTTACCATCATAATCTTTATTAATTAAAGATTTTTTACTTAAGTCAATTGTTTTAACTAATTTAAGACCATTTTTTTTGATTGTTTCTTCATTTGGTTTTGAAGTGAATTCAACTGTTTCGTTATTCTTGTTTTTATAGATATAATGAGTTTTATGATGAGATGCTAAACCCTTTACATTTTCATAGATAACAACATTAGCATTTACTTTTTTTTGAAGATTTATAGCAGTTAAAAATAAGTTTCCATTATCAGATTGAAATCCCATTCTTTTACCAGCCATAGAAAATGATTGACACGGTGGAGTTTGAGCTAAAACATTTAAGTAATAACCTTCTGGAACAGTTTTAACCAATACATTTATATCATCAACATGATTTGTTCTTTTATTGTTAGCATAATATGTATTATTAGCATCCTTATCAATTTCACAAACAGTATCCATTTCAAAATCAACACCCATTTGTTTTAAAGCTTCTGATAAAGCACCTATTCCATTAAATGTTGAAATGACAGATAATTTATTTCCAACATAACCTACAAATTGGTTTTTTACGTTAGTTAAGTAGTTAGTGAATTTTTCCATTGTTTTTTTTCCTTCTTTTTTTAAGATTTTTTATTTATTTTTTAATTGACTTCATAATTGATTTTTTAAAGTCACCAGATGATTGAATTAATTAAATGGTTTTGAAAAATATTTTTTTAACAGTGAGTTTTTAAAGAACAGTTTGAGGTTAGAAACCCTATGAATCCTCCTTTAGAGAACTCAATAAGATGTCTTGGTTTTTTTTGTGGATTTTTCTTACGCTACTTTGATTGTGTTAGATAAGAAATCCACTACATTTACAATTGGAAATAGAACTTTTCCGTTCTTTCCAGTTCCAATCTTGATGTATTCAGGAATCCCACATCCTTTAACTATGTAAGAGTTGATAGTGTTGATTGACACACCTAATTCATTTGAAAGTTCTTGTTTTGTGAGAGTTGATTTGTTGTATCTTGAGTTTAAGTCTTCGTGAATAGTTTTTGAGAAAAATTTGTTTGCCATTTTTTTTCCTTGTTTTTTTTGATATATGAAATTATGGAATCTAAAAAAGCAATAATGGGATAGACTAAAAGTATTTATTAGTAATATTGGCTATAATATGGTTATTGAATAGGTAAAAAATTTATGAATTTATTTTTAACAGACCTTTAAAGAAAAATCTATAAATAAAAAAAATGTAAAAAAGCAGTAAATATTGAAAAAAAAGAGAAATCAGACCCTAAATAGCAAAAAAATAAAATTTATAATTAAGAATAATGAATTAATAGAACCATATGATTTAAATGAGATTGGATACTACTTAACTAACTGTCCAGCAGCTAAAGATAAAAAATCATTTTTAGCAACAATAGATAAAATGAAAAAGAGATTTGAATATGCATACTATTCATCAGAAGCTCTTTATAAATATATTCAAGTAAATAAAACTGCAAATGAATACGCTTTTATTAAAGAAGATAATTCTTCTAATAAATGGTTATTTACAAATTATGACCTTAATACTTTTGATAAATTAGAATTAAATCCAACTTGGTTTAATACTGATGAATTATTAATTTGTTTAGAAACTATGAAGAAAAATGGTTTAGGGATTAATGATTATGAGTTTTTAATTGAGAATATAAAAAACTATAATTTTGAAAAACATACTTGGAATATCTCTAGAAGAATATTATCCCAACTTGAAACTAGATATATATTTTTAAATTCATTTCACTCACCTTATAAAACTAAATCTGATATTTATATATTTGAAAATGAATCAACTAAAAGAGTTAGTTGCACTGATGGTTTATTTAGATTTGAGAAAAATAGACTTAAAAGATATATTGAATATAAAAAGCTTGTAAATGAGTATGAAAATACTCCTTATAAATTATCAAAGAAAAGACAAAGACTTAGAATCTTTTTATCCCATTTGCATAAACCAGACTATGAATATAAACAATTATCTGTTTATAGCAAACAATATAAAAAAATGTTTAGAAGAATTAATAAACAATATTCTAAATGGCAAACTCAACAAATTATGAAACAGTATTTAAATATTATTCATAAAATGACTGAACCATTAAAAGACAATCCAATAGAGTTTGATGAAGATTATGATTTAGGAAATGATGGGTTTGGATATCATGATTCAATAACTAATTCTTCAATAGATAATGAAGAAATAGTTCAAGAAATGAGAGATGAAGCTTGGTGGGAAGAAGAGCAAGAAAGAATGGAATATGAAGATGCTTTACGTAATGGAGAATATGAAGAAAGACCTTGGGAGTATTGTAAAGTTTGTGGAAAAGAAAAATGGGTTGATGAAAAAGTCTGTGAGCACTGTGAAATGGCTAAATATGAAGTTTGTGAAGAATGTGGATATGACGAAAAATTAAAAGGTGAAGATTGTGATTGCTGTGCAAGTTTTTCTGATGATTATGAAGATAATGAAAGTGATAACATTTGTAATGAGTGTGGATATCCAGCATTGGATGAAAAAGGTGAATGTGAGTATTGCAATTGTATTAATGAATTAAGAGTTTTAATTAAAGAAATTTATGGTGTAAATTATGAAGATATTCAAAGAAATAATAGTTTTTTATTAAATGAAAACCTATCTTATTATGTAAGTATAGAAAATGGAATAAAACACATAGTTGAAAATTATGAAAAAAATTTAAAGAATGATACTTATGTTGATACTAGTGATGGTATTTACTCTTTTTTAACTTGTAAAAATATGTATATGCCATTTTAAATAGTTAGTTTGTAAAGTTTTATATCTATTAGGTAGAAATAGGGGAGAAAAAATGTTTTCTTGTTTTCTTAAAGTGTTTGAAATATCTATTTTTAGGGATTTTAAAAGATATATTTTTTTATTGGTGGAGATGTCCGGAATTGAACCGGAGTCTTAAAACAAATCCAAATAGCGTCTACATGCTTAGAAAAGGTTGAAAAATTTCACCAAGCAACTACTCAACCTGCAAGGCAATTGCATGGCTAAGATTTAAAATGTCTCAAATAGAAATAATCACTTCCTAAAAGATAATCTATCTAGGGTGAACTCTCGAAAATCTACTTAGATAGAATCAGTAGTGAGAGCCTCCGTGAGTCTCAACCCAATTAAGGGGAGTCTCTATAAGTTGTTAAACTTACGCAGCTTTTGCGTAAGCTGGAGCGTAATCTGTATTGTTTGCGTCTAAAAAAAATGAGCCGCGTAACGGCATGCTCAGGCCGACATGCAACTAATCTTCATTGCTCTAATCGATACCAAGTCATCCCCACATAAATAAAAATTGATTTTAACTAATTTTTACTGAAGAAATTATATAATATTTATTAAATTATATTTTAAGAGGTAAAAGATGTCTGGTACAAAGAAGGGTGTTTTAATCATCGGTGCTGGTGGTGTTAGTAGAGTTGCAACTGTAAAGACAGCAATGAATATTGACACATTTGAAAAAATTACTTTAGCGTCAAGAACTGTAAGTAAATGTGATGCAATCGCAGCTGATATTAAAAAGAATCAAAATGTTGATATTGATACAGCAAGTGTTGATGCAGATAATGTTGATGAATTAGTGGAATTAATCACTAAAGTAAATCCAAAAGTAGTTTTAAATGTAGCTTTACCTTATCAAGATTTGACAATTATGGATGCTTGTACTAAGTGTGGTGTTGACTATGTTGATACTGCAAACTATGAACATCCTGATGAAGCAAAATTTGAATACAAAGAGCAATGGGCTAGAAATGATCAATTTAAAGATGCTGGAATTATGGCACTTTTAGGAAGTGGATTTGATCCAGGTGTTACTGGTGTTTTCTGTGCTTATGCCCAACAAAACTTATTTGATGAAATTCACTTTATAGATATTATGGATTGTAATGCAGGTGATCATGGTTATCCATTTGCAACAAACTTTAATCCTGAAATTAACTTAAGAGAAGTATCTGCAAATGGTAGATATTGGGAAGAAGGTTCTTGGATTGAAACAAAGCCATTAGAAATTAGAGTAGAACATGACTACCCAGAAGTTGGAGTAAAACCTTCATATCTTTTATATCATGAAGAATTAGAGAGTCTTTCTAAAAATATTAAAGGTCTAAAAAGAATTAGATTTTTCATGACTTTTGGAGATTCTTATATCCAACACATGAATTGCCTACAAAATGTTGGTATGCTTGGAATTGAACCAGTTATGCATAAAGGTGTAGAAATTACTCCAATTGAGTTTTTAACTACACTTTTACCTGACCCAGCTAGTTTAGGACCTAGAACTGTTGGTAAAACAAATATTGGATGTATCATTGAAGGTATTAAAGATGGTAAAAAAAGAAAAGTATACATTTATAATGTATGCGACCATCAAGAATGTTATAAAGAAACTGGTGCTCAAGCTGTAAGTTATACAACTGGAGTTCCTGCAATGATAGGTACAAAAATGTTATACAAAGGGATTTGGAAAAATCAAGGTGTATTTAATATTGAAGAGTTTGATGCTAAGCCATTTATGGATGAGTTAATGACTCAAGGTTTACCTTGGAAGATTCTAGAACTAGACGCTGAATAATATAGTCTTAATTTTATAAGACAATATAAAAGGATATAAAATGAAAAAGTATATTTGTACGTCTTGTGATTATATTTATGACCCAGAAGTAGGAGATCCTGATTCTGGAATTGAACCTGGAACTGCATTTGAAGATATTCCTGATGATTGGGAATGTCCAGATTGTGGTGTAAGTAAAGAGGACTTTGAACCATACGATGAATAATAAGTTTATAAAAGACTTTGAAGATTTACCAACACCTGCTTATGTATGTGAAGAAAATCTTTTAAAAAACAATTTAGAATTATTAAAAAAAATTCAAGACCAAACTGGAGTTAAAATTCTTTTAGCATTAAAAGGTTTTGCTCTATGGTCTACATTTGATTTATGTAAACAGTATTTAAAAGGATGTTGTGCATCTGGTTTACATGAAGCACTTTTAGCTAAAGAAGAGTTTGGATTAGAGGTGCATACTTATAGTCCTGGATTTAAAGATGATGAAATAGAACAAATTGCGGATATTTCAAACCATGTTGTATTTAACTCATTTACTCAATTAGAAAAGTTTAAAAATAAGGTTAAGAATAAGTCTTCAATAGGACTTAGAGTAAACCCTGAATATTCATCTGTTGAGGTTGATTTATATAATCCTTGTGCTGCTTTTTCTAGACTTGGGATTACAAAAAAGAACTTTAAAGAAGATCAACTTCAAGATGTACATGGATTACATTTTCATGCTTTATGTGAACAAAATGTAGATGCCCTTGAAGGTGCCTTAGGAAATTTTGAAAAGAATTTTGGTGAATATTTACCACAAATGAAATGGGTTAATTTTGGTGGAGGACATCATATTACTAGGAGTGATTATGATGTTGAGGGATTAATAAATCTTTTAAAAGATTTTAAATCAAGATATCCTCATCTAGAAGTATATATGGAACCAGGTGAAGCAGTAGGTTGGCAAACAGGATATTTAGTTTCAACAGTATTAGATATAGTTGATAATGGAATGAAAATAGCTATTTTAGATACTAGTGCTGAGGCACATATGCCTGATACTTTAGCTATGCCTTATAGACCAGATATCAGGGGTTCTGCAAAAGCTAATGAAAAGGCTTATACTTATAGATTCGGTGGAAATACATGTTTAGCAGGAGATATAGTAGGAGATATAGATTATTCATTTGATAAACCTTTAAAAGTAGGGGACAAAATAATATTTGAAGATATGATTCATTATACTATGGTTAAAACTACAACTTTTAATGGAGTAAAACTACCATCAATAATCATCAAAAAAGAGATAGTTACCAAATTGTAAAAAACTTTGGTTATGATGACTACAAATGTAGATTATCTTAGATAAATAAAAAAAATAGGAATGTAAATGGGAAGAGATAGGAAAATTATAGAAACAGAATTTAAAGACGAAGAAGAGATTGACACACAAGAGCCTATCAAGCATGGAAATAAAGAAAGAAAAAGAGAAGAATTAAAACAGACTGATGATAAAGTTCAGATTTGGGTTAAGAAAAGCACTTTAAAGTATGAAAAAGAATTAACTTTATTACAAATTGAATTACTAAAACTTCAAAATTATGTAAAAGAAAAAGGTTTAAAAGTTCTTATGATTTTTGAAGGTAGGGATGCTGCTGGAAAAGGTGGTACTATCAAAAGAATTACTGAACATTTAAATCCTAGGGGTGCAAGAGTTGTTGCTCTAGAAAAACCTAGCGATATTGAAAAAACACAATGGTATTTTCAAAGATATACAAAACACTTACCTAGTGCTGGTGAAATAGTTTTATTTGATAGATCATGGTACAACAGAGCTGGTGTAGAGCCTGTAATGGAGTTTTGTTCGACGGAAGAACATCATGAATTTTTAAGAGAAGTTCCTGAGTTTGAAAAGATGCTAGTTAAATCAGATATTATTTTATTTAAATTTTATTTTTCTGTATCTAAAAAAGAACAAGCTAGAAGATTTAAAAAAAGAGAAACGGACCCATTAAAACAATATAAACTTTCTCCAGTTGACAAAGAATCTCAACTTTTATGGGATAAATATACAGTTGCTAAATTTTCTATGTTAATGTCTTCAAATACTGAAATAGCGCCATGGACAATTATTAGAAGTGATGACAAGAAAAAAGCTAGATTAAATTGTATGAAATATATTCTAAGTAATATTAAATATAGAAATAAAATTAAAGATAACAAACTTTTAAAAGTAGACAATAAAATTTTAATTACCGGTACTAAAGAGATTGAAATTATGGAAAAAGAAAATAAATTTGCAAAGGTTCAATAAAAAATGAATTTAAATGATTTTGAAAAAACAAATTACAGTGGTCTTTACATATCAAAGGATAACCATCCTGAAAATGGTAGAAAATTTATTGCAAGATTTCAATACAACAAAAAAAGGTATGTAAAAGTTTTAGGTTTTTCTAAAAGAGATGATTTAACTAGAAGAAGTGCTTATAATTTACTAGAAGAATATAAACAATCAATTATGGAAAAAGATGAAGTTAAAGTAGAGGATGAAAAAATAGAAAAATTAGAAAATGTAAATGAAGAGTTAAACTCTGAATTTGAGAAATTAAAACAAGAAAATGAAAAATTAAAGTCTTTACTTGGAGATTTTGACAAAGTAGACCCTGATACTTTAGCAGATGGTATTCAAAAAATTTATGATTTAGAAGAATTAAAAAAATACCAAATCGAGTTAATAAAACTTCAAAATTGGTTAGAAACTGAAAATAAAAGAATGATTATTTTATTTGAAGGTAGAGATGCTTCAGGTAAAGGTGGTGCTATTAGACGAATCACAAGATATATGAATAACAAACACTATAGAGTAGTTGCTTTAGGTAAACCAACTGAAACTCAAAAAAATCAATGGTTTTTACAAAGATATATTACTCATTTTCCAACTGGTGGAGAAATGGTATTATTTGATAGATCTTGGTACAACAGAGCAATGGTAGAACCTGTTTTTGGTTTTTGTACACCTGAAGAATATGAAATATTTATGGAAGATATTGTTAATTTTGAACAAGACTTAGTAAGACAAGGAATGGTTTTAATTAAATTATATTTCTCAGTATCAAAAGAAGAACAAAAAAGAAGATTTGAAAGAAGAGTTGAGGACCCATTAAGACAGTGGAAATTTTCAGAAGTTGATATGCAAGCTCAAGATTTATGGGATGAATTCTCTGAAAAAAAATATGAGATGCTTAGAAGAACTAACTCAAGATCAGCTCCTTGGCATATTGTAAGAAGTGATAATAAACACCTTGCAAGATTGGAAGCTATGAAAATTATTCTAAATTCTGTTGATTATGATGGAAGAAACTATTCACTTAACTTTGAAGCAAATGAAGATGTAAATATTTCGGTTCAAAGAGAACTACTACAAATGAGAAAGTCTCAAGACTACTAAGATTTAATCTTGGTAATCTTGAATTTATCACAATTTAAAAACTCTAAAAAATCCCCAAAAATCCTTTTAAAATATGTTTCAATAACTTTTAGATATAATCACCGATAAATTTAAAAATTCGGAGTAGACTTAATGGAATTTAACGCAAAAAGAGTTGATGAAGCAAACGCAGAGATTTCTGCAACACTTACAAAAGAAGCAATTGATGCTAACTTAGACAAAATTGCTAAGGAAGCAGCTAAAACTATGGACGTTCAAGGTTTTAGAAAAGGTAAAGTACCTGTTTCTGTTGTAAAACAAAGATATGCTGACAAGTTAACACAAGATGCAGAAGGTGAAGCTTTAAGAGAAGTTATGGGTAAAGGTTTAGAATCTTTAGAAATTAATAATGAAGATTTAATTGGTGAACCAACTATTTCTAAGTTTGATAAAAAAGAAGATGGTAACATCGATGTTGAAATTAAAGTTTCTACTAAACCAGCTATTGATTTAGGTGATTATAAATCATTAGTTCCAACTGTTGAAGTAAAATCTGCAGATGAAAAAGAAGTTAATGAAAAATTAGAAGAAATTGCTAAATCTCAAGCACCATTAGAAAAAATTAAAAGAAAAAGAATGGTTAAAGAGGGTGATTTTGCTGTAATTGATTTCGAAGGTTTCGTTGATGGTGTTGCATTTGACGGTGGAAAAGCTGAAAAATATACTTTAGAAATTGGTTCTGGTTCATTTATCCCAGGTTTTGAAGATCAAATCATTGGTATGAAATATGAAGAGCAAAAAGATATTACTGTAACTTTCCCTGAAGAGTACCAAGCTGAAAACTTAAAAGGTAAAGAAGCTGTATTTAAAGTAACTTTACATGAAATTCAAGAAAAAGTACCAGCTGAGTTAAATGATGAATTTGCTCAAAAAGTATTACCAAATGAAGAAAATGTTACTTTATTAACTTTAAAAGCTAAAATTGTTGAGCAAATTGAAAATGAAGCTAAATTCAAATATTATAGAGAAGAATTAAAGCCTGTATTTGTAGAGACTTTATTAGAAAAAATTAACTTTGCATTACCAACTTCTGTAGTTGAGCAAGAAATTAACCAAGCGTTAAATAACAAAGTTAGAACAATGAATGAAGATGAAATTAAAGCATTACAAGAAGATGCAGCTAAAATTGAATCTTTAAGAGATGAAGTTAAAGGTGACGCTGAGTCTTCAGTTAAAGCTACTTTCATCGTAGATGCATTAGCAAAAGCAGAAGAAGTAGAAGTATCTGATCAAGAAGTTACTCAAGTATTATACTTTGAAGCTATGCAAATGGGACAAAATCCTCAAGAAATGATTAAACAATATGAAGAAGCAGGTTACTTACCAGCTATCAAAATGTCAATGATTGAAGATAAAGTAATGACAAAAATCTTTGATGAAAAATCAGGGAAATAATTAGTTAGGATAAAAACATGAGTTATATTCCATATGTAGTTGAAAAAAGCGGTAGAGGTGAAAGAAGTTACGATATTTATTCAAGACTTCTTAAAGATAGAATCATCATGTTAAGTGGTGAGATAAATGATGCTGTTGCTTCAACTGTAGTGGCTCAATTGCTTTTTTTAGAAGCAGAAGATCCAGATAAAGATATCTATTTATATATTAACTCTCCAGGTGGAGTTATTACAAGTGGTATGTCTATCTACGATACAATGAACTATATCAAACCTGATGTATGTACAATTTGTATTGGTCAAGCCGCTTCTATGGGTGCGTTTTTATTATCTTCTGGAGTTAAAGGTAAAAGATATTCTTTACCAAACTCTAGAGTTATGATTCACCAACCATTAGGTGGAGCTCAAGGTCAAGCAACTGATATTCAAATTCAAGCTCAAGAGATTCAAAGAATGAAAGATACTTTAAATCAAATGATCTCTGAACAAACAGGTCAACCTTTAGATGTTATTGAAAAAGATACAGATAGAGATAATTTCATGAGTGCTCAAGAAGCTTGTGATTATGGACTTATTGATAAAGTGATTGAAAAACACAAATAAGAAGTTTAACTATGATTAGAGAAGTAATAACTTATCCAAATAAACTACTACGAACAAAATCAAAAGATGTGGAGAAGTTCGATAATGAACTTCACACTCTTTTAGATGATATGTATGAAACTATGATTGATCAAAATGGTGTAGGCCTTGCTGCTATTCAAGTTGCAATTCCTTTAAATGTTTTGATTATTAATTTGCCAAATGAAGAAGATATTCAAGACCCTGAAGATTTAATCGAAGCAATTAACCCTGTAATAACTCACAAAGATGGTGAACAAGTATTTACAGAAGGTTGTTTAAGTGTTCCTGGATATTCAGAAGATGTTACTAGAGCAAATCATATTGTAGTTGAATATTATAATAGATTTGGTGAAAAGCAAACTATGGAGTGTGAAGGTTTCTTGTCTGTTGCATGGCAACATGAAATGGAACATTTAACAGGTCATTTGTTTATTGAAAATCTATCAATTATAAAAAGAAAAAAGTTCGAAAAAGAATACAAAAAAAGACTAAAAAATAAAAAGTAGGAATTTTATTTCCTAATTTTTATCCCTTTTAATTAGCTATTTCCAAGTAAATTTCCATATATATTATATTCTAATGTAATAAGTAATCCTGTAAACATACTCCAAATTCCCCAGAAAAATAGTTTTTCATAAGTTGTAGAAAATAGTTTTTCTTTTCTCAATGGACATAGTAAATATGCAAAATATATAAAAACTAATGAAGCAATAATACTAGGAACTAAACTTTTAGAGGTCATAATAATCCCAACAAAAGCTAAAAAAGGTAAGATTATTGACATTGCAAAGTATTTTGAAAAATCTCTCTTTTTACTATTCCCTTCATAAAAACTAATAGTATGTCCACATTTTGGACAGTTTGTTCCGATTCTAGATAATATTTCAGTATTGCATTGTGGACATGATGTTGTCTCTTGCATTTAAAAATCCTTTAAAATTTTTTGTATTATACAAAATTTCTTTTAAAAGAGTATTTTTGTCTTTTTTATGTATAATAAAATATATTATCTAAAAGGTATTTTAATGCGTATTGTAAAGTCAGCTACTCTTGATGAAATAGAAGCTATAAGTGTAAATGTTGAATCAACATTTACAAAAGGACTCCCTAGTTTTAGTGTAATTGGAATGGTTTCAACTAGTATTAGTGAAGCAAGAGATAGAGTAAAGTCAGCTCTTTTAATAAATGAATGTAAATTTCCGCCTCTAAAAATAACTGTAAACTTATCTCCTTCTGAAATAAAGAAAAAAGGAACACAATTTGATTTAGCAATAGCATTACAAATTGCACTTTTTGAAGAAAAATATATACAATTTAAAGAAACTTATGTTTTTGGTGAGTTAGGATTAGATGGAATTGTTAAAGATAATGACTTTATTTTTCCTATTGTTTTGTCTTTAGCAAAGCAAGGTTTAGTAAATGAAGTTTTAGTTTGTAAAAACACAGCAATAAAAATTGAAAAAATACCAAATTTAAAAATCTATGTTGTTCAAAGTTTACAAGAAGCTATAGAGTTTTTTAAAAGTTCTGATAAAAGTAAATATATCCATAAAAAAGAAAATTATGATTACAAAAAATTTATAATAAACAATAAAGAGTACTTTTATACAGAAGATTACAGTGATGACTATAAAGAAGTTGTTGGGCAAGATATAGCTAAACATGCTAGTTTGATATCTTTATGTGGAAGTCATAATTTAATTTTAACAGGTAGTCCTGGTTGTGGAAAATCTATGATAATAAATAGAATGAAACATATACAAGCACCCATGAGTTTAGAAGAAATATTAGAAAAAGCAAAATTACAATCTTTGCAAGGTAGTAATGTTGATTTTGTACCTAAAAGAGTATTTAAAGCTGTGCATTGTTCATCAACAAAATCATCTGTTTTTGGAGGAGGAAGTGGTACTGCTAAAATTGGAGAAATAGCTTTATGCAATGGTGGTATGATGTTTTTTGATGAATTGCCACATTTTCCAAAATCAGTTTTAGAATCACTTAGAGAACCATTACAAGACAATAAAATATTAATTTCAAGGGTGAATTCTAAAGTATTATATAATACAAATATTACTTTTGTAGCTGCTCAGAATCCTTGTCCATGTGGAAATCTCCTTTCAAGTGTAAAAGAGTGTAGATGCTCTGAAATAGAGATACAAAGATATAAAAATAAAATTTCAGAGCCTATCCTTGATAGAATTGATTTATATGTAATAATGAATGACACTTTTAATGACAACAAGAATATTGTTAGTTCAAAAGAGTTACATGAAACTGTGATAAAGACATTTAAAATCCAAAAACAAAGAGGTCAAAGTCAGTTAAATGGAAAATTAGATGACAGTGAAGTAAAAAAGTATTGTGTTTTAGAAGATGATTGTATAGAGATATTTGAAAAAGCGAAAAGAAACTATCAATTAAGTTTTAGAAGTGTGAATAAAGTTTTAAAAGTAGCAAGAACAATTGCTGATATTAATGAAAATGAAAAAATAAGTAAGAAAGACTTACTTCAAAGTCTAAGCTATCGACGAAGATAAATATAGTTTATGTTAAAATCACTTAATTAATTAAAAGGTAAGATAATGACAAAATCAGGATATGTTTCAGTAGTTGGTAGACCAAATGCTGGAAAAAGTTCTTTATTAAACTGGTTAGTAGGTGAAAAAATTGCTATGGTTTCTCATAAAGCAAATGCTACTAGAAGAAGATCAAATATAATTGTTATGCATGAAGATGATCAAATTATATTTGTGGATACACCAGGTATTCATGAGACTGAAAAACTACTAAACAAATTTATGTTAGATGAAGCGCTAAAGGCTATGGGTGATTGTGATCTAATACTATTTTTAGCTCCTATTACAGATAAAGTTAGTCATTATGAAGACTTTTTAAAGAAAAATAAAAAGAACGTAAAACATATCTTACTTTTAACAAAAATAGATTTCGTAAGCAATGATGAAGTAATTACAAAAATGAAAGAGTATGAAGAATATGCTGATAAATATGAAGCTATTATTCCTATTTCAATAAAAAAGCAAACGAAACATTCAGATATTCTTGATGAAGTTGTGAAGTACTTACCTGAACATCCATATTTATATGATCCTGAAATTATGACTACTGAGCACTTAAGAGATATCTTTAAAGAGTTTATTAGAGAATCGATTTTTGAAAATATTAGTGATGAAATACCATATGAAACTGATGTTTTAATCGATAAAGTTGAAGAGAAAAAAGATCTTGATGTTGTAAAAGCAACTATTATTGTTCAAAAAAGTACTCAAAAAGGAATGATAATTGGAAAAGGTGCAACTGCAATTAAAAGAATAGGAAAAGATGCAAGAATGAAAATTGAGAAGCTAACAGGTAGAAAATGTTACTTAGAATTATTCGTTTCAATTAAAAAAGGGTGGACAAAAAATAAAGATGCTCTAAAACAAATGGGATATGATATAGATATATAATTTAATTTATTATAAATTAAACTAACTTTAATAAAACCTTTATATAATAAATTAAATTATACAAAGGTTTTTTATGAATCATTTTCTTTCTCTTTTAGAAGTAAAAACTTTCCTAATAACTACAAGTGAAGAAATTCATAAAAAAAACCTTCTAGATTTTTGTAAAACACAACTTTATTTAAATGATTATACTTTAGAATCAAATGACTTTTTAAATGCTAATTATATAACTGAATCAAATAAGTATTTTATTTACACTACTAAAAATATTACTAAGAGTTTTTATTTTGAATATCTAGACAATCTAATA
>Ga0209955_1000352_pt1 | contig 17023 bp, 23 predicted proteins | sample SalPonA_A_H2O_MG_FD_185716 | JGI IMG/M metagenome (GOLD analysis project Ga0209955, IMG submission 185716) | Water microbial communities from South San Francisco under conditions of wetland restoration - Salt Pond MetaG R2A_A_H2O_MG (SPAdes)... | ecosystem: Environmental > Aquatic > Non-marine... | reverse complement strand
TCTCAATGATATTAGGATCGAAAAGCATTGCTTTATTTTCGTGCCAACTATACCAACCTGCTCCATATCCGTATGATACTAATACAGCAATTTTTCCTTTAACGAGTTTTTTCATCATAAGTTTAACATCTCCACTGCTTCCTCTGCGGAATACCAATTACCGTCTTTACGAGCACGGTATTCTTTTTTCCATTCGCTACGTTCGCCGCATGGTTCCATAACCCAAGTTTCAATGACCTTATCAAAGTCAGAAACATCAAGCTTACGAATAGCGCGCGCAACCCAACGTTCTTTATCAGTCTGGTAAGATAAATAGTATTGTGTTTCCCAAGATTCAAATACTACCTCTTCATCATCGACAATTTCATGATCGATGATATATTCTATAGCATAAGAGTTACCTGATTCAATGAGATTAGTAAGAGTAGGAATACCGAAAGACTCAATCTTTTCGATACTACGTTTTGACAGATTTTCAACTACATAGACATAACCGCCTTTATTCTTCCAATATGGAATATTTGGATTATCAGAGTAGTTTTCTTTGCACTGAGTAGTAATAACAAGTTTCATACAGTATTCCTCTATTGGTGATAAATCAATTATACACTAGGTGGATTTTTGTCAACCCTTTTTTTGAAAAAAATTATGAAAGAGTTACCTCCACGTTAACAGTACGACCATAGAATTCCTCTACAAGTTCCATGATTTCATCTACGGTAAAAGCCTTGATAGTTGTTACAAATGAACCATTTACCTTTACTTTAAAAGTGCGCATTAAGCAGCCTCCATTACCATTTCAAGTTCTTCTTTAGTTGCAATCAATTCAATGCGTGTGTCACGATCATCAAAGAAACCCATACCCTGCGGAACAGTACGGAACTCTTTTGAAACGTGGTCGTATTCTTTACCATCAAAGAAAGATTTAATCATTTTGCATGCGATTGAAGTTTCAGTAACTTCCTCAACCAAACCTACCATGTAGCAACCAGGCTGCATTTCCTTAGAGAAGTCGTAAGATTTGATTAGGTCACCAGCTTTGAGATTCATCATGTTTTCATTCCTTGCTTTAGTTTATGATGCTATTATAGATCTTCTTGAAACGAATGTCAACACTTTTTTTCAAATTATTTTAATTTTTTTTATATAAATAACTCTATGGATACACTGAAGCATTTTAAAAAGCTAAAATTTTCTCAGCTAGACCTTTATTCTGAGTATACACGCCTTCTTGACGAAGGTGTTATTAGTTGGGGTAATGGTAATCAAATCTGTCTTACGTCAATCCCAGAGAAGCCTAACGACATGTATTTAGGCATAAATAGTCTGTGGTATGATTGGAGTAAGATGTATAAAGAGCTTGACAAAGCTGGTAACGAAAAAATTTTTGTTCCTCCACACGATAATCCTTTAGATGAAGATGACTTTACATATTTTATTGATGCATTTAAAGGTACTCTTTTTGAAAACGCTTATAATGAAGTAAGTAAACATTATGAAGTTGGTAGAGTTAGGTTAATGAAAAATAACCCGGGAACGTGCATGAGTTGGCATTACGACCCGACGTCTAGAATTCATTATCCTTTAAAGACTCAAATTGGATGCAAGATGATAATTGAAGATGAAGTTATGGAGCTACCTAAACATGAATGGTGGTGGACTGATACTTCAAAATACCACACTGCATTGAATGGAAGTAGAGAAACTCGCATACATTTGGTTTTTGTTATTTTAGGTGAAAAGAACAATGAACGTAGTTTTACTCAATGATATTTTTTCCGAGAAAAGAGAAAAGAATGAAGGTCTCGGAAAATGGAGTTTTTGGTCTAGGTATCTAGGACCATATGCAGTAAAGCAAGCTATCAAAAATAAATGTCCGGACAAGTCTGTTGCTGTTGTAGATTATTTTCTAAAAATAGACGATTTCTTTTCATATGTAGAAGATGGCATTATTGGGCTTGATACTGAGTTTATTGGTATTAGCACAACATTTCTTAACAATACATCTAACAAGCGCGTAAACGATTTCAATCTTTGGTTTGAAGAACACGAAGATATGGTTGATTGGCTAATGGAACTTAAGCTCATTGCTCCTAATGCCAAGATCTTCGTAGGAGGTCATAGTGTTGATGTTTGGTATAAACGTTACGTTGTAGATCCCGATAAGCCAAAACTGCCTGAGGCAATGAAACTTATAGATTGCTTTATTCACGGATATGGTGAATCATCAGTGCCAAATTATATAAATGGAACGACAAATCTTGTGCATGTACAGTACAGAGATAATGTTATGTTTATAAGTGAAGGTAATAATGCTGGCAGCGATAAAACAGAATGTTTACGAGTACAATGGGATCACAATGATTACGTCCAAAATAATGAGTGGCTTCCATTAGAAATATCGAAAGGCTGCAAGTTTGGTTGTAAGTTTTGTATGTTTGATAAAATGGGTACTACCTTAAAAAGCAAAGAGGAACTAAGAAAGGAGTTAATTTATAACTACGAAAACTTTGGAACTGTCGGATACAGTCTTACAGACGATACTGTAAATGATAGTTTAGAAAAAGTAAAAATGATTCATGACGTATTTACTTCTTTGCCTTTTAAAGTTGAATGGATTAGTTATTGTAGACCTGATATGTTCCAAGCATATCCTGAAATGCTAGATATGATGATAGAATCTGGATGCAGGGGTGTCTTCTTAGGTATTGAAACATTCAATCCAACCGCAGCCAAAATTGTAGGTAAAGGGTTAAATCCGCAAAAGATAAAGGATATTGTTAAATGGATGAAGGATAAAACTGGCGATGAAATGTTTATCCTTGGAAGCTTTATTATAGGCCTGGTCGGAGAAACGGTTGAATCGTTGGACGATACATTAGACTTTTTGGTTCATCAAAAATCCATAGATAAAATATTATGGGAAGTTTTATATTTAAGACCGCCAGATTACCGAACTGAAGCTAAAGATGACTTTAATAATAACAACGAAAAGTATGGTATTCGCAAATTACAATTTAGTCCATATTATTGGGAACATGATACATTAAACTATAATCAATGTGTAGAAATTTCAAATAAGTGGAAACAAGAATTGAGAAAAGGTAACAGCGGGTTCAATAAAGCATTAGAAGAAAACACAAACTTTTTTAGTTATCCTAGAATGAGAAGTTTGGGATATACTCATAAAGAAAGTTTTGATATGCTAAAGTATGGAAATATGCCACAAGAGCTTTATGAGAAAAATGATAAATGGATTCAAGACTATCACGAAGGATTAATTAATGCGCTGGATAGATGAAGAAGAATATTATAAATTACATACTAAGTCATTTGTAGAACTTCCATTTAAAATTGACATAAAAGCTTTTGAAGAACAAATTGAACCTTACAAACCAATGTTCCGTGACTGGGGTGAAGAGCATTTAGAAAAAATGTTTCGCAAAGGAATAAGTGTTGTTAATATGACTGGACTACTAGACATGGACATTGATACGTGTATATATCCCCAAGATGCGTACAATAAAAAATACGGTACCAATTTATACGACATGGACTATCGCATACCAACTGAGATTTTAGACTTGCCGTGTTTTGATTGTTTAGAACCGGTTAAAAAATATATGGTTCGTTCAGCTATATTATGGTGGAAAAAAGGATCGTTCTTTTATCCTCACGTTGATTGTAATATACCAACAAACTATTTAAGATTCTGGGGTACTAATAATGTTGATGAATATATATTTGAATACTACGACGAATCACACGAAGGAATAGAATTGGAATCTGGCAGACTATATGTTACAGATACAGCTAAACAACACTTTGCAGCATCTTTGGGAGATGACGTATATACGTTCTTTTTTTCATTCGACGCTGAAGCTTACGACACTTTAATGGGACTATGCCATGAACGTTGAATATTTAGATTTACCAACTATCGACATCGATATGAATCAAATATTTGAAACAATTTATCGAGGTCAAAACTTACACCACGTTCCTACAAATGGCTATTACGGTATTTTCAAACCAAAAGGTAACTTGGAATATCTTGGTGAATTGCTATTTAATGAATCTTATGTTTCAAGAGTTCATGTGATGTGGCCACCTCGTTTACCTATTCATAAAGACTCAAATAGATTTGCTGCATATAATTATGTTATAGATCCAGGCGGTGATGATGTTTATACTTGCTTCTATGACGAAGATCAAAATCTAATTGAAAAAGTAAAAATAGAACCATTTAAATGGCATAAATTAAATGTTAAGACTTTCCATAATGTTGAAGGAATGACTAGACCTAGAATTGGCTTAACAGTATATAAAGCAGAAGAAACAAATTGGCCAAAACCAGTAGTAGATATTGATTATGATTTTAATATGGATTTATTGTGGCAAGAATACGAGCGAATGAAACATGGTCCACAACCAGACTATGAATTTAGTAAAGATGGCAAAACTACAAAAAATACATTAAATGGTTTAGCTGTTTACGGAACACATGATTATGGTGTTGATACAGATACTTTGTTAATGCAGGAAGCAAAAAGATTCTGTAGATACTTTGGAATTGAAGATGATATACTTGCGCAATTTATGTGGATTGATAAGAACTTCGAATTGAGTTGGCATACAGATGACGCGACAAGATGCCGATCAAGTGTTAATGTTATTATGACAAATGATCCAGCCCCAGTAACTTTCCGTGAAGGAGATTTTTATTACAAATGTGCTGCATTAGATGTTATGCAAGAGCACGCGGTTTTTAATAGAGATAAAGAAAGAATTTTAATGAGAATTAGTTTTAGAAATACAAGGCACAAAGATTTATGTCAATATTTCACGTAACTTATGAATTTCCTAATCAAGAATTATTGGACTATTTCAAAACAACTTATTCCGAAATGGCAGATTGGTGGGCTCCACAAGACTTTGAAAATGACAAAGGATTAGAAGGAACTTACAAAGGATTTAAAGTAAATGAAAAACTACATCACGATCCTTTGTTAAATAGAATTGCAAAGGAGTTTTGTGATGCTTATGGAATTAGTGCATCTTTCGTTACACAATTCATTGTGTTAGAACCTAATACTGAATTAGATTGGCACGTTGACAGGCAACCTGCTGGGTGCGGCTTAAATGTTTTGCTATCCAATGATAATGCGCCCGTTGAATTTGAAGAAGGGCAGACGTATTACAAAGCAGCTTTGTTAAATATAAGAAAAAGACATAGAGTGCCAAGCAATCCAAATACGAGAATTATGTTTAGGATTGTGTTTTATGGCGATGACAGTTCATTTGATGAAATAAAAGAAAAAATAAATGAAGCTAATTGAATTAGACTATATATTTCCTAAAGACACTTTATTAAAAGAGTTTGATACATTACTCAAAGGTAAGTATGAAATAACAGAGGACGGCAGAGAAGATCAGTTCGACGGATTTTGGCTTTTGTTTAGTAATGAAACAACAGAAAATATAGCAAAGCAATTTATAGATTATTATGATTTGCCTTATGATAAATATATCGTAAATTATTTGCTAATTGAAGCAAACAAAGATTTACCGTGGCATGCAGATCAAGAAGGATCCATGTGTGCTATTAATTGTATTCTTACTCCGGATCCTGCACCTATAGAATTTGAAGATGGCGAATTCTATTATGATACAGCTTTAGTAGATGTTAGATCTATGCACAAAGTATCTGCTCGTCCGTATGATAGAAAAGTTTTTAGAATTACGTTTCAAAATAATGAAGCGACCTTTGAGAATGTTTTAAAATGGCTGAAATAATAATATTCAATGATTGTAATGGTCCACTAGGTTTTAGTAGATATGCAGGACCATATAGAATCGCAACAGAGTTGAGAAATAACGGATTCACAGTTCAAACAATAGAATTTTTTGGCGACATGACGCCCGACGAAGTGAGTGAAGTTATTGACGCGCAAGTTAGCGAAGAAACATTATGGGTTGGATTCGCTAGTACTCTTTTTGGAAAGCATTTGACTTTTGAAGAAGACATGAAGCTTTGGCTTACACCACCTCTTGGCGGGTTAAAACAACTTAACCAAGTATTCCAAACGCTGTTTCCGCATTCTGATGATGAAATGGAAGAATTTATTCTCCAAATAAAAATGATTAACCCAAAATGCAAAATCGTCGTTGGTGGATATAAAGCGCTGCATAAAGAATTCAGAGGTATAGACTATTGGGTTGTTGGTCAAGGAGAAGGACCTTCGGTTGCGTTATCTCGTCATTTAAAATATGGAGATCAACTAAAATGGATTGAATCTCACCTGGGCAGAATCATTACAGATAAAATGTATGAATTTGAAGATTTTACCACATGTAAAATCACATGGCACGAATCAGATCATATAAGACCAGGAGAAGATTTACAACTTGAAACGGCAAGAGGCTGTATTTTCAAATGTGATTTCTGTGCATTTAATTTGAATGGCAAAAAATTTGGAGACTTTAATAAAAATCCAGAAATACTACGTGAAGAATTAATTTACAACTATGAAAAGTTTGGTACTGTTGGATATATGGTAGCTGATGATACTGTAAACGACAGTATGATGAAAGTTGATTACTTACACGAGGTATTTACTTCTTTACCGTTTAAACCTAGATTAAGTTGTCACTTGAGGTTAGATATTATTGCAGCAAATCCAGACATGATAACTAAACTTCATGAGATGGGTCTTACATCAGCAAACTTTGGTATTGAAACTTTTAATAGACAAGCAGGTCGAGCAATAGGCAAAGGCGCAGATCCGGAAAAACTAAAAGATTGTTTATATCGATTAGAAGAAGCTTGGGGTGATGACGTATTTACTTCTGCAAATTTCTTAGTAGGTTTACCTCATGAAGATCAAGCAAGTTTAGAAAAAACATTTGATTGGTTGCATAGACCTGATGTTCCATTACATGGTTTTTCCGTAAATAGATTATACTTATCACAGCTTTACCCTGCAATTGACAGTGGTTTACATACTGCTGAACAAATGAGAAATTGGGGATTCATTAAAGGCAAACGTGGATGGCAATATAACAACGTTTCAAAAATGGAAATGGATGCTGAAAAATATGATATGGAATATGGTGAAGATGAGTTTTATAAATGGAAAGGCGAATTCTTTGACGTGTATGAAGCAGATCAAATTGTAGATAATTTTTATATGGACCCAAGGAATGCCCATAAAAAATTTAGTTTAACTATGTTCTTGAATTATAATAGGATGATTAATCTAGGGTACACAAAGGATCAAATTCTTCATATGAGACAAGACGACCCTGATACAGTTATAGCAGCAATCAAAAAACGCAAACAAATAAAAGATGAATACTTTGCCAAAATACTTACGTCAATTCAATAAGCATCATCCTGATATAACTAAATTCAGAATAAGTGCAATTGAGGAATGCGGTGGTAACAAGGAATATTTAAATTATTCTTATGAACAAGTAATGAATTCAGATGCACACCGCAAAGAAGATATTTGGAGATTCACAGATATCAAGTGGAATGAAACAGACTTCGATCATATTGACTGCCATTATGGAGAAGATGGGAATATAACATGTATTAGTGGAGCTGTTATTATTGGAGATTGGATTAAAGGCGCGGTTTATCATTTTGGGTTAAGGAAATATGCTAAACAATATCCTTCACGTTTATTTTGGCCAGATGGTTTATTGGATAGATTAATCGAATATGCCGAAATAAGTTATAAACTTGGAGTATTCATTACAATATTTCCGCATGAACCTAGATTAAAAACGCTGTGCAAAAAGCTAAAAGACGGTTCGGGTATTGCTACCCAAACCGGTAATATTCAACTTATTCGTAGTTTAAAATATAGAGGCTTGCACGAATACAATCACTGTATGCAAGAATTTTTTGCCATAGAATTGACTGATAAAAAACTAGACATAATCGGGAATACTAGCAGATAAATTTGGTGTACCGTCAAGAAAAATACTTAAACAAATGGCGGTATTGGCTCCAGCATTTCTTGGCGCATAAGGTGCGATAGTGTTTGTCAATAATACTGAATTAAACTGAGCCGATTCTAGAAACACACAATTATTAGCTTCGTATTTTTGATAAGAATTTAATCCATCACTTAATAAAATATCTACTGTGGTTGGCGTAGTATTAGATGAATAGAAATCATAATACACGTTGTCGCAATTTTCTAAAGGTATAATATATCTTGCCGGATTAAAGTCAGTAACTATTATATTAGTATGAATGTCAAACGTTGAATTACCATTCATTACATATAACGCTATATCAGATACCGAGTTAGCAACTCCTTCATCGTTCAAAAAGCTAGCAACTTCTGCTTTAACACTATCATAAATTGCAGTGTTGGCAAGTCTATTTAAAAAAGTAAAACCTGCAGTTGTTTTCATATCAGTCGGTAATACATTTAACACACTTGTTTGCATTGTAGGTAAATTGTTAGCTGTGACTGTTACGTAATGCTTAGCCATCCCAGACCTCTTAAATATTATTTTTCTATATTTATATTTCTATTGAAATTTATTCCTATGGCTATCCTAATACTAGGATAAAAATTGGTATCAACGCTATGAGGAACTATTGAATCCATGACGACCGGTTTAGTTAACTCGTATCTGTCTATTTCTTCACATATTCGTTTATCATATTCTAATAATTCTTGTTTCACACCATCAGCTGAAACGTAATGTATTTTACAAGGTTCTCCGTTTGTTTTCCAAAATCTTGTGTAAACACCTTCGTTTAATGTAACTGGTAAAAGAACTCTGTGTCTGCTTATATAAGGTGCAATAGCATTACCATCTATGTGTATACCATATTCTTTATTTGGTTCAATTACAACTAATGAGTATTCGTGGACATATCTTAACCATTTTTTATTTTCTAAAAAATCCATTAGTTCTTCTATCATAGTAATGTCTGCAACAAGCTCTGGTGTTTCTCGATTGATTATCAATACACCGTGTTTTAATAGATGCTTATACTTTTGTATTATTTTTTCTAACTTGTTTCGTATGATATCGTAATTAGGTATTTCTAAATATTTCCAATTTTCCATAAATGATCTTCCAAATTTACTTCGTTTGAAAATATTATCCAGAGATTGATTCTAGGACTGTCTGTGTTGTTTTTAACACCGTGTAATACATCAGTTGTAATTAAAGCTGGATTTGTTAATTTGAATTCTGCAAGCAATTCGCATTTTTCTTCAGAATAATAATCGTAAGGTAACAACCCACCATTAGCGTCATTAGCGTATCTCAGTTCAGGTTTTTCCTTTGAAATATAAAATGAGGTAGTAGTGTTTTCACAGTTTTTTATAGGTATTAAAACACGCTGTCTGTTTGAAGTTTTTAAAGTAGCTGGATCTGTATATAAAGGATCTGAGTGTATATCCATTGTTTGATCTGGATTAAGTATACCAACAACGTAATCCATTATATACTCGGATAAGTTATGTTTAATCAAAAATTCATTTATTTCTTTGATTGATGCTATATCATTAAATAAATTTTTATCGTGACGATTTGTAAATGTTAACAACATAGATCCTGATACACTTATATCTGTTATAAGTGATAAAACTTTATTTTGTATTACATTTAAATTGTCTATATCGATGAATCTGTAATATCTATCTACTTCCAATAGCATATTTTTCCGGCACTATTATTTTCATCTAATAATAACTCGTTTTCAAACCAGTGAAATAAAAACGGTTTCATAGCAATATATTCACATTCATATTCTCGGAGTATGTTTAATCTTTCCATATTATTTTCAGGTCTATTTAATATATCAAATAATAGCGACGAATTTGGATGATCTAATAATTCGTCGAGATAAACATTTAGTGGATAATGCCATAAATAGCTTTGACTAGACATTATCAAATCGATTTTTTCTGGCCATTTTACACCAGGCGATTGCAAAGTAAAATTGGCCATATCAATACCACTGTTTATTGCAATATCTTTAAATAAATTCCAATCGTTATAAAATCCATGAGTGTCGCTCCAATGAGAAACTACGTGATTATGATCTACGATTGATTCATCTACTAAAATGAAATTACCACCGTCTAAATATTTATGTAATACAATATCAATTATTCCAACACCAGATCCAATGTCAAGAATAATAGATTCACTATTTAAATTATCAAACGCCCCTAAGCTTTCTCTTTGTTGAAATCTATTTGATACAGTCTTAGATACTGTATTACAATATTCTTCTGGATCATCTACATATCCACGAATAATTCCAAGTTGATGTCCAGCAACCCATACAAATCTACTAAAGTTTTGAAATGATAATTCTATATTTCCGCGGTTTAATGTTTCAATTTTTAGTTTGTGCATTATCATCCTCACACAACGTAAGATCAATTATTACGTCTTCCAATGTTTCATAACTATGGTAATCTTTACCGGCTTCTACACACTTTAGCCACCAATAAATCTCGCCTATGCAGTTAATAGATTTGGACCAAAGATGCGGCTTAATCATGTTTATTCAGATGATCTATAATTAAATCTTGGCTATCGACACTAATAATTAAATGATCTCTCGGTGTTGATCCGTCATTAACGGCATAATGTTTGTAACCTGGATTAATAAACCAAACAGAACCATCGGCTGGAATATGATATTTAATTTCGTTCCCATCTTTATCAAAGCCTCCATTATAACATTTATCATTTGTTTCTAGAGCAATATGTAGCCGTATACCGTATTGCGTATCATAGTCAATATGCGGTTTAATATTACCGTTTGGCATTAATCTTGCAAAACGAGATCTATGGGCACCCGGAAACATGTCATATATTTCTCTCATATATTGTGGAACATCGTCTTTAATTTTACGATACCATCTTTCATCTGCCTGAGGTTTACCCTTAGCAATTCTTTTATCCCAAATAGTGCCAGATTTTTGTTCTCTTTGTGAAAGGTCAAACGTTTCATCAAACTCAACAAGGCTTAATTGTTGATAGCTAGCAGATTCCCAATCTAATTCTGTGATACAATTAACAGATTGCAATTCATCTTCGTTGAAAAACATTTTTGGAAGTTTAGTATGCGTTTCGCACATGTAACCATAATCAAAAGCCAGACCATCCCAAACTTTTCCAGCTTCAAATTCTTTTAACTCCTGTTTTAGTCTATCAATATCTATCTTTATATCTAACTTAGCTAAAACTGGGAGTTCATTTCTCTTTTTCCATGAGCTCATTTGAATAACCTCTCTGCTAGCCATCCACCGGTGTCATACTTGTGCAGTCTAACTTTTTTTGAATCTTTATGATGCTCTCTGTGATAACCTTCACCGGCAATAAAAAAATTTAGCCAAGGAACATTTACTCCGCCATCTGTTTTATGGCCGATTGTATTTAATAAACCAAAACCTATTTTAGCAAAAATAAACGGAACTAACGCATATGCAATCCAAAAATACGGACTTATTATGAATGCTATTACATTGTGTGCAATTAATATTTTTCCGTGATGTTTATGAAAAAATCGAAGTCTTGGATTCTTAAATAGATCACGAGCAAATTTACTGGGTATTTTATCTATGTTCCATGTTGTAAATAAAACTTTCCAGAAACCGACGTGTTTAGCAGAGTGAGGATCTCTTGGTCCATCAGAATAAGCGTGATGCATTCTATGACTTGCTATCCATCCGATAGGAGTTCTAATGTAAGCTATACTTAACATAAACAATCCTATACATTCAAACCACACCGGAACTTCAAATTGTTTATGACAATAATATCTGTGCAGCAAAATACTCGCGCCAAAATGCGATATGATCTCGGACCATATTATACCCATTAATATTGATAGTAAAATGCTTTCAACCATTATAATCGTCCCGAAGTTATAATGTTATTTATCAAAATACAGCCCGAATTGTTTGGAAATAAAATGTACAAATATAGGATCTGACGATTTCATAAAGTGATTGTATTCATGCATTGCCAACCATGCCCTACGAGATGATTTATCGTTTAATTTATCGTATCCTTCTACATAATTGCAATAATGTTTGAAGTGCCATATTTCCCACAAGTCACTGACAGATACATTATTCTTTTTAATTTTATAAGACATGATTGTTTCATTGTCGTAGCCAAAAGATTTTCTAATTTCTTCTGGATACATTGAGAACTCATCTTCTTTAAGTTCTTTCATTAATTCAATTACATTACTCATATCATTGAAGTAATCTAGTTTGTTCATTACGTATTTAGAAGCAGCCATTATACCTGTATTGAATACTACATGATCTGGTTCTATTTCATCTTCAACAAACATTGCGTGAGCATTCCAGTACTTAGCTTCAGGCGATCTAAAATCTCTTTGATACTTTTTAAAATATTCTTCAGTATATTTAATGCCCACTTCTTGTGAGTCAGCATTGTTACATCCCATAGAATATTCCAAGGGAATGTGCTCAAATATATCGACATCTTTTTTTCTACACACGACATCAAAATCTAGATATAAAACATGGTCGTATTTTTTAGAAAGTAAATCCAGACAATAAACTTTATATAGATTTACGATGTCATATTCACTTAGATCAGGATAATCTTTTCTGAATGTTTTATATTGGCTGTCGTTTTCAAATAGCACATAATCAGCACCTATTGAATCAGCATATTCTTGTTTATCTTTTTGTAAAGCATCAAAGTATTTTTCTAATTGAATTTGAGTTCGCTTACTTTTATTTAAATGGTCGTCTTTGGGACCGCGTGGTGAATCGAGCAAATCATCTTCAATCTTAACGTACAACGAAAATATGACTTTAGTTTTATCTTTAAAGAATCTAACAAACTTCTTATTTACAAAGTGTAATATCTTACCGTGCAATCCTTTGTCGTATGCTTTATAATCATAAATGAAATGCCATTCTTTATCCATTAAAGCGTATGGTACATTATACTTTTCTAGTATGTACGAAAATATAGATTCATTGTTTGGGTAATAACATGTTTTAATTGCGTTACCCTTTTCAATGTTTGCTTTGATTGTTTTTATTTTTGCTATTGCTTCAGGTAACCGATCTAAAAACTTTATTTGTTTTATATGCTGGCTTTTACCTATCATTAATCCGGTATTAATAACATGGTTATCTTTACCGTCTAATAGATCTTTAGTAATATGGTATTTAAGAGTCGGATTTCTTAGACCTATTTTGCGCCAAAAGATTTTATTAATATCCTTTGTTTGAATATCTTCATCTTGATCTTTTACGTGAATTCCTTTACTTAAATCTAATTCATCAAATATATTTTCATCCGTATTAAAAACTACATCTACGTCAACGTACATTACTTCGTCATATTCTTCAGCTAACTTTGCAAACAAATGATGCTTATATAAGTTAACTACGGTAAAGTCTAATTCATCAGAAGCAACAAGTTCTTCCATGTAATCACTCATAGTATTATGGAAGAACTTAAACTCTACTCCAATAGACTCAGCGTAATCTTTTTTGTTTTGTATTAATCTATCAAAATACTCAAGAGTAAGTTTTTCATTTACGTTGTCTAACTTTTGTTGATCTAAACTTTGTTGAACTTCATCGTATAATGTAAATATAACTCGTTTCATTTTCCAATAACCATGTATCGTTCAAAGCCATCGCCAATTTCAGTCTTGCCTGCGTATAGGACAGTAACTAAATTTATTTCATTTACAAATTCTTCTAAACTTGAATACGTGTTTATATGACTTTGAACTGTGTCGTAATTATTTGCTTGTAGGCACACAAGTGTATCATGCTTCTTTGCTTCAACCATGAATCGTATGTCTTCTTTTTCCATGTGCTCGCAACTAGTGTTAATTATTAAGTCATAATTTTTTGGATTATCTAGATAATACTCTATTGCATCGCCTTCTTTATAGTGGTTTCTTTCATATAAAGAATCGTTTCCTACTAACGCCATTCCGATTATTTTTGACATTTTATCGTAATCTACATTTGTAATATGTACATCTTTTGATAGGTGTTCACGCAGAATTATGCCTATTAGTCCATACCAACTACCAGCAATTATAATAGAATACGTTTCGTCTTTGTCGATATACTCCAACAATTTTTCAACTAGCCATTCTTTACTTTTAAACTGGCTATCATTTAAAGAATTAATTATATCATATATTCTGTAGAAATCAACATCTTTGTTGTACTGAGATTCTTTATACAAGTATTCTATAGTACTCAAAGCATTCTTATAAATGTTTTCTTTATAGCTCATATTCTATCCCATTATACATATCAATTGGCGTTGGAGCATTGTAAGGATTTGCAACACTATTCACTAGCCCATGCCCAAATGTTCTAAACGGTATATTTTCATGGACAATAAATCTATCTATACCTACATACTTTCGCATGTAGTAATCTCTGTTGGAAAGAAAGTGTTCCCAAACGTGGTGTTGTTCACCGGCAGTCCATGTTATTACAGAGCTATTTATGTGTACATCATATGCATGAGGAGCCATGTACATGTCGTCTTTCCAATAGTCTCGAAGTATAGTTAATCCTTTGTTATTCTTAATAAAGAATGATGGATCTTCTTTTATATCCATGTCTAAATCAAAATATAAGCAGGTACCTTTCACTGGAAAGTCTTTACTGAACATTGCCAGTTTGTTCCACCAATATTTTAGCGTAGGCCTTTTGAATACTGGTATTATTTTAACTTCACTATTAATTTCTGTTGGATCTTCGGTATAACAAAAGTAATCACAATGCGGGTAGTACTCGACTAATTGTGCATATAATCTATTTACATGCTTAGCACTATATTTTTTGCCGTGTTTTACAAAAATAATATTATCTGGATACATGTTATCACCTATAGTACATTCAATACTTGTATCTGAGTAGCTTCTCGTATTTGTTGTGTTTCTCTAATTCTATTTGAACAATTCCTTTCGCAAGTATGAATGGGTTTGTCCGATTTCATACTAGCTGGCAATGTTTTTTGATACCATTCACTATCAACTATTTCCTTTATAGTGTAGTTGAATACGTTGTATTTTTCTTTATTATCTATAAAGTCCTTCATTGTTTTGTTTTCTAAATATTTAGAACGATCATTGCCATCTTGTAAATATTGCCAGTAACCATTTCCAATATAACAACAAGGAACAACACTACCGTCTGGTTTGATTAGTATTTCATTCCGAGGCATAGACCATCTGCAATAGATATTTTCGTCGAGCGTATTTTTTGTAGTACCAGTTATAATTGCCTTATCAGATAAAACATTTCTATCTGCTTCTTCTAATATTTCTAGCTCACCATTCTCATTGATAAATTCATACTGCCCTTTATCATTTGTTTCCCATGCACCAAATCTGTCAGATATAACTTTAGTATGCCGAAGAGAACCATACTCAAAACATAACTCTTCTATTTCTTTTAGATAATCTTGATTATGTTTAAAGACTACTGTTTGACTCTGCGGAATGGCGTGGGTTTGACTTAAAGTGTACATGTGATTTAAAACTTTATCTAGATCAGTAAATCTTCTGTACTTTGAATGCATCTGTTGATTAATGCCATCTATATCAAATCTGACTGATAGCCTATTTCCGCCCATTAAACCAAACTTCCACCACCACTCTTCGTCCCGCATACCGCCGTTTGTTTCAACTACTACATATGTGCCATTATCTATTACATATTTTACTATTTCAAATATATCTTTGTTCATAACTGAGTCTCCCCAAGAACCAACAAAGGACATTTTACTAATATATTTAAATTGATCAGTCGGGAAAGCTTTTTTGAAGTCTTCTAAAGACCATTGAACGAGAGGTAGCCAATCTTCTTTGCCTAAGCCGTTTGTGCTAGTTCTATGACATTGCGGGCACCCTGCATTGCAGTAAGTGCTTATATCCATCGTAATAATTAATTTATTAGATTCTGTTGCTATCCACTTGGCCATGATATAACTCCTCAAACGCAAATTCTACGGCATCTATGTTTTTAATTAATGACCTATAGTCTATATTCATTGGAAAATTCCATTCTTTAATTTTAACACCAAAGAAATCTTGCAGATGCTTATCATTTATATCATCATAATTAAAGATGTGATGATAGTTTAATCTAGATAAAAATTCTTCTTCTCTTTTAAAACGGTTTATATAAAGTTTTATGCTATCTATACTAATATAACATTTATCTATTGATGTGTCAACATTATTTTTTATAGTTCTATGCGGAGTTTGCCATCCTGTTATATCTTGATATGAGTAACTTAAAAAAGTATCAAGGGGATCTCGCATAATAGTTAATAATTTAAAGTCTTTAACTAAATCATATAATCTATCTTCATATTCAGATCCTATAAAAATATATGGAAATATTTTAAAAGGAATCATTTTTCCTTGTTGTTTTAAATTTTCCAGATATTCAAACTTTTGTTCTACTTGATACGGTAATCTTTTGAAACCGTTTTTTGCATTCCAACCTATTGGATGCTCATGCTCTACTATTTTACCGTTTTCAATTTTGTAAGTATCTAAAAAGAATTCCAGGTACCATTTTTGCTTGTTTGCTACGGCGGCATACTCGCTTAAAATTGTGGTACCTGTTCTTGGTCTTCCTATAACGTGATACATTACGGATTTATAATAGCATCTACGAGTGAGATACCACTAGTAATAGTTTTAGCTTTACGTATTGCAGATTTTTGCTCTTTGCTTGCAGCTTTTACCGCTTCTTGTTCTAGAGCCCATAACTTGAATTTGAACAACTCGTCTTTATTATCGTTGTTATCAAATATATGCACATATAAATCACCGCCAGCAGAGTTTATAAGTGATCGCGCATCTCGCTGCATTTCATCTTTAAATTCCTTTGATCCAATCATTTCTTCAGCAAGAGCTCTTGCGGCAGTATTTACTTCAATATTGAAAGCTGCTGCTTGAGCCTTTTTAAGTTCTACAGTTGATTCA
>Ga0209955_1000351_pt1 | contig 17031 bp, 9 predicted proteins | sample SalPonA_A_H2O_MG_FD_185716 | JGI IMG/M metagenome (GOLD analysis project Ga0209955, IMG submission 185716) | Water microbial communities from South San Francisco under conditions of wetland restoration - Salt Pond MetaG R2A_A_H2O_MG (SPAdes)... | ecosystem: Environmental > Aquatic > Non-marine... | reverse complement strand
AATTTTTATAAATCAAACTTTAGTCAATATATATCAACTACAGGAACTTATAGAGTTGCTAAAAATGATGAAGATATGGAAAAGTTTTGGTCATATGAAGAGTTCATCGATTTTGATTATGAAAAAAAAGATAATGGATATTTTTTTCCATTAGGAAGTATGGTTGATGCTGTTAATGTTTGTGATGAGATTTTAAAAGAGATACCTCAAAAATATAATTATGAAGTTAAATTATTAGAAAAGAAAGATAATATTTGGATTATTAACAATGAAATAAAATCAAAAAATATAATATTAACTACTGGTGCTAATATTAAACTTATAAAAGAAGAGTACTTGAATATCAGACCTGTTTGGGGTCAAAAGATAAATGTTTCTACATCTACTAAAACAAATTTCAATTATCATAAAGAGTGTTCTATTTCAGTTTCTAATAAAATAAACGATAGATATAAATTAAGTATAGGTGCTACTCATAATAGATTCAATGAAGATATGAGTGATACATCTTACAATATTGATTTATCAGATATAAATGAGTTAAATCATAACACTAAAACAATGAATATCATAAATGAAGATATAAAAAAACTTATCAATTTAGGAAATGATATAATCAATTTAAATGACCTAGAAGTACTTAATTATAAAATTGGTGCTAGAGCATCAAGTTATGATTATTTTCCTATTGTGGGTAAGCTTGTGGATTCTAAGGTATCTATTGAAAATAATCCGCATATATTAAATGGTAGTCATATAAAAGATGAAAAATTATCTATGATTGAAAATATTTTTATAATAAACGGTGTAGGTGGTAGAGGTTATGTTTTAGCTCCATATTTATCGAAAATATTAGTTGATAGTATTTTTGAAAATAAAGAAGTACCTAAAACTATAAGTTCTCATAGATTATTTAAAAGATGGGCAAAGAGATTGAAAAATAAAGGGAAAAAATAAATGTTGTTAAAAAATAGTTTAAAAGTTGCATTTTTAGGATTAGTTGGGTTTTTAATTTTAGTTTATCTTACTGCTCCAGAACAAGTACAAAATAAAAAAGCTCAAGAAATTGAAATAAGTGCATTACCTGAGTATTTCCATGTATCAAATAATGATAAATACAACTATACTAAAGAATTATTTCAAAATGATTATTTAATTGTACTAAATCATGATGCAATAGCTGTATTTAATGATTTAGACAAATTTACAGATAAGAAAATAGTTTTAGCGGCAAATATCTCTAAAGCTCCTTGGTTTATTAAAAAACTTGGTGTATCAAGTGAAATTAATAGAATGTATAAAGAGAGTAAATTTAAATTAATATTTGATGATAATGGTGATTTAATTAAAACTTTGGGATTAACAGATACTGCTCAAAATTCTTATAATATTTATAAAATAAACAACAATAAATTAATTTTCCAAAGTAGGGCTTTAGTAAAAAGAAATGCCTTACAAGAAGGAATTTCTAAAGAAGAAAAAACTAAATATATAAATGAGTTGCTAAATCAAATTTAGCTACCCATTTTCCCAATAGCACAACTTACAAAGCTTTTTGCTGTTGTTGTGGCTTTTTGAATTCCTGATAATTCATCATCACTAAATGGATATCCTAAACTTCTAAGCTTTAATTTTAAATCTTCTATTTTATTGGTATCAATTTCTAATGTAATTTTTCTAGGAGTAACGTCTAAATCAACTTCAACTTCACCAAATTCTTCTTTTAATGATTTTTTTAAAGTGTTAGCGCATCCTCCACATTTTACATTTAAAACTTCAAATGTCTGTTTCATTTTAAATCCTTTATTATTGATATATTTTAACAAAAAAATAGACATAAAAAAAGGTAAGGTATTTAAACCTTACCTTTTAGATAATTTAGTAAATAAATTACCCAATAATTGAATTTAATGTAGCTGATGGTCTCATAGCTGCTGATGCTTTAGCATCATCAGGTAAGTAGTATCCACCAATATCAGATGGTTGACCATGACCAGCAACTAATTCAGCAATAATTTTATCTTCATTTTCTGTCATTGCTTTTGCAATTGGAGCAAATTCAGCTGCTAAATCAGCATCTTCTGTTTGTCCTGCTAATTCTTGTGCCCAATACATAGCTAAGTAGAAGTGAGAACCTCTATTATCAATTGAACCTAATTTTCTAGCTGGTGACTTATCATTTAAAAGGAAAGTTCCAGTAGCTTTATCTAACGTATCAGCTAAAACTTGAGCTTTTGCATTGTCTTGAGTATTAGCTAAGTGTTCAAATGAAGCAGCTAATGCCATAAATTCACCTAATGAATCCCATCTTAAGTAAGACTCTTCAACGAATTGTTGAACGTGCTTAGGAGCTGATCCACCTGCACCTGTTTCAAATAATCCTCCACCTTTCATTAATGGAACAATTGATAACATTTTTGCAGAAGTTCCTAATTCTAAAATTGGGAAAAGGTCAGTATTATAATCTCTTAATACGTTACCAGTTACAGAAATAGTATCTAATCCTTGTCTCATTCTTTCTAAAGATTTTTTAGTTGCTTCAACAGGAGCCATAATTGAGATATCTAAACCTTCAGTATCGTGATCTTTTAAATACTCTTTTACTTTTGTAATTAATTGTGCATCGTGCGCTCTGTTTTCATCTAACCAGAAAATTGCAGGAGTATTAGATAATCTAGCTCTTGTTACTGCTAATTTAACCCAGTCTTGAATAGGAGCATCTTTTGCTTGACACATTCTGAAAATATCACCTTCAGATGCCTCTAAAGTAAATACAGTTTCACCAGCTGAATTTGTAATAACAAACTTACCTTCACTTTGTGCTTGGAAAGTTTTATCATGTGAACCATACTCTTCTGCTTTTTTAGCCATTAAACCAACATTTGGAACAGTTCCCATAGTTTTTGGATCTAATGCACCATTTTCTTTACAATCTTCTATTACAGCTTGGAATGATTTTGCATAACATCTATCTGGAATCATTGCTAAAGTATCTTCTTCTTTATCATCAGCATTCCACATTTTACCACCACCTCTAATCATAGCAGGCATTGAAGCATCAATAATAACATCAGAAGGTACGTGTAGGTTTGTAATTCCTTTTGCAGAGTTTACCATAGCAAGTCTAGGTTGTTTTGCGTAAACTGCATCAATATCAGCTAAAATTTCAGCTTTTTTAGCTTCATCAACTTGGTCTAATTTAGAATATAAATCACCTAAACCATTATTGAAGTTTACACCTAATGAGTCAAATAATTCACCGTGTTTTGCAATTAAGTCTTTAAAGTATACTTTAACAGCAAATCCAAACATAATAGGATCTGAAACTTTCATCATAGTTGCTTTTAAGTGTAAAGATAATAATACATCTCTTTTCTTAGCTTCATCAATTGATTCTTGGTAGAATTCTTGTAAAGATTTTGCACTTAAACAAGTTGCATCAACAACTTCACCAGCTTCTAATGCTAATGAATCTTTTAATACTTTTTCATTACCTTCAGAATCTATAAATTTAATTTGGAAATTATCTTCTTTTTCTAAAGTAGTTGAAACTTCAGCTCCATAGAAGTCGTTAGCATTCATGTGTGCTACGTCAGTTTTAGAGTCTTTTTTCCATTCTCCCATTCTATGTGGGTTATTTTTAGCATAATTTTTAACAGCACTTGGTGCTCTTCTATCTGAGTTACCTTCTCTTAATACAGGGTTAACAGCAGAACCTAAGATTTTTGCATATCTTGCAGAAATTTCTTCAGATTCATCATAGTTAGGTACATTGTAACCTTTTGATTGTAATTCAGCAATTGCTGCTTTTAATTGTGGAATTGAAGCAGAAATATTTGGTAATTTAACAATGTTTGCTTTAGGATCTTGAGTCATTTCTCCTAATTCTGCTAAAGCATCACCAATTTTTTGATCTTCAGTTAAGTTCTCTGGGAAGTTAGCAATAATTCTTCCTGCTAATGAGATATCTTTTTGAACCATTTCAATACCAGAACTTTTAGTAAAAGCTTGGATGATTGGTAAAAACGAGTATGTTGCTAAAGCTGGAGCTTCATCAACTTTTGTATAGATAATTTGTGACATACGACTTCCTATATTGTGATTTAATAATCATAATACTATCAACATATAATTCAAGGAAGCATTAAAATAGCATTTTAGGAAGAAGCAAAATAATTATTGTTTCAATTATTCACAATGATTAATTAACTCTTTTCCATAAATCTAAAATAGCATTCTGTTTTTGATTAGATACATCAGTTTCCATGATAGACTTAGCTTTTGTATCAATAACAGTTGGGTTTTCTTTTACCTTAGTGTAACTTTTTTTAACATATCTATTGGCATTTATATTATTTACATGTTCTTTATATGTAGAGGCAAAATTATGTAAACCTGTTTTATTGTCTCTTACAAAATAGTAATAATTACTTTTTACAGGGAATATAGCTGCTTTTATTGCATTTAATGTCACCGAACTAACTGGGTTTTCAGGCAAACCTGTATGTATGTAAGTATTATATTTAGATGTATCTTCTTTTATCATTTTTGAAGTTACTTTAGTGTGAGAGAATTTCCCATAATTTAAAGTACCATCCATTTGTAATTTCATACCTTTTTTAATTCTATTGTGTATTACACTTGAGACAATTGGCATTTCATTTTTATTTGCTGCTTCTTTTTGAATAACAGATGCTAATGTTATGTATGAGTACCATTTTTCTTTATCATAATATCCAAATATTTTTTTAGAAAACTCTTCATATTTTTTATCAGTTTGAGTTAATAAATATAAAATTATATGGTCTTCTTTCATACCATATGGTAAGTGATATGTATCAGCTAATATAGTTCCATCTTTTTTATAAGAATATTTCTCATAAGTTTTAAAAAGTCTTTTTTCATCTAAATTGAATTTTGTGGCAATATCTTTTAAAAAGTAATAATATGTTTCACCAGGAATTAATGTTATATCTTTTAACGCTGCTTTTGATGTTGTTAATTTGTATAAGAAATCCATTTTAGTTAGATTATTTGCATTTAAATTTATCCATCCGCTTTGTATATATCCAAGACTTCTAAGAACAGCACTATCAATAATATTTAATTGAAAGCCAGATTTATTTAAATATGTTATAATCCCATTAGTAGTACCTTTAGGAATAAATAAAACTTGTGTAGTTGTAACTGGTTTTGTAAGATAAAAAAGTACACAAATTATAGATATAAGGACAACCTCAATAATGTTAAAAGCTATTAAAGTTTTATTATTATTTTTTGTAGTTTTTTTGTTATTAGGCTTTTTCTTTTTATTTGTTGGTTTCAAAATTAATTCAATTTCCTTTGGTAATGTATCTATCTCGCAATTCTATATTAAATTAGATAAAAAGCTTATTTTAACAATTGACAATATTATTTTAAATGACAGAAAATCTAAAACTACATCTACATTTGAAGAAATTAAAAAAGATATACAGTTTTTTCCTACACTTTTGAAATATTTTGAAAGAATTGATATTGAAAATATTGCAATCGCTGATAATAGATTTACAGTAAAACTTGAAGATAATTATCTTTTTTTAGACAATAAGTACATAAATATCGCTACTTCTTTTGAACATTCTTCAAATAACAGTAATCTAGATTTATATTCACTGTACTTAAAAGAACATGATGTATTATTTGATGGAAAAATAAATATTGACTATAACAATGAGAAAATAACATATGATGGAAACTATTTTATTGCTGATATTATCGGTAATTTAAAGGTTGAATCAAACAAACAAAAAGTTGAATTTTATACAAACTCTAACAGTTTTAAGAATTTACATTTTTTAAAGACTTTTTTAACTGATATTGATGAAGTTGCAAAATCTTGGATGTATGACAATGTAAAGGGGCCAATCAAACTAAATGAATTTAGTGGCGTTTATAATCTTACTAAAAATATGATTGAAGAAGATAGTTTAAACGGAACAGCAACTATCGATAAAGGTCAAATTAAATTTCATAAAGATGTAGAACCTATAATGACTCAAAAAATTGATGTAGCTTTTATAAATGGTAATTTGCTTTTTAATTTAGACAAACCTAGATATAAGAATATTAAAATTGATGGTAGTTATGTAAAAATAGAGAATTTAGTTTCACAAAAAAAAGGTAAAGTAATTGTATCTATCAAGATGAAACACAGACTTGATGAAAATGTTCAATCCATCTTAAAAGCATATGATATACAAATTCCACTAATTCAAAATGATGGAATTACAAATGCAAATTTAATTTTAGATATTCCATATATTGATCCTATGAAAACTACAGGAACTTTTGATATAGAAAATTCAAACATAACTATTGCTGATAATTTTGATTTTTATTCAAAAAGTGCAAATGTAGAATTAGATGGTTCAATTGTTAAAATAAGAAATGCTGATTTTAAACACAAAGACATGATCAATGCAAATGTTGATTTAGATATAGATACTAATACTTTAAAAGCAAAGGGTAAAGCAGATATAAAATCGATACTAATAAAATCTGATGATGAAAGTATTATTAATATTTTAGATACGAATTCTGCTATAAATTTAGATTTCAATGATGATATTAATATAGATTTACTAGATTTAGAAGCCTATTTAAGTATTGATGAAAATTTAAATATTGATTTGAAAAACTTATCAAAATTAAAATCTTATTCTAATTTATTAAGCCAAAATAATATAGATAACGGTACATTAAATCTTGTTGTAAAAGATTTTGAAAATATTGATTTTAAAGGTAATGTTACAGGTGAAAACCTACAATTATATTCGATTGATGAATATGAAGAAAATAAGATAAAAAAACTATATTTAGATGGAAATATTAAAGATAGTATTTTAAATATGCATGTAAATGATGTAATTTTAGATAATAATGACTCTTTTTATAATATTTCTAATGCTGATGTTGAAATTGTAAAAGGTGATATAAATTTTAAAGCTGATTTATTTAATCTTGATATACCTTTAAAAAAAGATAATGAACTTATAAAAGAACTTAGTGTTTATGGTGAACTTAAAAGTAATAATGATTTAAAAATCAATTCAAAAGATGATACTATTGTTTATAAGAGTATCAATAATGAAGAGTATTTTAATGTTTTTTTAGATGGATATGATGTGTTAATAAACACAAATACTAAAGAAAAAGATGAAGATCAAAATATAAAAAAATATAAAATTAATGCAACAAATTCTAATCTTGTAATAAATGACAAATATAAATTTTTATCAAAAAAATTAGATGCTAAATTAGATGAAAATATTGTTTTAGATTTAAAATATAACAACACTAAAATAAGATTTGAAGATGTAAATAATATAAATAAGATATTTGCTTCAAATTTAACTGATACTTATTTAAATACTATGATTGATAAAGATATTTTTTCTGGTGGAATTATGGATTTATCTGTTACAGGTAAAGATTATGAACTTCAAGGAAATATAAAACTTAATAATTCTAGAATAAAAGATTTAGCATTTATAAATAATCTTATCACTTTTGTAAATACAAGTCCTGCTTTATTAAATCCTTTATTAGCTATTCCTTCAGTTATTGATATGATTAATAATGATGGGTTTAATTTAAATGGATATAGAATAAATGAGGGTGAAGTAGAATTTAAATATAGCCCAATAAATGACAAGATTTTAGTTACAGATTTAAAAGCTATTGGAAACTCGGTAGATTTTGAAGGAAGTGGTATTATTGATTTAAAAACTGATACTTTAGATATGAATTTAAATTTAATTTTCTTAAAGGGTTATTCTAAGATGGTAAAATACTTACCTGTTGTGAATTATTTACTTTTAGGTGAAAACAAAAGAATTGAAACAATTGTAAAAGTAGAAGGTTTAATAAGTGACCCAAAAGTAGAAACAAACTTTTTAAAAGAGGGATTAAATGCTCCATTAGATTTTGGAAAAAGAATTTTAAACACTCCAAAAAATTTATATGATTCTATAATTGGAAATGAAGAAGAAAAATAAAATAGTCTTAAAGTCTATTAAATAAACTTTTGTAATACACTATTTAATTCTTCTAAAACTATAGGTTTTGCAATATGCATATTCATACCTGCATTTAAAGATTGTTCAATATTTTCAGGTAAAACTCCCGCACTTAAAGCAATGATTGGAATGTTTTTATCAAATTCTCTTATGTTTCTTGTAGCTTCATGTCCATCCATAATTGGCATTTGAACATCCATAAATACAATATCATAATCATGTTCTTCTTTTAGTCTATTAACAGCTTCTAATCCATTTTCTAAAATATCAACTTTGAAGTTTCTTTTTTCTAATGTTTCTCTTAGAACTATTTGATTGATTTCATCATCTTCAACTAAAAGAGCATTTTTTGTTTGTGGCAAAATTACAATTTCATCTTTTTTAGCGTGCTCTATTTCTTTATCACTATATTCAAGTTTTAATTTTATTTTAAATGTTGTTCCTAAATCTTCCATAGAGTAAACATCTATTTGTCCACCCATGATATCAACAAGTTTTTTAACTATTGTTAAACCAAGTCCTGTTCCTTTATACTCTTTAGTATTTGATTGATTTCCTTGAGTAAATGGTGTAAATAAATTGTTTTTAATATCTTGGCTCATACCGATACCTGTATCTTTTACTTCTATAATTAAATGCTGTAATTTTTCATTTTTCATTGTGCATTTTATATTTAAAGATACTGAACCCTCTTTTGTGAATTTCTTAGAATTACTTAATAAATTTAGTAAAATTTGAGATAGCCTTAATTCATCTGCAATAATTACATCTTTAACTTCAAAATCTACATTTATATTAAATTTAAGATTTTTTTCTTTAAATTCATTTTCAAATGTTGAATGAAGATGATTTAACATCTCTTTTAAACTAAACTCTTTTGGATAAAGTTTCATATTTCCCGTTTGAAGTGATGAATAATCAAGAATATCATTTACAATATTTGTTAAGATATTTGAAGATTTCTTTAAAATATTTAGTTTATCAATACTACTTTGACTTATATCTTTTTCATCAAATAACATATCAACAACCCCAACAATTCCATTTAGTGGAGTTCTAATTTCATGACTCATATTTGCTAAGAACTGTTCTTTTGCTTTTGCTAAAGATTCTATTTGGTGTTGATTTTCTAAAATCTCTTCTTGAGAAGCTCTTAATTCTTCTTCAGATGCTGATAATTCTTCATTTAGTCTTTGGGCTTCTAGTAAAGCATTTTTTTGAGCTGTTATATCATATACCGTACCTAAAGACTCTAAAGGTTTATCATTTTCATCAAAGATAGTTTCACATTGTTCTTCAACCCATTTTATAGTTCCATCTGGCATTTGTACTCTATGTACAATTTGATATGGTTCTTTATTTATTAAAGAGTTCGAATAAGCTTTTTCTACTATTTGTCTATCATCTGGATGGACAACATTAATAAAAACTTCATATGAAGCAGGAGTTTTATTTTTATCTATTCCATAAATTTTATAACTTTCATCCGACCAAACTAAAATATTGTTTACTAAATCATATTCCCAAAATCCAAGAGTAGCAATTTTTACAGCCAATTTTTTTTGTCTTGATTCTTCATTGAGTTTATTATTCAATTTTTGAGATTCAACAAGTAATTTATTTAAATTATCACTATATACTTTTAACTGTTCTTTTTGTTTCAATATTTGTTTTTGTTTCTCTTGAATTTTTTTTTGATTTTTATATTGAAGAAATACAATTATAAAAAGTACTGCTATTGCTAATAATGCATACCAAAGATACGTATAATTAGTTGTGTTTATTTGATATGAAAGTCGTTGATATTTGTTGCTTATAAACTGATATGTATTTGTTTTTTCTAACTCATTTATAGATTTATTAATAATACTTAATAGAAGTTCATCCCCTTTTTTTACACCAATAGTTAAGCTAGGAGTTAAAATTCTTAAAATTGAATTTTCTTTTATAACACCAAATCCATATTTTTCAATAACTTTATGCGCTACAAATTTTGCAGTTAAGAAAATAGTAGTTTCATCTTTTTTGATTTTTTCAATAATTTTATTTAAATCATTTTCAACAATAACATCAAGTTGTGGATAATCTTTTAGAGTTATCTTTTTTATTCCTACAAATTGTACATAGATTTTTAATTTTTTTAAGTTTTCTATATCATTTACATTTATAATTGGAGTTTTGGTAGAACTTAATATTATTAAATCATTTATTATAAATGGTTTTGCAGAAACTGTGTTTTTAAATCGTGGTGTATTTACTCCCATTATTGATATAAGGTCACATTTACCTTGTATCTCAAGTTCATTGAGATCTTGTACTGATTTTGGATCTATACCTTCAAATTTAAGTTTACTTATTTTAGATATTTCATTAAAATAATCACCCATAACTCCTGTAAGTTTGCCTTCTTTAACTGCCGATATTGGGTAATTATTATATTGAGGACATACATTAAAAGTGTTATTATCTACGTACGCTTTTTCTTCTTGGGTAAATTGAAGTTCAGAAGAGTTTAAAAAACTTGATAACAATATAAAAAGTAGAATTAGATATTTCATTTAGTTGTTTCCTTGGACTTTTATAACACTTTTGTATAAAAAAGTATCTATAACAATGGTAATTTCAAAATAAAAACAGCACCATTTTCACTATTTTCAACACCTACTGTTCCCTTTAAATTTTCAGTAATGATTTTATAGCTCATACTTAATCCAAGTCCTTTACCTTGTGATTTAAATTTTGTCGTAAAATATGGTTCAAATACTTTATCTATAATATCTTCAGGAATACCACCTGCATTGTCTTCTATATACAATGTATATGTATCATTTTCTACAGAACTTGACATCTTAATCCATCGATTATCATAATCTTTATTTTCTACTAAAGCGTTTTGTGCATTATTGATAATATTTATAATTCCTTGGGAAAGATCATTTTCAATTGCAGTAATTAAATGCTCTTTATCGTAGTCTATATCATCAATTAATTCTATTCCATCAGCTTTTAAAGAGCTACTAACTAAAGATTCTGTAAGTTTTATTTGATTTTCTATAGATATAGTTTTTTGAGTTTTTTCATTATTTATATAATTTGAGAAAGAATCTATTGTTTTTGATAATTCATTACAATACTTATTAATGTTATTTAAATTTTCTTTGATTTCTTTTTTATCCATCCCTCCAAAATCTAAACAGTAATTTACTGCACTTGAACATGTTGATATGATACTTAAAGGTTGTCTCCACTGATGAGCAATATTAGTTAGCATTTCTCCTAAAGCTGCCATTTTTGATTGATTTAAAACTTCTGAATCTTTTTGCCTCAATTCTTCTACTTGTTCTTGAACCTTTAATTCAAGATTACTTCTGTATTCATTTAATTCTTCATTTAAAGATAGTTCTTTTTCTAAATCATATAGATTTACTAAAAAGTAGTTATTGTTTGTAGGATGAGAAGTAATTAAAACTTTATATCTCTTGCAGATATTATTAAAATTTTCTACAGTTATAATAACAGGCTCAATATTAGAATCTACTCTAATTGCTGAAAAATATTTATTAAAATCCAATTTAGATTCTTTTTTGATGTATCTAAATAAAAAATTTGATAAATGAGGATATAATTCTCCTACTATTTCAATAGATGCTGCATGATTTTTATCAATAATTTTTGTAGAATTATCAATAATAAAAAATGGATTTGGATAACTATAAAATAATGTTCTAAACTCTAATACCCTATCTTTGAGAGCTTTTTCTTTTAATAATAACTCTTCATTTTGAGTCTTTAGTTCTTCATTGTAAATAGATAATTCTTCATTTCTTTCTGTAATTGTTTTTTCTAAATCTAAATTAGATTCTTTTAGTTGATTGTTTTGTTCTATAAAATTTGTTTCAATTAAAGTTTGTTTTATTGCTTCTATTATTTTATTAAAATCTTTAATTGGTTTTACAAAGTACTTTTTTGTGTTAAAATCTTGAGCTTGGTTTAAAAATTCTTTATCATTAAAAGCAGTTAGAAATATTACAGGTATATTTAAACCTTTTTTTGAAAGAGTCTGCATTAGTTCTATACCTGTCATTTTAGGCATGTTTATATCTGTAATGATTATGTCAGGAATATCACCATCTTCTATATCAACTAATGCACTTTTAGCATCAAAAAAAGATTTATAATTTGCAAAACCTTTCATTTTTAGGTTAAATATAAATGCTTCATTTAACTCTTCATCATCTTCTAAATAAAATATTCTACTATAATGTAATTTAGCAACTTTAGTCATTTATTTATCCCCTTTTTTATGCAGTCACAGGTAATTTTATTATAAATTTGGCTCCGTCATCAATATTGTCTACTGATATTGTTCCATTTAGTTTTTCAACGATTTGTTTAGTCATGTGTAAACCTATACCCGTTCCACCTTTGTCCAATTTACTGCTTACATGAGCTTCAAATATTCTATCTTTTATATTTTGAGGAATTCCTCCTGCATTATCATGTAATGTAATTAAAATATTTTGTTTTTCTTGAATTATCTCAAAAATAAGTTTTCTATTTTCTATTTTGTTATCATTAAAGGCATCTTTAGCATTATTTATTAGATTTATTAAAACATGTTTAAACTCAGTTGGAATAAGTTTGTATTCTATTTCATCAATGTGTTTGAATTCTATATTTATATTTTCATCTATTATTACTGTTTTTATTAAATTTATAGTTTTATCAATTTCATCTTTTAATATTACTTTAGATTTTGGAGTATCTTGTCTATAAAAAAGTCTAAATTCATCTATTGTTGTAGATAAATGATTAATTTGAGAATCAATTACTTTTAGATCTTCTAATATTTTTTCTTCTGTTGAAATTTTATGTTCTATTTCTATTGCCATTCCAGATGAAATAACAGATATTAAACTTAAAGGCTGTTTCCATTGATGAGCTATTGCATCTATCATCTGACCTAATTCTGCTAATTTACTTTGGTTAGCTAGTAGTTCATTTTGTCTATTTTTTTCTGTAACATCTTTTATAGTAACTAAAATTCTTTTTTTATCAGGCATTAAACTAAGTGTTCGGTTTGTTTGTATTATTGAACCATCTTTTGTAATAAATCTTTTTTCAAGATTTTTATGAAAGCCTTTTTTTATAGTCTCTTTCATAGCTTTTTTATATAAATCTAAGTCTTCACGATGTACTAAATCATAGCTAGATTTTTTAAATAATTCTTCTTTTGTATATCCTATTAAATCAGTATATGCTTCATTCATCTCTAAGAAATTACCTTCTAAATCCATAATTAAAATTGGATCTTTTGAGTAATCAAACAGCGTTTTAAACTCTTTAGTACGTTCTAGTATAAGTTGTGCATCTTCTTTTTGTTTTTGAATATCAATTGTTACACCAATTATTCTAAGGATATTTCCATCTTTATCTTTTTGAATAGAACGAGCTATGGCTAAAAACCATCTATAAGAACCATCTTTACATAACATTCTGTGTTCTAATGAAAAATTTTTATTTTCTTTGCCATTAGCAATTTTAGTGGCAAAATCCACTGCATTAGAACTATCATCTGGATGTAAAAGTTTTTTCCACTGATCAAATGAGTTTTCAATCTCATTATTTTTATATCCATGTAAAGACTTCCAAGATGTTGAGAAATCAACTTTATTTGTTGTTACATCCCAATCCCATATACCTTCTTGTGATACAGTTGTAATTAGATTATAACGATTTTCACTCTCAAAGAGTTTGTCTTGTTCGTCTTGTATATCAGATAGAGACAATAAAGTATATTGTTTATTATTTTTTGTGTATTTGTCTTTTGTAATTTTAAAAATTGTTACAGATTTATTTCTTGTGATACAAGGAATTGTAATTGCATTATAATCTTCATTATTTACTAAACTAAAAAAATCATTGTAGTCTTTACTTTTTATGAAAACTAAAAAATTTAGAGAGATATTTAAATTTATAGGAAAATTGAAATATTTAAGCGCTAAATTATTATAGTTAATTATCTTAAGCTTTTCATCTAAAACTACATAACATATTGGTGCATTTTTAAATAAAACTTCAAATTCTTTTTTTGATTCTGTAAGAACTAACTCATTTTGTTTTAATTCTTCATTTTGAGCTTCTAATTCTTCTTCATATATTTGAAGATCTTGATAAAGTTTTGTGATATTTAGATGGTTTTTTATTCTTGAAAAAAGTTCCATTTTTTTACATGGTTTAGTTATATAATCTCTTCCACCAACTTCAAAACAATTTGTAATAGTCTCTTCATCGTCAGAACTTGTTAAAAATATAATAGGAATTGAGCTTAAAACTTTATTGTCTTGTAGAGTTTTTGCAAATTCTATACCATCTATTTCAGGCATATATATATCTAATAAAATAAGGTCTATAGGGTTTTGTTCCAATATAGAAAGGGCTATTTTAGCACTTGACGCAACTTTTATATTATAAGAGTCACTTAAAAGTTCTGATAAAAATTTTAAACTGATGGGATCATCATCTATTAAGAGTATTGAATTTTTAACATGTCTAGCCATAAAAGGTTCCTCGAAAGTATTAATATTATTATATATTAACATCCAAATGGAACGTAAATGGAACAAACCTAGAAATTATTAAATTTTTAAAATAACTCCTAATCCATGTTGGAATTCTAGTATATTTTTGTTTGAGTATGTTTGATTAAATATTATTTTCAAATTTCTCAATACTTTATCATAGGCTCTTGAACTAGGCTTTTTATCTAAATGATCATTGAGTTCTTTTTTTGATACAACTCTGTTTTTGTTTTCATATAGATATTTTAAGACTTCATATTCTGTATTACTTAGTTTTAGAATTGCATCATTTAGTATAAATTGTTTAATAGAAGAATTATGTTTTAAAACAAAAAACTTATCTTCTTTCTTAGGAGAATAATCTCTTAGTCTTACTTGTATTCTTGCTAAAAGTTCTTGAGGATTGATAGGTTTTGTCATAAAGTCATCACTTTTTAAATCAAACATTTTTATCTTTGTATCAATAGTACCATCTGCTGAACATACTATAATAGGAGTATTTTTTCGTTTTTTTATCTCTGAACAAACTTTAAAGCCATCAAAGTCAGGAAGATTAATATCTAAAATAACTAAATCTATGTGTTGTGTAGAAATTATTGATAATCCATCAGATGCACATTGGGCACTTAAAACATTAAATTCATGTATTTCTAGAAAATACTGTATAGATTCAACTAAGTCTAAATCATCTTCTATAATTAATACTGTTCTAGTCATTTGATTTAATCTCCATGCTTTTCTTTGATATTTTTTGGAATTTTTATTGTAAATATAGTTCCATCTTCACTTGTAGTGAAGGTTAATTCTCCAAGTAAAGATTTCTCTACAATCATCTTTGAGATATATAGTCCAAGACCTGTTCCATTTAGTTTGTTTTTTGTAGAAAAATATGGTTCAAATATTTTTGCTTGTATATCTTTTGGAATTCCTGCTCCATTATCACTTAAACTAATTTGTATCTCATCATCAATTTGTTTTGCTACAATATTTACACTTCTATTTGAAAGCTTATTACTCTTTATCAATTCATCTTTAGCATTTGAAAGTATAGACATAATAGTTTGTTGTAATTCATTTTTATGACTCTGTATTTTAATATTTTCTTCAATATCTAAATTTATGTTTATGTTATCTGACTTAAATGCATGTTCAAGGATATCAGTTGCTTGTTTAATACAATCATCTAATTTAAATTTTATTACATCTTTTTCATCTTTATAAAAGTTTCTAAAATCTTCAACTGTATTTGAAAGATACTCAATTTGAGATAAGATTTTATCAGATATGTATTTAGATGTATCAACATCTAGTTTACCCCTATTGTATGAATCCATAAAGCTATTATGCCACACAGAAATTGTTGCTAATGGTTGTCTCCATTGGTGAGCTATCATTGATACCATATTTCCAAGTTGTACTAGTCTATCTTGATGGATAAGAGCTGCTTGATTATTATTTATAATATCTAATTGCTCTTTTACTTTTTCTTCAAGGTTTTCGTTTAACTCTTTGAGTTCAGTTATATCAGTACAAATACCCAACATTTCCAATGCATTACCATTTTCATCAGTTTTAGTTATAATTCCTCTATCAAGAATCCAAACAGTAGAACCATCTTTAGCTCTCATTCTATACTCATAAGAAAACTCTTTTTGTCTGCTTTCAAGGGCATGTACCCATTCGTTCCATGCTTTTTCACCATCATCTTTGTTTTGAAGTTTTATATATTCATCTATACTATTTTCTAGTTCATTTATTTCATAGCCAAATAGAGTCATCCAATCATCAGAAAAACTGAAAGTATCATTAGTCATATTATAAGACCATACAAAACTTTTTGAAGAGTTAAGAGCTAATTCTAATTGTTTTTGTTTTTCTATTATTTCTTGTTCTTGCTCTTTTTGTTTTGTTACATCATAGACAGTTCCAATAGACACTAATGGATTTCCATCTTTATCATATGTTGTAAAACATTGTTCTTCAACGTACTTGATTCTTTCATTTTCCATAAGAAGTCTATGAGTAATAGCGTATTGTTCTTTTGTTTCTAAAGATTTTTCGTAGGCTTCTTGTACCATTAATCTGTCATCAGGATGAATAACATCTAAAAACTTCTCATAACTAGGCTCAAAATTTTTTTCTATCTCAAGTAACTCGTAAATCTCATCAGACCATTCAAGCTTTCCAGTAGGAATTTCCAAATTCCACATACCAAGACCAGCTGTTTTTTGTGCTAGTTGTAGCTGATCTTTTTGTTTGATGATTATTTGTTCTTGCTTCTTTTTATCTGTAATATCAATAACCGTTATCATCACTTCTGTACTACTACTACTACTACTACTACTACTACTACTACTACTACTATCTACAGGATTACCAGATACATTTAA
>Ga0209955_1000349_pt1 | contig 17070 bp, 23 predicted proteins | sample SalPonA_A_H2O_MG_FD_185716 | JGI IMG/M metagenome (GOLD analysis project Ga0209955, IMG submission 185716) | Water microbial communities from South San Francisco under conditions of wetland restoration - Salt Pond MetaG R2A_A_H2O_MG (SPAdes)... | ecosystem: Environmental > Aquatic > Non-marine... | reverse complement strand
TAGCTGGCACTATTCAGACCAGAGCCTAGAGGACTATGCGCTAGAAATTCTAGCGGATTATGGCGATACAGAAGAGGCGCTAGCAGAAGCTAAAGAGAATCTAAGCGCGCTATTGGAGGAGGCTTAATTATGAATTATTCCGAGATGATCATTAAATCACAACGCCCAGAAGGCGGAATTATCCCTATCCAGTTAAACGCGGATAACTTTAAGCAAACAGATATGCCGCGCAATCCCTACGCAAGCGGATACGGCGCAAAAATTCCAACGTCTTATCTAGTAAAAGTCGGTAGACGTTGGCGTCGCGTTTATTGTGCGTGCTTCTCTAACTCTGGCACGGCTTGGATAAACATTAAGGGCCGCAGGCACGTTGTAGACTTTTACTAATAGGGGCGTAGCTCGAATGGTAAAAACTCAAAAGGTCGCTATATGCGGCCTTTTCTTTTGAACGCTTCTAAAATCGCTTCTAAGACGTTTTAAACCTAACCTATACACCAAGTCAAAATTAAAGAAAAAACGCCTCAGAAAGCCTCTGAGGAGCTTATAGAGTCTTCCAAAGCGTAAAGTATTAAACGCTAACAGTTTGACGCGCATCAGATGGGCTTAAATTGGCCTCCAATGTTTCAACCCAGAAGCCAAACTTGGATTGGTCGGAAAAGCGCACTTCTGAAGCGCACTCTGGATAAAGGCTAGAGAACAGAGCAAAGCTTGCACTATCCGCACTATCCTCACCCAAATATGCCTCAGCAATTGCCATACGTTCGGAATGGGCGCGATTGCTTGACGTGTAAGCGCCAATAACTTCGGAATACGTCCGACCATTGCTAAGGGTACGTTTCTGCATCAGTAAATAAATTTTCATCGTCTTAGCCCTCACTTAGTCGATTGCTTCATCGTTCAGATAAGTAACGTGATTGCGCGTATACACATCGGCCCCTAGAGCGCGTAGGCGGCTTTTTGTCGTAGGGGTAGGCCAATGCCTTAGGGTGTGAACATTTACGCCCAGTTCGCCACGACACACGCTAGCAATGTGATGACCATGTAAAAACACCATTGCGACATTGCCATCAAACTCAACTTTAGTGTTTGCGGCTTTCCAGTTTCGACCATTGCTAATGGCCTCTAACATTTGAGCTTCAATCTTTCGCATCGTCTTATTCCTCATTTGGATCATCATTTGATTGGAGCTGTAAGCTTAGCTCATTATTGGACTCAGTACAATACTCAGATTGTCACCCTAAAACAAAAATCTTTTTAGGTCGCCCCACTAACCGACCACACCCTTACAACACCCCCACCAATTCACAGACCATCCATCCCAAAGCAACCACTGTTTTTCATCCCCAAATCTAATTCAATTTTCCCCCGCACTAACCCTAACACCTAAGAGCTACATAGTTCCTATGTAGCTCTTAGTCTTAGTTAGGTTTAGTCTAAGTGCTACCCTTAGTTAGATTACACTTAGGTTTACACTTAGATAACTCTTAGCTCAACTCTAAAGCCCAGTATTTGCAAGGCCTCAAGCCCTAATGCTAAATCTAACTATTGAGAACCTAAGTGTTAATTTAGCAAACTCTTAGCTTACACTTAGGTTTACACTTAGATTCTCAAAAAATCGCCAACACTTAGGGTTTTTGATCACTTTTTAACCAGTTGTTAACCTGTTTCTCCGCTTTCAAGAACGCGTGAAATAACGTTAGTTTCTGGGTCATCAGGATGCTGGTAGGCGACTAAGTAACCCTTCTTAATTGCATCCTTTATCCCCGCATTGGCGAACACCGTTGGGTTAGATTTCTGAGAATCCCTTGCTAGCCTTCGCATCTCATCGGCTAATTGAGTCTCAGTAATACCCGTTGAATGCACACCAAACACAGCATACTCAACCATAATTTCAGAGGGCGTTGGAATGTGTTCGACATTCGGCATAGCGAACAAACGATTATACGCTTGATAGGCGATCTCACCCGTAGGTGATAGTTTGCGCCTAGAGGCCCTAGCGAGTGCGGCTGAGTCTTGCTGAAGCTCCAACACAGCAGAGCGCATAGGCTTACCGTATTCATCATTGAAGTTAGATGGCAGGTCAATAGGTATGAATTTGAACACCATAGGCTCAAACGGTTCGCCCTCCTTCATCTTACGCGACTCTAAGACAACACCTTGAACACCCTCTTTACGCACTAGCGCCAATTCGACATCCATAGAGGCTTTGATGTTCTTAGAGCCAGCAGAGTCTTGCGCGGTGTGTTTAGGCGTGTGGTGAACGATAATTACCGTGCAGTTGTAGGTGCGTGACATGGCGGCTAGGCGCTCAATGATCGGCTGTACCTCAGAGCCTAAGTTCTCATTGATGCCGGACGTTGCGCGACCCCATGTGTCGATGAAAACCGCAGAGACGTTATTAGCGCGCTCAAGTTCAAGCTCAAGCAGTGCAACATCATCCGTGGTGGTGATGTTTAACGCTCTTTCTGTGATTCTGAAATCTGGCGCAGCGTCTGACGTGATGTTCTTACTATTGAGCCAAGCGAATGCGCGCCTAACCACACCGCCATGACCTTCACCTGCGACATAAAGCACCTTACCTTGCTTGGTGCGTTTACCGTTCCAATTCTCGCCTGTAGCGATAGACAGAGCGAAGTCGATAGCGAGGTATGACTTACCCACACCCGATTCACCGTAGAAGTTAACAAGCGACTTATGCTCAATAATATCTTCAACTGTCCAATAGACGGTATTCTTTGCGTCAATAACATCGAAGGTTAATGATCTGAACGGGCTAGAGGCTTCTTTATGCTGCTCTTTCGCCTGTTCGATCTGATCATCGAAACTCACCTCAGGCTCAGGTTGCACCTGCTTAAACTGCTTAGCGATAGCAGAGAGATCAGCGCCATGTTGCTTGGCTAAGTGGCAGAGGCTTCTGAAGGTGAACTTAGCGCCCGTTGTGGTGAACGTCTCCCACTTGTGTTCTGGCGCATACGTCCCTTCATTATGCTCAGACAGAACACCCGTGTTCGACCAATCTGTCCAGAGTTTCAGTGCGTCTTGTGACCCATCGAACTCGTGATGCAGGGCCATACCCACGTTCACCCATTGGTGGTACTCAATATCAGGGTCAATGTTGAACAGTATGGCGCGAGCTTCATCCAGTGATACGTCAGACTTCGCTAACCCTAGCGTGAAGTCGTCTGTCTCAATGGCAGGCGCTTGCGTGGCCCCGTAACTGACCTGTTCTAAGCCGTTCTCTTGAGCCACACGCTCAAATTCAGAGATAATCTCGTGAATCTGATCAAGCGTAATGTGCGGTGTCGTCTCTAGGTTAAACTCCCCGTTGTGCCACTCATACATGCCGTATTTAGCTTTAGGGTGTTCACCGTAAGCGACAAACTGCTGACCTAGGCCCAACACTTCAATGCGCGACTTTACAGTGTCATCTATACCCAGAGGATCAACGAAAGCCGCAGACGTGAGCTTGCGTGTTGTTTTGTCGGATAGAACAGGCACTAAGAACTTAGGTCGCTGTCCGATCCTGTACGGCATAGATTCACCGATAAGTTCAGAGATATAATTGCACATATGGCTGCTAATGATCTTGTCATAGCAATCAACATCAATGGCTAGAAGATAACTACCCTGTTCAACTTCATGGCCCGTTGGTAGTCCAACACCCTTAACGGTAGTGCTTTCAAAATTACCGTTAGGGGTGACTCTCTCGCTCCCAACCTTGTTCTGCCAGCTCGGCATAAGAGGGTTTTTATCTGCACCTGTTGGGATAACAGCAAACCCCTGTTGATGTAATCGCTCAGCTTGCTTTTGTATTAGCTCTAACATCCTTTTCAGCCTCCGCCATAAGTTGTCCGTTTGTTTTTACTTGAAGCTCATACTGCACACCCTTTGGCGGGTACTCGCCCCAGTTATACGTGGCAGTAGTCCAGACATCCAAACATCTAGCTAACTGCTTTCTACCCCCGAAATAATCTACCGCTTCTTGAGTAGTCATAATTCTTACTCCTGTTTTTCACGTTTATGTTCATATTAAATATAAAACATTATTGACAACGCTCACTATAGTCGCCTAAGCTTGATCCTGTCAAACACAAACGAGGACATAACAATGACAGCACATTCAATTCGTGGCGCATCAAGCGCACATCGTTGGACGCAATGCGCGGGTTCGATCCGCATGAGCGAGGACATGCCAGAGCAAACGTCTATCTTTGCGGCTGAAGGGACGCTGTACCATGAGCAGATGGAGCAAATGCTGCTCAAGGGTGAGGTAGAACACAACCCTGACGTAACGGCTGAGATGTTGGAAGCTGTGTCACAATCGCTTGAGTATCTAGATCACTGTGGGCTTACGGCTGATCGCTGTGACCACTTCGGTGTGGAAGAACAGGTGAGCTATAGCTACTGGGTCAAAGATGGCTTCGGTACATCGGACGTTATTGCGATTAAAGACGGTACGATGCACATCGCTGACTTTAAATACGGACAGGGCGTTAAGGTGTCTGCACAAGACAACTTGCAGCTAAAGCTGTACGCGCTAGGGGCGTATTATAAATATCATAAACAATACGATATTAAAGACTTCGAGCTTCACATCATCCAGCCACGCATGGTGCATTTCGAAAGTGCATGGGTGACGCATAAAGAGTTGCGCGACTTCGCTGAGTGGATCAAAGAACGTGCGATAGCGACCTTAGACCCAGACGCGCCCCTGTCGCCCAGTGAGGCCGCGTGTCGTTGGTGTAAAGCTAAGGCTACGTGTCCGGCACTGCATCAGCATACACAAGAGTTGATCGCGTCTGACTTCGACTCAATGGAGCTACCGTCACCTGACTCGTTAACACCTAAGCAATTGCGGCAGGTGTTGGAAGGCAAGAAGCTGGTCGAAGGCTGGTTGAATGCGGTAGAGGAATACGTCACTAACGAGCTATCGGCAGGGCGTGAGTTTCTTGGCTACAAGCTGGTCGAAGGCCGCTCGATACGTAAATGGAAAGATGGGGCCAGTGACGTGCTACAAACTGAACTCGGTGAAGATGCCTTTGAGAAAAAGCTAATCGGTGTTACTGCCGCAGAGAAGATGCTTGGCAAAAAACGCTTCAACGAGTTAGGGCTTACGCATAAGCCTATGGGCAAACCCGTACTGGCTAAATCAGAAGATAAGCGCCCTGCACTGGGTAGCGCAGTAAATGATTTTGATGAAATTGCATAAAGTTGTTGCACATAGTACAAGAGTGTGTAGAATAAGTGATGTGGGTAGCGCAATTGTTGCCCACTCAATTTCCTAAAGAGGACTAAACGATGAAATTAGTAGCTAAAGGCGTTCGCGCTTCATTCCCTTGCCTGTTCGAGACTGAGAAGTACAACGGTACAGATACCGAAAAGTACGCGATCACTCTCCTGATCCCTAAAGACAGCGACACAGTTAAGCAGATCAAAGACGCTATGGCGGCTGTCTCTGCTGAGAAGTTTGGCAAGACTCCCCCTAAAGGTTTAAAGCTGTGCCTGCAAGATGGTGATGAGAAGGAATACGATGGTTACGCTGACCATGTGTACCTGAAAGCAACCACTAAACGTCGCCCTGTCGTGATCGACAAGGACAAAACCCCGCTGACTGCTGACGATGGCAAGCCTTACGCTGGCTGCTACGTTAATGCATCTATCGACTTCTGGGCGATGGACAACCAGTACGGTAAGCGTATTCTGTGCAACCTTAACGGTGTTCAGTTCGCTAAAGATGGTGAGCCGTTTGGTTCTGGCGGCAACACGGCAATGGGTGATTTTGACGACATCTCTGATTCTTCAGATGATGCTGGCGATGATCCATTTGCATAAGCGCCATCCATAGGGGGCTGTAGTGTTAGCAGCGTCATAGCGGAGTGGTTCACCGTACCCTAGAAACGAACCACTTTTGACTACGAAACGAGTCGGGACTATTCACCATGAGCAAATCCATAACAGCACTGGATGTCGAGTGCTACGCCAATTACTTCCTCTGCGTTTGTAAAACCACTAAAGGGCGTGTTGTTAGCTTTGAGATGCACAACAACATTCGCAAATCATCAGACGTTGAACAGTTAAGTGCGATCCTTAACCGCCACACTATCGTTACATTCAATGGCGATGGGTATGACCTTCCATTAGTGAGTGCCTACCTGCTTGGTTACAGTAACGAGAAGCTTAAGAAACTCAGCGACAAGATCATTGTCGATAACACCCCACGCTGGCAGATTAACGACCACTTCCCTGACCTCTTGATCAAGCGATGCGATCACATTGACCTGATGGGCGCTGCACCACTCAAAGCGTCTCTAAAGACGTATGGTTGCCGCATACACGCTAAGAAGCTTCAGGATTTACCCATAGCACCTAGCGCCAGCATCAACGACAAGCACGCTGAGCTATTGCGTAGCTACTGTGAGAATGACGTAGACGTTACGCTCGATATGTATAACGTGCTCAAGCCTCAGATAGAGTTGAGGGGCCAGATGGGTAACGAATACTGCATGGATATGCGGTCAATGTCTGACCCACAAATTGCAGAGGCCGCTATTCGACACTACATGGAGGATAAAGGCGCGCACGTAGGTAAACGTAAAGACACTGTGAAGCCGTTTAAGTACAACGTGCCTGACTTTATACGCTTCGACTCGCAAGAGCTTAGAGAGGTGTTAGAGCGCGTTAGGGACGCGTCTTTCAAAGTCGATGACAACGGTTACGCCAAGCTACCTAAAGAGTTAGACACGGTGATTGAGTTTAGGGGCGCTAAATACAAACTGGGCATTGGTGGGTTGCACTCACAAGAGAAGAAGCAAGTCGTTATACCAAACGCTGATCAAATAATGGGCGAATACGATGTAGCATCCATGTACCCTTCCATTATTCTGGGGCAGGGACTACACCCTAAGCATTTAGGTGAGGAATTTAGCGATGTCTACCGCTCTATCTTTGAAGAACGACTCACAGCCAAACGATCAGGCGACAAAACAACAGCCGATACCCTCAAGATCGTACTTAACTCAAGCTACGGCAAGTTCGGCTCCAAGTACAGCTTCTTGTACTCACCAGAATTGCTGGTGCAAACAACTCTCTCAGGGCAGCTTTCGCTTTTAATGCTCATTGAGCGCATTACGGATGCTGGCGCTCAAGTTGTATCAGCGAACACCGATGGCGTTGTCGTGCTTATGGATAAGTGCGCCAAAGCGCACATTGACTCACTCTGCGATGGTTGGACAGATGACACCACCTACCAGCTTGAGTGGACAGGGTATGACGCGATGTATAGCCGTGACGTTAACAGCTACGTGGCGCTCAAGGGTGATGAGGTAAAGACTAAGGGCGCATACGAGTATGGCTCTATCCGCAAAGGCTACTCCGATGAAGTCTGCATAGACGCAGTGATTGCCTACCTCAAAGACGGTACACCCGTTAAAGACACAATCTCCAAATGTGAAGATGTTACAAAGTTCCTAACGATGCGCGGTGTACGCGGAGGCGCTGTATGGCGTGGTAAGCAGTTGGGGCGTGTTGTGCGTTGGTACAAATCAACTGAAGGTGAAGCGATACGTTACTCAAGCAATGGTAACAAAGTCGCTACCTCAGATGGGGCCGTACCCATGATGAATTTGGACAATGTACTTGCCAATGACATAGATTACGAAGCATACTACTCCAAAGCACTGAAGATGCTGAAGGAGTTAGGCGTTGCTGGAACGTGACATTGAGCGAAGGGTCTGCCAATACGCAGACAAAAAAGGATGGTTAAGCTTTAAGTTTACGTCACCTGCGAACCGTGGAGTCCCAGACAGATTGTTAATCAACAATGGTCGGGTGATCTTCATAGAGTTTAAGCAAAAGGGCAAAAAGCCCACACCGCTACAGGATCGAATCATCAACAAGATTCGCCAGCATGCGGGTGAGGTGTACGTAGTTGATGACTTAGACGAAGGAAAAAGGCTAATAGATGAACTTTCAACCTAGAGATTACCAGCGCCAGATCATTGATCACATTAAGACGCATGACCACGCTTTCGTATTGGCGCAGATGGGCGCGGGTAAGAGTGCGTCCTGCTTACAGGCGCTCAAAGAGCTACCAGCGCCTCGCCCTAAGCGCGTGTTGATCATAGCGCCTCTACGTGTGGCTAAGAGCACATGGCCTGCTGAGATCGCTAAATGGGACAACTTCGCTAACTTCAAATACGCAGTGGCGATAGGCTCAGCCAAGGTGCGTACAGCCGCCATACTGTCGGGCGCACCTATTGTGATCATCAATGTTGAGAACGTGCCGTGGCTGGTTGAGAACTTCGCTAAGCAGTGGAAGTTCGACACGGTAATCATTGATGAAAGCTCAGCGTTTAAAAACTCAAACACCAAACGCTTTAAGGCGCTACGCAAAATGCGCCAGCATCCTCGCATCAATCGTTGGATACTGATGACAGCGACACCCACACCTAACAGCATGTTAGAGGCGTGGTCGCAGATGTACCTGTTAGACGAAGGTAAGCGATTAGGGCGCACGTTCCATAGCTTCAAGCAGCGGTTCTTTAACTCTGATTACATGGGCTACAAATGGGAACCTAAGCAGGGCGCAGACGTAACGATCAGGAACAAGATCGCTGAACTATCAGTGGTTGTTGAGAACTATAGTGGTCTACCTGATCGCGTTGATCTCAATGAGTACGTCCAGCTAACCGCTAAAGATTACGCTGATTATCAAGCCTTAGAGAAAGAGTCTCTGCTTGGGCAGGACATTACAGCCGTAAACGCGGCAGTGCTTGCAGGGAAGCTATTACAGTTCGCCAGTGGCGCAGTGTATGACGACTACGGTGAGCATCAGTGTATCCATGATGAAAAGATTGAGGCGCTAGAGTCGCTTGTAGAGCAGGCTGAAGGTGAAAACATCTTGATAGCTTACAACTACAAGCATGAGCTATCGCGCATTAAAGAATCATTCCCAGACGCAGTGAACGTCAAAGACCCTGACGCAATTGAGCGTTGGAACAGGGGCGAGATAAAGATACTACTCGCCCATCCAGCATCAGCGAGTCATGGGCTTAACCTTCAGGACGGTGGTAGACGCATCATTTGGTTTAGCCCCAACTGGTCGAATGAGCGCACGATGCAGATGAACGCACGTTTACACCGCCAAGGTCAGACTGACCATGTGTTTGTTCATACGATCATTACGCAAGGCACAATTGATGAAGAGGTAGTAGAAGTCTTAGCAGGCAAAAAGTCGCTTCAGGACGCGCTACTAAACGCAGTTAAAAGGCATTCAAAAGGAGGGTCTAAATGAGTCCTGAACAGCTAAGAGAATTGATGGATCAACAAGAGTGGTCGCATAGTGATGTTGCTACCATTCTGATGTGCTCCAAGTGGTCGGTATACAAATACCTTAGTGGTGAGCGCACGATCTCTAAGTTAGCCGCCAAGGTTCTTAGAGATACGGCTGAGGAGGTTAACGATGAGCAAACTAACGGATAATTTGTGGTACGTCAGTAGCGTGCTACTAGGTATTTTCCTTTTCGTTGCCTATTTAAACGATTACTTGGGTTAGAGCCATGTTTAGTCTTACACAGAAAGAATACGAAATGGCGATGCGATGTAGTGAGGCCATAGATCATATGGTCGATCACGGAACGTGGGAGCGGGTAGACGGCAAGCTAGTGTTCGTTATTCCAGAAGATGCAGCGGATCGCATTTTGTTGTTAATAGATGACGCGCAGGAGATAGACGATGACGAAGGATGAGCTAGAGGGCGTACTGTCTTTAATAGACGATTGTAACCGCTACCTAAAAGAGCAGACCCATAGTAAGTGGGTTGAAGAGATCGCTAACATGGCTGCTAAACGCGCAGTTACCGAGCGTAAAGAATCACTCTTTGAACGACTAAGAAACGCGGGGTTGCATATAGAGGAGGACGCGTAATGAAAGACAAGCAAGTTGTGAATTATGTCGCTGGAATCGCCAAGCGCGATAACTACAAGGACGTAGTAGTCGCAACGTGCAGGCGCTTTCCGCACTACTCTTCTGACTACATTATCGAAGTTATACGCGCTGTCTACCACTTCAACGGATGGTTGCAGATACGACACTACAGCAGGCCAGCAAGGAAGCTGGCGCAGAACACAATAACTCAATACCAGAAAATAATGGATGAACTCTATGAGTATACGACCACCGACTCAGAACGCTCGAACAGCCAAGAGACAGCACGAACTTGAGACTGTGTTTCAGAAGAATAAAGATCAGATTCGTGTTGATCTTGATAACCTAGAGAATGCGATGGGTGATCTTGCTAAGAAATGGAGTGTGACGGATCGAATGATGAGGCGTTGGGCTGAACGACTTGGGTATGATTGTTCTGAGCGTATGAAGAAACGTAACGCGCTAATAAAACGCACAAGCCCTCAACCTAAAAAGTCATCTTATGATGACGCACCTCAAGCGAGAAAATTAGTGGGGTTATGGTGATGGATGATCACGAAATTAACTTGGCTGTAGCTAAGATTGAGTACCCTGAGACTCGTAATCTCAAGCTATGGATTGAGCAGAAAATGGTTAGCTATACCGATGGATGGTACGACATAGGGAATATTATTGAGCGCGAAAAAATAGGCATACGCCCAGTACAGAGTGGATGGGAAGCGTTTCATGGTGGCAGTATCGTTATAGCCGATACACCAACCAAAGCAGCGGCACTGGTCTTTCTTAAGATTAAGGGAATAGAACATGCTTAAAGATTGAACGCATTCTCATAACGTGTTCAATATTGAACCTTAAACGTACATGAGGAATACATGGCTAAGATCAGAAAGAAATATAACAAGGCCAAGCACTTCACCCAGTTCGCTGAGCACCATATGCGCGACATAGTGATTGGGTATTTAGATAGGTGGGAAGGGTGTCACTTCATAGACGTTAAGCATGAGCAGATAGTGAAGCCTAATGACTTACTCGCAAGCTGTGCCAACATGCCGCACAAGTGGGCAGCTTACCTCGCAGTGTTTGGTAGGACACAACTGGGTGAGGAGTACATGAAGTCTGTCGAAGTCACGACACCCTCACGCTTCTATCAGAAAGACTTAGCCCCAGTGCTCGAAGCTCACCACTTAGAGTTGATGAAGCAGGTGCCTGATCATCATAGATGTGGTGTGGCTTGGATCGCGTCACCTACGGGCAAGACGTTTTCAGAAAAAGAAGCAGGCGAATTGTTTACAAAAATGGGAGCATGGGAATGAATCAAATAGGTGGAGATCACTACCAGAAAGAAATCCAGCCGTGGGATTACATGAGGGTGGTCATGTCTGAAGAGGCATTTAAAGGGTTCTTGTGGGGCAATTGCCTTAAATACATGAGCCGATGGGAGGAGAAAGGTGGTCGCCAAGATTTACTCAAGGCTCAGCACTATTTGGAAAAACTTATTGAGCATGTCTGAGCAACCACGTTGCAGGGCATGCGGTTCAACTAAAGTGGTTCGCGTTGGAAACATGGTTAGGTGCCATTTCTGCCGTAGGATCACATACATAGGTAAGGACGAATGATGAAAGATTTAAACACACTAACCACGTTTATAGAGGCTTGGGGTGAAGATAAAGGGATACTTCCAAATCCAGACGCAACAGCGCAGTTTTTCAAAACTCAAGAGGAAGTCGATGAACTGTACGCAGCGATACGTAAGGGTGACAGAGAGGAAGCTAAAGACGCTATTGGCGACATCTTTGTTACTCTTGTTATGCAATGTGGCGCTTGGAATCTCACTATGGGTGAATGTGTAGAACACGCTTATGAAATAATTAGTAAACGAACTGGCAAGATGGTTGCAGGGCAATTCGTTAAGGATGGTGATTAATGGGTAGACACTCCGCTACCAAAGGCTCCACTATCCATAAGGATAATATGAGGCGCTACACTGAAGATTTAGTAATGACTCGCCAGCAGTTTAAAGAGTCCCCCGTATGGACAATCACAGGCTTAGATAAGCCCCTTAAAATTAAGGATAGAGGCAGTGTTAAATGGGTGGTATTGGAAGCTGATAAGTATGAAGCTTTAATGGACAAGATTATGGAGTTAGGTTCTGATGGAAGACGCTGAACGTGTGACTTTCGATGTGTTCGCTACAGAGTTTCACGAGACTATGCATGAGAGTTTTGGCGCATACCTCAGAGGTATTGAGACATGCACTGAGCCTAACGAGCTTTTGATATTACATACAGAGTTTGTCTTGTTTACATCAAAAGTATTCGCTGAGCTTAACGAGATTGTAAGCTCAGCAGAGGAAGCTTCAGAAGAGGACTACCATTAGTAGCCTCTTTCTTTCCTTACTTCCTGTTCTTTCTTCTTGTTGTAGGCTTCAGCGCCTCCACCAATCCAGTTGTATAGGAACGGGCCAGCGATGGGTATGCTTCTCATCCAAGCCTGACGATCTGAAGGTTCACCTGTTAGAGCAACCTTACCTGCTTCTGAAGCCGCATTAAACAGCGCCTCGCCCACAGCGATAGGTGGGCCAAACACACCCATAGTCACGCCAGCCAAATCTTTACGCTCAAGCTTATCGTATGTGTATGGAGACATGGCGAAGACTGAGAATAACGACCACATAGCTTTCTCTGGAATATCGTCAGGATTTACATCGCGTCCTAATAGCATATCTTTAGCTATGTTAACTGGGACACCTGCTGCACTTAGGTAGCCTCCGATATACAGCGCATTGCGTGTTGCTTCTGCGGTGTTTCCTTTACTAGCTTCCTGTATCACTTCGCGTCTAACAATGTCGAACTGCTTTAGCGTAAATGATTTAAGCTGATACACCATACGGGCAGCAGGCGTTTTGTTGTAGTAATAAGGGTTCTCTAGTCGAGTGATTGGTTGCAGATCAGATAAGACATTGAAGCTAAGTTCCTTAACCAGTTCAGTAGTGCGCCCACTCTGTAAGTCATCGACCAATGCACCGAATCGTTCACCAAACATTTCACCATATTTAGCTTCAAGTTTAGCAAGACCATCGGGGCTGTTAGCTTGAGCGCGTAGGCGGTTAATACCAGCATTGATGGTGGTTTCTTTACCGAGTCTATCTACAGCAGCAAACCCTGATTTACGGAACAGGCTATTTAGCATGCGACCTGATTTGTTAACGTTGGTCATCTCATCGGTGATGGTACGCTCAAGACCCAAATCAATTGCTTTGATATTCTTGTTACCAAACATTGTCCGCACAGTATTACGTAGCCCGTACAATCTAGCCGCATGAGATAAGTCTTGAAACTGTGTCAAAGCAGAGAGTGGGTTAGTAATAGTCACAGCGTAGTTTGCGTCACGCACAACAGCCAATGCTTCGTTCATAGGCGTGTCACCACCTTTGAACCTAGCTTCTAGCAATCCAAACAGCTCTTCAGCTTGCTTAGCGTCTATCTCTCCATTATCAAGCATGCGGTTAACGTAACCGCCAATGGTTTCAGAGATGTCGATTTCACCAATTTCGTTCTTCTTGATAGTCTCAGCGCCAAACAATCTACGTCTAGCCACATCATTAGCAGTGTGACGTAGGTACATATTCAACGACTCTTCAGGGCTGTAGTAGTATTTTAAATAACGCTCTGGAAGCTCTTCTAGCTTACGGCTCTTAAAAGCAGAGGTGTTATTGTTAACTTTCTTGAGAATGATGTTGTTATAGATATGGGCTTTAGAAGTCTCTGAGAGTTTTGCTACTGTTGTCCCATGCTGTTTAGCAAACGTTTCTAAAGCCTTATCAATCTGATTACGAACAGGTGCGCCTAACTCAGCACTTAGTCCGTCATAATCTTTAACTATACGAGGGAAGTAGTTTTCCTTCTCGTTGAAGTCACGACCTACAGACTTCAGATCATCGTATGTATTCTTTAACGTAGAACGTACAGACGTAAGCAAACGCTTGGCTGTCACATTATCTGTTGCGCTTGTTAGAATAGTTTCAGCTTGCTTGTACCTACCGTTAGATAGGGCTGCGCCCAATGTTCTTTTAACAGAAGGATCGAGCTTAGATACAGTCTCAGTAAACTCACTTACTGCGGTAGTACGTGCTGATGTTAGAGAATGTGCATCGAACTCAAACTTACGTAAACGACCAAGTAAAGACTTGGAGATATTACCTATACGTGTACTCAGTACACCAAACACATCATCGGCAGTTTTAGAAACTTGACGCAAAAGAGTTGAATCGTTTTCTATTGCAGCCTGCACTAGCTTACGTGCTTTGTCCTGCGTGGCAGGCACAGCGGGTTTAATCCCCGTCTGCTGAATCATAGTTTGCAGTTCAGACTGAGTAAGCTTAGATTCTTTGAGTGCTTCAGTAACAGCCTCAGCTTGAGATTTACCTTTAGCTACCTTCTCCTGCATTGCTCGTTCAACTTGAGATAGCTTTTTAGTGGCTATCGTAGTTTTTCGCGCATTTAATGCTTCAGAAGACTTAGCTTTTACAGCTTTCCCTGCCTGCATAACAGGGTCAAGTACACTCTTAACAACACTAGGGGTAGCTTTAGCTACATCGGTAGTTGCTGTAGCTAACTTTTGTGCGCCCGCTTTAACTACAGGGGCCGCTACTTTAATTGCACCACCACCTAAAGCGCCTGCACCGATAGCCGTTGCTAGCTCTTTGTTGGCTTCAACTTCACCTGTCTTAGCTAACTGCTCGGACGCTTGCCACGCACCACCAGCCGCAGCACCGCCAGTGATAAGACGTTTAGCAGGAATCAGCAGATCAGCAACGTCCAATGCGCCAGCAACAGTACCGCCTATGCCAGATACGCTAGCCTGTTCAGGTATAAGATCAGCAAACTGCTCTTCAATATACTGATCGCGTAGCTGCTGTATTTTATCCCTACGTTCCTGTTCAGGTAGATCAGCGTAACCCAGTTCTTCTGGTGAGATGTATTCAAGCCCACTATCAAAACTAAAGTTAACACGACCTAACGGCATCTTACTTTCTAAGTAATTAGCCATGTTCTCAGTAAGAGACGCAGTTTTGTTATAGAAGTACTGGAAGTTACGCAGAGGCGCATTCTCAGCAGTTTTGACTAGCGTGTTATCAACAAGCTGATCCCCCACTTCTGCGCCTATTTCACGCAGTCTAGGGGATCGGCTAATGTCATACTCAGTTAGTATCTCACCTTTAGGCGCTTCACTAACCTTACGAACTAGCGAATCGTTTGCCCATTCATCCCCTGCTAGCGCACCCTGTTTTTGAAGACTATAGGAGTTAGCAATATCCTCATCAGTCAGTACTTGCCCTGTTACAGTTACTTCAAGTGGTTCGCTAGTAGGCATGATTATTCCTTAGTTTAACGAGGAGGCTGAATAGTTCCGTATGGATCATTGGTAGGCGCAGCTACCCCACCAGCGGTTGCAGGCGGTTCCGGCAGTTCCATACTACCATTAACATAACCTTGCATTGCCATACGCAACGCTTGTTCAGGGTCACGTACTTGAGGGTTTGTTCTAATAATGTCATTGGCAAGATAGATAAGACGCTGCTTAGCTGCCGCTAACTGGTCGCTGTCCATGACACCTAGCCCCCAACCTTCAGTGGCTTTGTCTTTGAACTGCTCCCATGTCTCACCGCCACGTACAGCAATCTGATCTATCGTAGCCATACCAACTTCAGTAGTCATACGATCAGCAGGCTTAGTTGATTCTAACGGAGCACCCTTAATCAAATTAGCGCCAGTGATAGGCTTCTTAGTTTTGAGATCGTAAACAACACCCTCAATGATACCGCCTAAGAACTGCTCACCTGTATCAGCATTAATGTAATTGGTGATGTTGGTGTAATCCTTACCGTCAACACCTGTGTCCATGCTTCGCTTCATCTCTGCCGCTTGCTGCACAGTAATCGTGCCTGTGCGAGCTAGCTCAGCCAATGGCGCATACTTAGGTAGATTTAGCTGAGTATCAACATACTTACCAATGGCAGTTTTCTGAGCTTCGCTAACTTGATTAGCCGCTGCTGTTTCATCCAGTGACATAGCAAGGCGAACACCGTCAGAAAACTTAGTTTCGCCAGCAGCAATAGCCGCGCTAATCTGAGGATAATTAGCTAGCTGTGGTGTGCTTGCCAATAGCCCATTAAGCGCACGAGTTTGTTGAGCTTTCTCTTCTGCTGTAAGTCTGCCTTCTTTAGCTTTAGCCGCAGCATTGTTAGCTGCCGTAAAGTCCATCTCACCTAACGTATAAGCCGCTTGAATGTATGGGTCATCCGAGAAAGAACCTGCCAACATTAAACGAGCTTCCAGCTTATCTCGCTTGTCAGTGGTCTTCTGTGCAATTTCATCTAAGCGTTGCTGCTCTTCAAACAACTTAGTGGCAGTATTCTGGAATAGCTCAGTATCGCCCTCTTCCTGAGCAATCTGCATAGTTTGAGTGTAGTAATCAAGAGGCTTGGTAGGGTCAAACTCAATCTTATTAATACGACTCTTAACGTTATCCGCAATGTTACTTGCCGCAACTTCGCGATTATAATTTAATGCGCTATTCGCTAACGTTAGCTCAGTGTTTTTCAACTGCAACGGGCGAATTTTAGCGTTCCATTCAGCGTCAGTCTGAGCTGTCGATAGATTTAACTTGGCAGATTTCAACTGGATAGGGCGCATTTCTTGAGCAAACTCTTCAGCCGTTTGCGCTCTCGCTTCCCTAGCATCTTCAAGTTTAATACTGCGAGCACGATCACCAAGATAAATAGCTTCTTTTAGGTAGCCCATTTCACTTAGTTTACGCGCCCTATCTAGTAGCTGGTCTGGGTTAGTAATGCTATCAATATCAGCGAACATACTTTGAACTTGCTCAGCTTTAGCTTCTTCTGGGGTTTTAAGCCCAAACATGCCAGCCGCACCTTCAGCAAGTAATGCACCTGTGTTGTAACCACCTGCTGCAACCTGACCAAGTAACCCAGCCATGCTACCGCCCATACGGGCTGTAGCTGCTTGGTTCTCAAGAATGCTATCGAATCGCTTGGCACGTATTTCATCAGGAGATGTGAAAAGTCCACCTAGATCAGCCATTAGTCTTAGCTCCGTATGGTGAGTTGTACTTCATCAGGTTAGT
>Ga0209955_1000347_pt1 | contig 17092 bp, 13 predicted proteins | sample SalPonA_A_H2O_MG_FD_185716 | JGI IMG/M metagenome (GOLD analysis project Ga0209955, IMG submission 185716) | Water microbial communities from South San Francisco under conditions of wetland restoration - Salt Pond MetaG R2A_A_H2O_MG (SPAdes)... | ecosystem: Environmental > Aquatic > Non-marine... | reverse complement strand
TGCCACCCTTCGCCCCACGCGCTGTTCAATGTAGCTATCAGCTGATCTTTGGGCATAGGGTCGGCATCTTCTCTTAAGCGTCCTAAAATAGCCGCAAGCTCTGGGGGAAGAAAATCGCCCGTATCCATTGATATCAATTGGCCCAGCTTCATGGCCGCGCCACGCATGTTGGCAAGTTGGTCGGCTATGCGGTTGATATTTTGCGGGGTAAGTAATAACGAGGATAAAACAGGGCGCTCGCCTTTAAGCAATTGCCCTGCGCCATTAGTAACTACGTTGCCGGCAATTTTTCCGGCAAGCGAGCCTAATTTACCTATTCGCGATAAACGCGTTGAAGGAATGGCTTTGGTGGGTCTCGATGAGTCGCCCTCTGACATAGCATGGCCTTTTAAAAGTATATTTTAAGTATACGGCGACAATGCCCTGCGCGTTTACTTCTTTACGCGCTAAATGGAAGGTTTTAAAGAGTGCGTTTACACAATTTGGGAGATGAACTGAATAATAAGTCCAAATACGCTACCAATAGCAAACCCCGTCCAGCCACTCTTGCTTACATAGCGAAGCGTTGCTGCCCCGAAAATGCCGCACCACAGCATAGCCGAATAAGTCGATACCATGCCACTTCCCATTCCAGAATTAGGGAGAAAAAGCATAACGACAAAGGTCAGTGCCATGCCGCCACTTAAAATTACCCACATGATATTTTTACTGTCGGCAAACGCCTTTGTTGCTGCGGAATTATTGCTCATTGTGCACCACGTAAATCTATTACCATGGTTACAAATTAACAGAGTTTTAACAAAAGGGAATAAGACTTCAGCCTTATATGATAATGATGTTGATTTCGAGCTAAGGCATGTTGATGAAGAGTAAAGTATAAAAAGCGAGAAAATAGAAAACCGGCATAATGATATGCCGGTTTTATTCTTAGTCGTGATGGCGGCTGAATGACACCTTTAATAAGGTCACATTGTCGGTAAAGGTCAGTGTTTTTAGGGGACCATTACCTTCAACGTTTATGGTATTTACCTGAGAGGGCCATAAGTCACGCAATGCATCGTGACGTATTTTTAATCCTTCTAGCGCAGGTGGTTGCGCCGTTTCTTGGTAAACCCAAAAGTGTTTTCCTTCCAGCTCAAAGCCAACTAACGACAAATCAAGCGCGTTTTCTTCACTATTAAGCAAAGCAAAATGGCTATTAACATAGTCAGCGAATGCTTGTTGTGTATCAGTATCGTCCATTATGTCAGCATGCTTATCAAACAGGGCTTTAACCGCATGCTCAGCATCATGAAGATTAAATCTGTGCATCACTTCGATGTTCTCTGTTCTTGGGTTGAACAGCACCGTGGTAATGGCCGCTTTTATCTGATGTGCGTGGGCAACACTGCTAAATAAACCACATAAAATGAAAGCAATAGCGAACAGGGCATGAATGCCCTGTTGCTTGCTAACGGTAGATAACTTATTTGTCATCACCGTCCTCGTCGTCATCAGTTTTTAGTTCGGTTTTTGAATCTTGCATAAGGTCGCGGTACTCATAAGTACTGCGCGGCTTGTTTTTATACGCTTCAATACGCGAAGGAATGATACGGCGTGGATAGTGGTTGTTTTCCACATCTACATCTGCAGTTTCCCAGTGTGGATCAACAGTTACGCCAACAAGTACTTTGTCTTTATCAGTAACGACAAGTTTCGTTACTGCTTTAGGTGTGCGGCGCCAGATTTCAGCAGGAATACGCATTTCTTCTGTGGTTCCGTCTTCGAAAGCAAGCTCTAAGATGATTGGCATAACCAAGCCACCTTTGTTGCTGAAGTCTAACACGTAGTAATTTTTGTCTTCTTTTACAGCACGTTCAAACGCAGCACGTTCCCATGGCTCTAGTTTATCCATGAATTTTTTGTACTTGTTACGTTCTTTGTTAGTAACAGTATAACGATCGTTTTCGTCATAGAAATCGCTAATATCGTCGAAACGGTCTACCCAAAGCTCTTTACCTTCCTGTTTGTTACGAATATCGGTAAGTGACTTAGGCTTATCCATTTCAGCTTCACGCTCACGAGTGAAGTCAATGTCAGGATCTTCAGTATTCAAACGAAGTTTGTAAACGCTGTCTAGGCTAATGTCGACATGATCTGTTGAGTAGAACCAGCCACGCCAGAACCAATCTAGGTCAACACCAGAGGCTTCTTCCATTGTGCGGAAAAAGTCAGACGGCGTTGGGCGTTTAAACATCCAGCGCTGTGCATACTCTTTAAAAGCAAAATCAAAAAGTTCACGACCAAGGATAGTCTCGCGCAAGATGTTTAGCGCTGCCGCTGGCTTGGTATAGGCATTAGGGCCTAAACGAAGTACAGAGTCAGACTGTGTCATAATAGGAACTTGTGTTTGTGATTTCATGTAGCCAGTAATGTCACGTGGCTCAACACCCCATGGGATCGTTGGGTCCCATTCACGGCCTGCAACGCCATCTAAGAAGCTGTTTAAGCCTTCATCCATCCATGTCCATTGACGCTCATCAGAGTTAACAGTCATCGGGAAATAGATGTGCCCTACTTCGTGAATAACCACGCCGATAAGGAAGCGTTTTTCAGCAAGTGAATACGTGCGAGAGCCGTCATCTTGTAGTTCAGTACGAGGGCCGTTGAACGTGATCATTGGGTATTCCATACCGCCAACAGGGCCATTTACCGACTGAGCCACGGGGTACGGGTAGTCGAAACTAAAGCGGCTATATACATCCATAGTGTGGATGATGGACTCAGTAGAGTACTTCTGCCAAAGCTCTCCACCTTCTTTTGGGTAGAACGACATTGCCATCACAAGAGGCTGTGTGTCGCCACCTTGCTGGTAACCGCGTGCATCCCAAGCAAATTTACGTGATGATGCCCATGCAAAGTCACGTACGTTTTTCGCTTTAAACGTCCAGGTTTTAAGTTTAGATGTCCCTTCTTTCTCGTTTTCAATGGCCTCTTCAGGCGTGACAACGAAAACAATACGGTCGGCTTTTTCCGCTTTCTTTAAACGTTCGCGCTGTGTTTTTGTAAGAACATCTTTCGGATTTTGCAGTTCACCAGTAGACGATACAATGTGGTCAGCCGGAACGGTAATATCTACTTCATAGTTACCAAACTCGAGCGTAAATTCACCACGACCAATAAATTCTTTATTTGTCCATGCTTCGTAATCTGTGTAAGCCGCTAAACGAGGGAACCATTGCGCTAGCAAGAAGATATCGTTGCCGCCTTCGCGCTCGTCATCAGGAAAGTGCTCGTAACCGGCGCGAGCCGATACTGCGTCTTCTTCAACAATGTTGAAAGCAAAATCGATATCGAAGGTGACTTTTTTACCTGGCTTCAATGGGGCTGCCAAGTCAACACGCATTAACGTGCCTACTGTGGTGTGGCGAAGGTCGTTGCCTGATTTGTCTTCAACGCGAGAAATGGTGTAACCCAGTTCGTTATCGTCTACAAACTGTTGGCGGCGCAATGCACCCATGCTTAATTGCGCAGGTTTATTACCACTTGCAGCTTGTGTTGCTGGCCCACGGTTGCCAATTCCACCAAATGTAGTGGTTAGGGCTGACATTGAGTCGTCACGGAATTTGTTTTGATCAAGCTGAATCCACAAGTATTTCAACGTATCAGGTGAGTTATTGTGATACGTAATGGTTTCGCTCGCTTCAATTCGACGCTCGCCTTCAAGTAGTTTGACGTCGATGTCGTAATCTACTTGTTGCTGCCAATACTGATGACCTGGCTCACCAGCGGCGTTACGGTATACGTTAGGTGTAGGTAGAACTTCGTCTAGCTGACGGAATTTATCTTCAAAATCGCCTTTTGTTTGTTTTATTGCGGCGTTTGCTGAGGGCAGATAAATCAGCATAGACAACACTGGTGCTAACCAGTATAGATGTCGTTTTGAGGTGCTCATGCAGTTTCCTTGCAACGTGTTAAGTTAGAGTTCTTATAAGATACCAAAGCTAGTATATAAGGGTGGGTAAGTGAATCCTAGTTTTTGAACTTATACTGGTGCACTTTTAACGCAAAATTTCGTCAATAGAACGTTTTTTTCAGAGGATAAGTGTCGTATTCTACGGCTATTGTTTTCCTCCTCATTCCCCATTATGAATAGTTTCTTTTGGCAACGAGCCGTTATTAAGGTTGGCAGCGCGCTTATCGCGCCTGAAGGTGATGCATGCAGTGCTAAGTACTTATTGGCCTTGGCTCGATTTATTACCACAAGCCGAGAGGCAGGCAAAGAAGTGATTGTTGTGTCGTCAGGCAGTGTTGCAGCAGGCAAAAGTAAAGTGGCTGTTCGTAACAATGCATCAATTGCTGAGAAGCAAGCCATGGCGGCAATAGGTCAGAATTTAATGATGGCAAATTGGCAACGCTTTTTTGACTTCCCCTGTGCGCAGATACTGTTAACGGCAGACGATCTTCGTGATAGAACGCGCTACGTCAATATCAAAAATACGCTAAGAGAGTTACTTAATCACCAAGCATTGCCTATCGTAAATGAAAACGACACGGTTGCAGTTAACGAACTGAAAGTGGGTGATAACGACAATTTAGGGGCATATACGGCGCTGGTCGCGCAAGCGGATACCCTTATTATCTGTTCTGACATCGACGGTTTATTTACTGCCGATCCGCGAAAAGACAAAAACGCAGTGCTAATCGACCATGTCCCACGTATCACCGATGATATTTATGCATTGGCTGGCGGTGCCGGCTCAGCAGTAGGTACGGGCGGGATGCGTACGAAAATAGAAGCGGCCGATAAGTGTGCAAGTAGTGGTATTCAAACGCTTATTGTTAATGGCAGAAAGGGTGGAACGTTTGATGCTCTGCTCGATGGTAAGGTTCCCGGTACGCTCTTTAAGGCAAGCGATACGCCTGCTAATGCTCGCCGATTATGGCTTACCCATACCCTGAAAACCAAAGGCCGCATTCATATCGATGACGGTGCAAAACGTGCATTGATAGAGCGTGGCGCGTCGTTACTACCTTCTGGTGTTTCACATGTTGAGGGCATATTTTCGCAAGGTGATGCTGTTGAGGTGGTATGCAATGGTGACACCTTAGCCAAGGGATTAACCTTATATAACGCAAATGAGTTATTGCGCATAAAAGGAATGAAGTCGCAACATATCGCTAATGTGCTAGGTTATGAGAACACTGAAGTTGTAATCCATCGAGATGACTTAGTGCTTGTTTAGCCTTTGTTAGTGCGTTTCATAGGACAAAAATGACAGACATTACGCCCACACTTACCGATTATCCATATCACATTGAGATTGCTACTCGCTGGCAGGACAACGATGCTTACGGGCATATTAACAATGTCATGTATTACAGCTTTTTCGATACGGCGGTAAACCGATTTCTTATTGAGGAAGGTGAGTTAGATATTCATAACAGCAGTGCCGTCGCGTACGTGGTAAGCAGTCAATGTCAGTATGTTGCGCCGGCGGCTTATCCAGAAACGATTTATGTTGGCCTAGAAGTTAAAAAAATTGGAAGAAGTTCAGTAACCTATGGTCTGTCAGTATTTGCTGGTGAGGCAAAGCGTCGTGTGGCTCACGGTCAATTTGTGCATGTATTTGTTGATAGAAGTTCAGACAAAGCTGTTCCTATCCCAGTAAAGATTAAAAGCGCGCTAACAAGCATTGCCAGTCAAGAACAAGGCGAGTAAACCCATCATGACAATGAATCAAGGGGTGCTGTCAGGTGTTTTTCTTGATACAGAGACGTTGTCTTTAGCGACCCTTGACACCACAGCGCTAAAGGCGCTCGATGTTGAATTAAGGTGCTATAAAAGTTCTTGTGCCGATGAGGTGGTATCACGCATCAAAGATGCTTCGTTTATTTTAGTCAATAAAGTCAACCTTAACCGTGATGTGTTACAGCATGCTAAAGCATTAAAATACATCGGTGTAACGGCCACGGGCATCAATAATATCGATACTGAATACTGCGCACAGCAAAACATTTGCGTTCGTAACGTAACGGCATATGGTACCGAGAGCGTGGCGCAACATACGCTCATGCTATTACTTAACCTAGTGACCAATTTCCCGCGCTATCACAACGATGTTCAACAAGGAAATTGGTCTTCGTCTGAGCATTTTTGCTTGAATCAGTACCCTGTTACTACCTTGTCAGGAAAGCACGCTGTTGTTGTAGGTCACGGTGAATTAGGTCAACGGGTCGACGCTTTGTTTAATGCATTTGGAATGCGAGTAAGCATTGCGGCTAGGCCAGGTAAGGAAAACGATGATCGCCCTACTTTGGATAGCTTGTTACCTACGGCTGATGTTGTGTCGTTGCACTGCCCACTGACGAAAGACAACGAAAAGCTTATAAACGCGCGTACACTGGCGCTAATGAAGCCAAGTGCGGTATTGATAAACACTGCCCGCGGCGGTCTAGTGGATGAAGCCGCCTTATTACGCGCGTTGAAGCTCAATAAGCTAGGTGGTGCTGCGCTTGATGTTATCTCTGAAGAGCCGCCATCACCCGAGCACATTCTTATGAGTAATCCCATGCCAAACTTGCTGATATCGCCCCACAATGCCTGGATTGCACAAAGCGCGCGCCAACATTTGCTTGATAAAACCGTCTCACAACTTCAAGAATTTTTGGCCAGTCAATCATGAACAACACGGTACTTTTTGCTGTTTGCTCACTCATTTGGGGCTCAACATGGATAGCAATCACTTATCAAGTGGGCCATACCTCTGAGCCACTAGCCGTTGCATGGCGTTATACGTTGGCATCACTTTGTCTTGGTGGTTACTGTTTGGTAAGAGGGTTACCTTTTTCACTACCGCTGCATGTGCATATAAAAATGGCGGGGGTTGGGTTATTTCTTTACAGTTTAAACTATACCTTACTGTACATGGCACAAGCCCACATCATTAGTGCGTTACTGGCGCTTATGAGTTCATGTATCATTTACATTAACGTTGTCCTTAGACGCTGGTGGTTAAATCAGCCTATTCGATTAGAAGTGGTTATTGGCGCTACATTTGGGTTAACCGGAATTACCTGCATGTTTGTCCCAGAATTTTCTAAAGTGTCGATGGACGCCGCGCTTATTGTGGGGCTGGTCATTGCGTTGATTTCGTTCCTGTGCGCTTCGGTTGGCAACGTTATTTCTGAACGTATTCTTAGCAGCGGTACGCCGGTCATTCAGATGAATTTTTATGCCATGAGCTATGCCATGGTGTTTTTATACATTACAGCGCTGTTTTCACCTGAAGCCCTTGTTATCCCCACAGCCCCCTCTTTTTACTATTCGTTATTGTATCTTGCCTTTTTTGGCTCGGTATTAGCGTTTGGCGCATACATGAAGCTGCTGAAACAAATAGGCGCAGATAAAGCGGCCTATGTGGTATTGGTATATCCCATCGTTGCGCTAGTTATTTCTACGTTTTTCGAGGGTTACACGTGGAGTTGGCTGTCGTTTGTGGGTGTGTTTGTTGTGATAGTAGGCAACGCCATAGCGATGGGAAAAGTACCGCTATTTATGCGTCGCCCTACCATTATATAAATACACAACATGTAATATAGCTTGCTATAACGCATTTATTTTTTTGTTTAGCTCGTAACTCGGCTCAGTCACAATCGTTTCTAGTGTTTCAACGCGCTCAATAAGCGTCGCAATTTGTGCGTCTTTTTGCTTGAGGGCTTCATTTAATTGCTGCTCTTCCGATTGAATGAAAGGGTTATTGCAGGTTCCTTGTAACCAATCATTTAAGCGCCATTGAAATTTAGCATCTAGATAGCTGGCTAGCAGGGCGATAGTGGCGATGCTGCCGATAAGCAAAACAAGACTTAATGTAGACATAACATACTCCTGATAACAGTTAATAAAAATCACATTTCATAGCTTCTAGTCTCGCCGTGAATAAAAAAATTACAGCAAATGTAATTATTTTTGTTTAACGAAGACTACAACGATAAATAACCACATTAACAACAGTGTTCACTGGCACTGAATAGAGGAAGAGCGTTGGTTCAAGGGTTTGGCGATGTATTCTCACAATACGAAGGGTTACTCGGGCGCGTAGCAAACAGCTATGAAGCCAATGACGCCATGCAGCAAGAGTTGTTGCAAGAAATTGCAGTAGCGGTATGGCAGGGCTTGTCTCGTTTCAAAGGTGACAGCAGTATCAAAACGTACATTTTACGGATTGCGCATAACCGCGCGGTAACGCATGTTGCCAGCCAAGTAAAACGGGTAGATACCCATTCGCTTGATGAAGGCGATGAACATTATCCTCATTCTCAGCCTTCGCCAGAAACCTTAACCAGTAACCAGCAGTCATTAGCGCATTTACTTTCTGCGGTCAGAGCGCTGCCTCTGCAACAGCGCCAAGTACTTACGCTTTCGCTAGAGGGGCTGTCATATGATGAGGTTGCCGAGGTGTGTGGCCTGACGAAAAACCATGTAGGGGTTATTTTGAAACGTGCGAAGGCTGCGGTGGTTAAAGGAGAATTGAATGCAAAATAATGATGAGTTAGCGAACCTGTGGCAAACACAACCCACGCAAAAAGTGGATGTTGAAGCGGTGAAAAAAAGTTTCCATCAAGAAACCACAAAACAACGGCGTTATTTTATTTTAGATTGTTTGGCTATGCTGCCCGGCGCCATTTTACTTATCACGTATTGGGCAGAGTTTTCGTTATTAGCCAAAGTTATGATTGGGGGTATTTTTCTTCTTAGTTATCCTATTGTTGGGTATCAGCTGTGGTTACGCCGAATTGCTGCATTTGCGAAGAGCGATGGTACAAATGACTATCTTGGCCAGCTCAGTAAGCAATTTAAAAACAATATTCGTATTGCCGTGTTAAATAAACACTCAGCATGGTCTGCCGCGCTTTTTCTATGGGTTTTTTGGGCGGTAATGTTTTTCACGGGTGAACTAAAAGATGAGAAAATATTGAAGACCGTCGTCATACTCGTGAGTACCACCATCGTCATGATAGGGTGGTACATATGGGCAGATAAACGTAAACAGCGTTTTCAACGAGAATGGCAAGCGCTGCAAGACATGAAAGGGTAGTCCTGCAGCGAGAACAATGATCACTGGTCGTTATTCATCGTCGTTTGTGTCATTGCTCGGTTCTTTTGCTTCGCCAGAGAAAAACTCGTAGTAAAGATCCAATGCAAATTGTGATTGATCGTCAATTGTCGTTTGCACCGCCTCTAGGAATAGCCGTGGTAATAATTGATAACGCAAAGCCAAGTCAGGTGGCTGTTGACGTCTACGCAGCGTGCTATTTGCATCATTATTGCTAAGGCCCACATCCACATTATATTCTACCGAAAGTCGATCGTTAATTTGCCCCGTCACCGACAGCCTGTCTTCGTTCGTACCTAACCTAAAGTCTTCAATGCCCAAAGATTTACCGACCTGTCCGGTAAGCGATTTTGTATTCGATAAACCAAACCCAAGCAAAATAGCGCCATAGTTGGGGTCTTGTGTCTCTGCGTCTGGCCCTTGTCCGGTAAGCAAATACGATAATACATTTTGCTGATCCATTGCGGGCTCAGAGAACAAGTTTATCGATGGTGCATCGGCAGAGCCATCTATGCGAATACCCGCAATAACACTGTCATCGGTCTTGTCTGGATCACGTATAGCTTCAATAAGTAAAAGTGGTTGGTCGATAGGGCCATTGAACTGAACCTCACCTGTTTGTATAACAAGTTGCTGCCCATATGCGCTGTAACGGCCGTCAAGTATCTGCAAGTCTCCAAATCCAACTAAAGCGGGTTGGGTGTTAACGCGAATACCACCATGTAAATTGGCGTTTAAGCCGAAGGCTTCTAGTTTCACATCGCCGGTTTTCTTTTTATCGATATTTACCATTACCGAAGCATGAACGATATCTAACGGCTCTTCTCTATCTGGCTCCCCGCGTAAATACACGTCTTTTGAGGGAGAAACCGCACTTTCTGGAAGCGATTCAATTTCAATTCGCGCCCATGGTATGTTGATATCGCCCGATATATCCACTCTCTCTGCGGTGGCGTTGACGTCGATATCTGGGGATATTCTAAACACCATATTAGGCTGTTTTACTTCAAACTTTTCTCCTGAGAGTGAAAAATCGACGCTTGGCGTTTCAGACCAGTTGATACCGCCAGTTAGCTCGCCTTTTCCACCGCCTAAAATAAAAGTACCGGTAAAATCAGCTGTCTGCCCGTCAAGAATAATAGATTGTTCCCAGTCTTTGAGTGATACCGGCGTGTCTTGGATATCAATGGCGCCGTTGGCAACTTTCAACTCTCCAGACAACACTGGCGATGTAACCGCACCTTTTAATCGAACGTTACCATTGAGGTTACCGGTAAGCGTTCGAATTGCTGGTGAAAGTGGCTTTAGCGGCGACACGTCAATGTTGTTGATAACAAGCATGCCATCTAGCGGTATATTTTCCTCGAAAGGATGAACAGAAACATTCAGTTCAGCATGGCCTAAATCATCACTCTTTATTATTGAGCGTGCAGAGAGCTTACCTTGTTTCATTGATCCTTCGGTTTCTATTGCATTAATTGTAATATCAATAGGGCGTGTTTTACCCAGTTGCCACGTGGCAGGTGACAGTGATGCATTAAACTGGGCATCGATGTCGCCATTTGCTGAATACGAGCCTTGTGATGCTGCGGTAAGAGTGGCTGGCACAGCGGAGGTAACCAGTTCAGGAAACAGTTCATGCGCCCACAAACCAACAGGTAGTAAATTAGCAGCAAGGTTCCATTGGGCGTTGTTGTTCTCAACGTTAAAGGTTTCAATACACAGTTGGCCTTCATTTCTTGATACCCAACAATGTGTGCTAACGGCGGCTGACACCGGTGTAGTGGCTACTTGCACATCAAAAGGCGATTCAAGTAACCAATTCATATTGGCGAGTTTAAGCGAGCTTTCTTTGATACGTCCTTGCCACGTATTGTTTGCCCAGCTGCCTGAAAATTGGGTATTAATATTATGCTCGGGGACATTCATCGCCAGGGTGACATCGTGATTACTGTACGTGCCTTCAAAGGACACATCGCCATTGATTAACCCTTGCTTCGCGACCTCTGCGGAAAGGTTTGGCGAGATAGCAATATTGTTAAGGTGAACATCGCCGCGTGTTGACGGGTCGTTCCAAGGGCCTGTCACCTTTATTGTGCTTTTTACTTCGCCTGAAATGTCAGAATATAAGGTTTCAACGTGCATTACGTTAATTCCTATATCTGCGTTCACGTAGCGCTTATTTAGCACCTGTGCATTAATGTTAATGGCGTTTTCTGCTTGCTGAACTTTTAAGGTTGTTACCACAAGGTCGCTTGGGCCTGAATATACCGCGGAGCCTTTAACCGATAACGGCTTTTCTTGCAAAATGCCGCTGATATCGAAGTCTTTGAGGCTCATGTGAAGACCTTTTTTATCGTATTGCACCACACTGGTTAGGTTACCATTGAGTGCATCGGGTGCCCTGCTATCAAGTAAAGAGGCTGACACGTCGGTTAAGGTAGTGCTACCTTCCCAATAAATAGACTCATTGAGATATAAGGTGCCTGTATTACTTAAACGTCCACCCAGAGCCTCAATACTGCCTTCAGTCACCGAGATATTGTTTTCTTTTAAAATAACGTTCAACGCAACTGGAATGCGGCCCGCCTCTGGCAGTGTTGCTGCTCCTTCACCACGTAATACATAGTCTCCCATGGTGCCATTTAAACTCACTTGCCCGGCATGCAATCTGCCTTCTGCGACTAAGGGTAAGGCTTGTTCTTGCCAGTTTGCGTCAAATGAAATAGGAAGTTGTTTATCTAAAATGTTGGTTTGAAGAGCGATGTTTCCGTTAATTTCCCCTGTCACTGACACATTTGCAGACAGGTCAGATAAATCACCCGTTGCTTTCGCAATGACCGACTGCTGGTCGCCATTTATTTCACCCGAGGCATCGATATCTATCGATAATGGATACGGTGAGGCTAGCGACGCCTCTAATGAACCCGTCAATGTTCCTTGTTGATGGGCAACTAACAGCGCCTCCATTGCAATATTGGAGCGGTCAAAAATAAAGTTCTCAAACGACAAGGTTTTAAGTGCGTACTGTGTCTCACCTTGGTTGAACTGCATGCCGTTAAGCTCGAATGTCTCCAGCGATATAGGAATAGGGCTTTCGATGGTCGGTAATTCAGGCACTGTGTATGAGAGCGAATACGATGAAGGTAATGTGGAAGTAGTGGGTGCGGTGGGCGCTTCTTCGCTAGGCTCAATACTTATTGCTAGCTTTGATAAGAAAACCTTCTTTATGTCTACACGCGTGTTCGCTTCAATATTTTCAACCTGTAGTATACCCACGCTAATTTCTTGCGCTTGTAACTTAAGCGTAACGTCGCGAATATCAGCATGTTCAAGTTCAATAGGAAAGGGCAAAGAAAAAGCTGTCGACGACGAGGTCTCTGTGTCAGCGGGGATACGTTTTTGTACAACGGTGGCTTGGTTGAGAGCAACATCGTTAATACATACGCGAGGCTCAAATAGGCAGCGCCACGTAATATCAACAAAAAGGCTATTAACGTTAGCTTGCCATGTTTCATCTTCATAGGAGAGCGTGCTGATAGTTAACCCATCAGCAATACCGCCTTTTATCTTTTCTATTGCTAAGTTATCAACAAAAGAGGTAGCCACAAGCCTAATAGTAGGGCCGCCAAGTGGGCTAATCAGTAGTGCGTATACTATGACGACAAGCAGTATTGGAGACAGCAGTATCGTTGAAAGCGTGCGTTTTCTCATAGCTCTGGCCCCAACATTAAGTGAAGTCGCCAGGTATTTTCGTCTGGTGCAAAGCCTCGAGCGAGATAAATGCGAACCGGACCAATGGGCGATAGCCAATGTACGCCAGAGCCAACACTGTACGTCAGCGTAGTATTCGTATCATTCGTAGCGGTACCCGCATCAGTAAAGGCGGCTATTCGCCAACTATCTGCAATGCGATAGGCATATTCAACGCTTGCGGTTGTAAGGTACTTTCCCCCTATCGCATCAATAGTAAGCTCACCGCTTTCTGGATCTAACACTTCGTCCTTCGGTGAAATATCTCTAAATCTAAACCCTCTTACGCTTTGATCCCCACCCGCATAAAAGCGTAACGACGCAGGTACCTGAGTGAAGTCATTCGTGCGTATTGCGCCTAGTTCACCGCGCACGGTCAAACGATGCTTTTCGTTAAATGTGCGTATGAGCATCCCCTCTGCTACCGACTTTACAATATCGATGTCTGAGCCAGCGTTCTCGCGGCCAACTTGCGTCAATATTTCAAAATAGGTACCCGATGAAATATCGAAATCGTCGTCTTTTTCCAAATAGGTGAGCGCATAACCTGGAAGGATAAGCGACGTAGTGTTGATATCGGCCTCTCCTTGATCATAGGTTTCAGTGAGATAGGTCAGCGACCCGTCTTGTTGCCATGGCGAATCGTCTTCTTGCCAATATCGATGTAGTGATACCGATAAGGTTTCACTGTTGAAAGACGTATTACTGTACTCAATGAATTGATAACCCGCTTCAACACTTACGTAATCTCGAGTGATATTTTTCATTGGTATACGGTAGTCAGCGGTGATCGATTGTTCGGGCTCGGAAAGAAATAAGTCTGCAGAAGCAGAGTGGCCGTATTTATTTACCCAGGGGCGTTCCCAGCCAAGGCGCACTCGCGGTCCGGTATCAGTAGCCGCACCAAGTGATACGTTGTAAGTATCGCGAGGTCGATGCGACAGCGATACTTCAATAGGAACAAGTAAACCGTCAGCCTCGCTTACCACCGGCCTTGCAATGACACGTTTAAAATAACCGGTCTGATTTAAGCGACGATTAAAGTCACTGAGTATTGAAGATGAGTAAGGCTGCCCGCTTTCAAAAGGAGCAAGGCGGTTAATGATTGCTTTCGCCTTGTCATCACCCACGAATTTGATAGTGCCGAATTGATACTGAGGGCCACTTTGTGCAATAAGAAGAATATTCGCCTCTTTTTCTTCACGCACTAAGTCAAGGCGGGTTGCTTGCCAAAAAAAATCAAAATAGCCATTGGATAGCGCGTAATTAAACATTGCTGATTTAAACGAGCTGTAAACGGGCTGGTTAAGTACATCGCCTTTTTCTAGAGCGAAAGCATTAAACCGCGAGCGGAAAGCTGGGTCTTCTCGCCCTGCGCCTATGATCTCTCTGGTCACGTGACCTACCGTAAGCGGCTCATTAAGCGCAACGTTTACCAACACGGTATCGTTATTAACGTCTATTACTGCTTCGCTATTGTAATAGCCAAAGGGCTCGACCGCTTTTGATACAGTACGTTGAAGGGTATCTTGCCAAAATGGTTCAGTAAGCGCGGTAACATCGACATCGAGGTTGTTTAAGTGAATGCGGATGTTGTTCTTTAACTTATCTTGTTTCACCCCCGCTATTTTGTAATCAACAGCAAAAACGTTGTTGCTAAACGCTAAACATATAACAAGCAGCACCCCTGTCGCGATTGTTGCATGAGTAGCACGAAGCAATACCCCAAAAAGTGTCATCAAACGCGCGAGACTTTGCGTGCCAGACATAGAATAAAAACAGGGGTAATGCATGTAAAAAATCAGATCCTTTTGACAATGCGTGCCGAAGTAAACGCAGATGGTAACGCCATGTTAGAACGCGTTAATACCTAGTCTTGTAGTAACGCAAATGAATGTCGTAAGCATACCATAGACTAATAAAAAGCTACCTATAGATAGTGATAGAAAGCGATGAGCGATCAGTTTATTAAGATTATAGATACCGTTATTGCGTGGTAAGGTTGTGGCAAGACATCATTTTTATCACGGGTAGAAAGTGGTATTGTTAACTCAAAATTATGTTGGCAAACATTGTGTTTGCACGGAGCATTCGCGTTAATGCGCTTGATTTACAAAGGACTGTGTATGCGTTTATTCACTTACCCCGGTTACGCCGTAATGGTGTTGTTGACTTCTTTTTTCACTATTTCTTCGGCCATTGCGCAAGACAATGTTGCGAGCGACCCTCAACCTTATACCGCCTTTAGTGCGTTACCTAAATATCGCGGGCCAGCGCTATCTCCTGACGGAAGCCGTTTATTGTTTGTACAAAATATAACAACGCCTGAAGAGGTTGCCGTGCTTAAAAGTTACGATCTTAAGACGGGTAAAAATCACTACCTGCTTAAATCGGATAACGAAGCGGTCAAAATTAATTGGTATCGCTGGGTGAATAGTGAACGTTTCGTGGTTAGTGTGCGTGTTGAAAGTAAGCGTGGTAAAACGAAAGTTCATGATACCCGTTTAATTAGCTTAAGGTTTGATGAAGAAAACCCTGAGTTAGAAAGCCTAATTAGCCAGCATAGGTTGAAGCATTATGCGACCAATAAAAACTACACTCCCCAATTTCAAGATGAGGTAATCGATTGGCTGCCAGACGAACCAGACCATATATTAATGGCGATTGATGTCGTTATGCCGGGTTTACCGTCGGTGTACAAAGTTAACGTTGTTACCGGGAAAGTTAAACGGCTCATTAAAGGTAAGCGAGAAATACGCGATTGGATGACCGATAGGCAACACAATGTGCGCATTGGTGTCACACTCAATTACGAGTCGGGTGAACGCGAAGTGTTGCTGAAAGAGGGTGACGAGTACAAAACCCTGTTTAGCTACAATGCGATGAATGAAAAAGGGGAATATCCGCTGGGCTTTGCAAAAGACCCTAATATTCTCTATTACCGAGGATATAAAGGCGACTACAAAGCTATATTCTCATTAAATCTCAGTACGATGGAACACAGCGAAGTTTATGCTGATGAAGGGTATGACGTTGACGGTGGCCTTATCTACTCATCGTTGACGAATGACGTAGTGGGAATACGGCATAACGGTAGGCAGTACTGGGACAAAAGCCTAGCGGGATTACAGAAAGGGCTAGAAAAAGCACTGCCTGAATATACGAATACCTTAGTTAGCTTTAGTGACGATGAAAAAAACTATATTTTATATATTGAAAATGATGTTACGCCAGGCACATACCTTATTGGAAGTCGAGAGCAAGGTTCGTTAGATATATTATTCCAGCAATACGAACAAATCGATCAATCGCGGCTATCCAAGCATAAGTTGATTACCTATAAAGCCAGAGACGGCGTAGAGATAGAAGCATATGTTACGCTGCCAAAAGGCGATGGTCCTTTTCCTACTATTATTCACCCTCACGGAGGCCCAGGTGCACGAGACTTCAGTGGCTTCGATTACTGGACTGCTTATTTCACCAATAAAGGGTATGCCGTTTTACGGCCTAACTTTAGAGGCTCTCGAGGTTACGGCTTTTCGTTTGCACAAAGCCAAATGAAAGGGTGGGGGCTCGCCATGCAGGACGACATTACTGATGGCGCGATGTGGATGGTTGAACAAGGGTACGCACAAGAAAATAACCTATGTATTGTAGGCGCAAGCTACGGCGGATACGCGGCGCTAATGGCTACCGTAAAAACGCCCGAGTTATTTAAGTGTGCAGTTAGCTTTGCCGGTGTGAGTTCGCTGAAGCACTTGGTTCAGTCGTCGAGAAGCTTCCTTAATAATGAGTTTGTAAAAAATCAAATTGGTGACGACTCTGACGATTTAGAGGCACGCTCTCCGTATTACAATGCAAAAGGGATAACAACGCCCATCCTGCTTGTTCATGGCGAGGAAGACAGAGTGGTTTTAGTACGCCAAAGTCGTTATATGGCCGACGAGCTTGACGATTTAGACAAGGAATATAAATATGTTGAACTTGAATCAGGCGATCACGGGCTCTCTATTCAAAGAAATCGACATCGTTTCTTTGCTGAGCTCGATGCCTTCTTAGATAAGCACTTATCTGCGCCTGCCTTAAGGAACAATGTTTCTGCAGTAACATCAGAGTAACGTGATTAACGCCATCAGTATTCGTAATAGCATTTAGCCGAATACTGACGGCTTTTTAACCGCATATGAGCTATACTTCTGCGCCTCGTATGCGTGTCTTACCTCTGTGCGTTGCCACTGAAAAAA
>Ga0209955_1000344_pt1 | contig 17160 bp, 3 predicted proteins | sample SalPonA_A_H2O_MG_FD_185716 | JGI IMG/M metagenome (GOLD analysis project Ga0209955, IMG submission 185716) | Water microbial communities from South San Francisco under conditions of wetland restoration - Salt Pond MetaG R2A_A_H2O_MG (SPAdes)... | ecosystem: Environmental > Aquatic > Non-marine... | reverse complement strand
GTCTGCAGTCGGATATGGCGCAAGGCAAGGTTGCCGTAGGTATCGCGTTTCTAACCGATAGTCAGATGAACGGGCAAAATGGTTCATTCTCTGCAGAGGGTCAGGACGGCAATCCAGCGATCTTTTTAAACCGCGACTGGATTGAGTCAGGAGTGTCGGTATCAGATATCGAATCTGTGATCGCAGACCAACTCAACGAATTCATCGATAGCCGCTTGAGTGCGGACTCTAGTAAAGAACTTTACTTCATAGATGCCTCGCTATCGGACGTTCAAACGCTTATCGATGCAGTACCTGCCGGTGCAGACGTTTACCTGGTTGAAGCGGGAGTAGATGGTTACGCCTTTATGGCTGAAACCCTCGCGGGGCAGTCAGGTATCGCAGCGATCCATGTGCTGGGCCACGGTGCTGTTGGTGAAGCGCAATTGGGCTCTGTGACGCTCTCGGATGCTAATCTTGACGCATATGCAGCTGAACTAGCCGTCATTGGTCAATCATTAACAGCCCAGGGTGATATTCTGCTTTACGGTTGTAACGTGGCAGAAACGGGTGAAGGTCAAGCGTTCATCGAGCAAATCGCCAGCCTTACGCAGGCAGATGTGGCTGCATCCGATGATGTTACCGGTTCGGGCGGTGACTGGGAGCTTGAGGTTAGTACTGGGAGTGTTGAATCCAAAACACTTTCCGTCGATGATTATTTAGGCCAGTTAGCAGGCCTCGAGTTCGCCGATTTGAGTACCTGGACTGCCGAAGGTGATTCTCGTGCCAGATGGATATTGACTGAGGGAAGTCGTACCGTTTTTCAGACCTACAATGGTAGCGCAATGTATTATGTGTCGCCTGAAGCGGATAAGATTGACGTGGCGATGAAGGCGACTATCAAGCAAACAGATGCCACAGTCAAAATAAACGGAACCAATTACACAACGAATTATTTGCGAGATGATGACGTTATTGGTTTTGTTCTCGGGTACAAGGATGCTAATAACCACACGCTTTTATACTGGTACGGCGAGGACTCCTCTACTGATCTGGAGCTTAGACAATATACCAATGGCTCATACAAGACATTGGCAAAATATGACAAAGATTGGGTCGGTGAGACAACAATAGATTTTCAGCTGCTGTACATGAATGATAGCGTCAAAGTTATAGTTGATGGTGTTACGGCTATTGACTATAAAGGAACGGCCAATCAATTCTCTGCAGGTAAGTTTGGTTTCTATAACTATTCACAGGGCGGCGTGGAGTATGGCAATGTTCAAATTGGCCCAGGCTCAACAAAGGAGATTGTGCCGACTCTTCAAGATGATAGCTATGGCACGAATACAAACACAACTCTGAACGTAGATAAGTTTAATGGGCTTTTGGCGAACGACTACGACGCGAACCTTGATGTTTTTAGCATAAAAGTAAATGGAAAAACATTAACCTCTGATACGAGCAGTACCTCTTTTGATGTCTATGACTCAAATAATAAAGTGGTGGGGCGTGCCACAGTTTATGGTGATGGCCACTTTAGTTATGTGCCTCAATCAAATACAAATGGCACAGGCTCGTTTACTTACACGCTGATAGACAATGATGGTGAGTCCAATTCGGCGACTGTTACTCTCTCAACGCTTGCGCCAAACTTGGCACCTAACGATATATCAGCGGATTCAAATACGCTATCGCTGTCCGCGAAGGTCAATGATACGGTTGCTAACTTGACGGTATCTGATCCTAATGTCGGTGATGATCATGACATTCTAATTGTTAGTCAGACAGTTTCGGGAATGTTTAAGGTCGTGGACGGTGTTCTTAAGGTAGCCGATCCGACTTCACTAAAGGCTGACGCTGTATACAGTGTTAAGTTGAGGGCAACCGACCTTCGAGGCTTGACTTACGATGAAACCCTGACCTTCAAAGTTGCTCCGGATGCAGATGGAGATGGTGTTTCGGACGCCAATGATATTGATGACGATGGGGATGGCATCCTAGATATAAATGAGTCGACTGAGAACTTTAAATGGGCAAGCTCTTATACCATTAGTGGAAATCAGTTAACGGGTACCATAGACGGTATAGGTTTTACCTATACACTTAAAAATACCAGTGCATCGGCCTCTAACGACAATATTGCCACATCTGCTGGTATTTACGACCACTATAAGCTTCCATCGAGTTATAGCGTTCCCAATACTAACCCAGCCATAGCAAATTATTTCAAGTCAACAAACACGATAGTTTTTGACACTGCTATTTTAAATCCCACGCTCGTTTTTGGCTCTATAGGAAATTCTGGTACACCCGTTGGAATTACCTTTAGTGATGATGTGACCGTTGAGTGGCAACTGGATACTGATAAAGTTTCAGGTGATGTTGTTACGGCTGGTACTCAGATAATCGGTCGTGAGGGTTATTTGATCGTCAAAATGAAAGGTGAGTTTACTCAGCTTTCATTTGATTACTTAGATGATGAAACCTATGCGAATTTTGCTTTTGGTGCAGATGTTCGTCAGGATGTTGATACCGATGGTGACGGTATAGTAAACCGCTTAGATACAGACTCCGATGGCGATGGTGTCTTAGACAACGTCGAGGCACAAGACGATAAAGGTTACGGCGTTGCAGCTTCTACCCTAGATAATTATGTAGCACCGACGGGAAATGACGTTGATGGTGACGGTCTTGACGATGCGTATGACAGAGACACGACGACTGCGAATAAAACAAGGGCCACCGAGTCTGCTGGTCTGACACCATTAGATTCAAACAGTAACGGTATAGAAGATTATCTTAAAGATGAATTTCCCGAGTTAGTGGTCGGTACCCTAAACTCCCACGATGGTACCAGTTCTGACTTGGTCGTTATCGCACCGAATTTGACGATAACAGACGTTGAAAATAACGATCAGATATCTGAAGCTAAGGTTCAGATTAACAACCTTAAGTCGGGAGACACTCTAACGTTTGCCGACACTGCAGCCATAAAAGGAAGTTACAATTCGGCTACCGGTGTTCTGACATTAACGGGTCAAGCAAATTCAGCTGATTATGAGACGGCTTTGAGATCAGTCTCGTTCTCTAGCAGTGGGGCGGCGGGTTCTTCCGCGATCGACACAACTGATCGTGAGTTCAGCTTCACTATAGGTTCAGCAATTCCATTTGATGTCGAGGTCGGTGGCAAATTTGAAACACACTATTATGAGTTTGTGACCGCTAAAGGCATAACATGGGATGCTGCTAAGGCCGCAGCAGAGGCTAGAACCCTTTACGGCATGCAGGGGTATTTAGCAACTATTACCAGTAAGGAAGAAAATACCTATGTAACATCCAAGCTAGCTGGTCAGGGTTGGTTCGGTGCCAGCGATGCTGAGTCTGAGGGAATCTGGAAGTGGGTTACGGGCCCGGAAGCTGGCCAGCAATTTTGGCTGGATAAGACTAACGCGGGAACCAGTTCGGAAACTTTTCAGGGTAGTCCCGTTAATGGTATGTATTCAAACTGGTCATCAGGCGAGCCAAACAATGCTGATGGTAGTCGAGGTGGTGAGGACGTAGCCCATTTTTACATTGACGGCACTTGGAACGACTATGCTGCAACCAATACCGGGAGTATATCCGGCTATATCGTAGAGTACGGTGGTTTTCAAAACGAAACTAACCCAACGATTACTGGAACAGCTACGATGCATGTTAACGATGCTCCGGTCGTCGAAAACGCAACCTCTGCTGCAGTTACTGTAACGTATACCGAGAACGATAGCGCTGTGCCACTAGCGCCTACTCTTGTTCCATCTGATATTGACGATACAACTCTACATACCGCTACAGTTGTAATCAGCTCAAATGCTGAAGCTGGCGATCTACTCTCCTTGGGCGCTACCACAGGCATTGGGAATATAACTGCATCTAGAGCAGGCTTTAGTTTCGATGGGAATGGTGATTACCTTGATTTAGGTAAAGCACTAGATGATGGGCTAACAACGGAATACACCTTTGAGACTTGGGTTTATTGGGATCCTTCGCAGTCAAATAGTGCGGTCGACTATACTGACTTTATCTTTAGTAATGGGCGAGAAGTTAATCAAAGTGAATATGCTGAGCTACACACCTTTGGCGACTCTAAAATACACACGGATGGTGCCTTAGGTGGCCTACGCTTTATTGCCGGAACTGGTGTCTATATAGACGTAGCGAATGTTTTGCCGACTGAGACTTGGACACACGTCGCTGTTGTCTATGAAAAAGGCGTTCAAGGTAAAATCTATGTAAATGGAGTTGATACAAACGCGGCGGTGACTGCAGGAAGTGTTAGTACCAGTTTCAAAGTGGCTAATGACTTCAATACGTTTGTTGGCAGGCGCAATGATGCAGATTCGAGTCGAGGAGTGTATTTCTTCGAAGGTCAAATGGATGATATCCGGGTGTGGGATTCTGCGAGATCTGCAAGCGAGATTGCCAATAACATAAACAGCTCATTAACAGGCACTGAATCCGGATTGGTTGGTTTGTATAAAGCGTCACAGACTATTGTCGGATCGACGGTTGCCAACCTTGCTTCAGGTGCGGATGCAAAAGCTTTGGGGGATACTGTTTCATCTAACACAGGCGCGTCCATTACGCTTACGTCTCAGGGTGGTACCGCTACATTAGCGGAGTGGCAAACAGCACTTCGCTCTATTTCTTACTCAAGTACTAACGATTCCATTCAGGACCAGACTAAGACCGTCACATGGACAGTGTCTGATGCTAGCTTAACGAGTTCGAAATTTAATACGAGTCTTGTTGTTAAGTCCGTTAACGATGCGCCAGTAATAAACTCGTCATCTGTTTTGACGGGCTCTCTAACAGAGGCAGACGGTACCTCTGTTGGTACCAAGGAAGTTAATACGTCTGGCGTTGTTGTTATAGGCGACCCGGATATCAGTGACGAAGTTGTACTGTCTGCGGCATACAAATCCATATCCTGGACCGGCGGCGATTACACCCAGTATTTGTCCGCAACTCAAATACAGACACTCAAAGATGGATTTGTTTTAGCTCAAACCTCTGCACTCGCGGTGAATTCATCGTCCAATCAGGTCAGCACCTCATGGAGCTATAAGACGAATGTTGACTTAAATTTCCTAGCGCCAGGCGAAACCCTGGATATTAGCTTTGACGTTAAAGCGACGGATACATCTGGCGCGGAATCTGGTGTTAAGACTGTTACGATTTCAATCGCGGGTACTCAAGAGCCACTCAGCGTAGCAGACACCACGGTGTTTGAATCAGATGGTTACGCTAAGTTTGAAATTACGAACGCTCAAAGTCGTACGCTTACTTTAGCTCTTTCAAATGGCACTGCCACGTCGTGGGACGGTGCAGGCACTCCGAGCCTGACCTCGGGTAAAGATGATTTCTCGGCTGTTTACGAATATCGACTCGACCCGACCGATGATTCAAGTTGGGTGATATACGACAAACCGTTTACTACGACGGCTACTCAGAGTGTCGTTGAGGTCAGGGTTAAAATCACTGACGACACCGTTACTGATAACAAAGAAACTTTTAAGCTTTCTGTGTATGAGTCAGGAACTTTGGTTGATGAAGCTACAGCTACGATTTATGAGCCACCAGCAGGTCTTCAGATACAGAGCATTACGACTCATGAAGGCGCTGGACAGGTTAACTTCAAAGTTGTTCGTGACAGCGGTGAAGGCGAGGCAACTTTTACGTATACCTTGAAAGGTGATTCAGCATCGGTTGGCGCTGGGTCTAATTTTGATATCGATGTTAGCTCGTTAAGTGGTACTGCTTCCTTCGCAAAAGGCCAAACTGAAACAACGCTTTCGTTTGCAATCACTAATGACTCTGTCTTTGAGGGCGATGAGTCTTTCGTCATTGAGCTCTCTGATCTGAATAACCTAACACTCGCGAGCCCTGATGACGCAAAAGCTACCGCCACTATCTGGGATAACTCGACTGTTGGTGTGTTTGAGGGTGAGGGCGAGGAGCGCAAGCTTAAGCTTGAGGCGGGTGCTGATAGTGATATTCCATCCCTATCTATTGGTGATGCAACTGTTGACGAGGGTGGTACGCTCGTATTCGATGTGTCACTTTCCAACGAATCCAAAAACCCTCTGAAGATAAAGTTCACCCTGGCGGACAATACTTCAAATGGTTCGGTAGATTCAAACGCTATGGTGGTGGAAGCTAAGACCGCAACGGGTTGGGGTAAGTTAGCTTCGAAAGGCGGGCTTTATGAAGTTCCAGCTGGAGCTGTAGAACTTCGTGTGAGTGCGCCTACGCTGAATGACTCCGTCTATCAGGGCATTCAGTTTTGCACACTTTCTGCAACAGTCATTGATGTCGATATTCCTCAAGATTATGCACTTGTTAGTAATACCGGTACTGGTGCGATATATGATGATGGTTCAAATGCCGGCAAGGATTCGATAGGCACCAACACTGAGACTGATGATCGTCCAACATTTAGCATAGCTGATGTCACTGTCAATGAGGGCGACAAAACAGCGACCTTTACCGTTACAAAGGAGGGCTCTACGGCTCTACAATCCAGTGTTCGTTATGCGACTGTGGCAAATTCGGCGAGTTCAGGTGGTACGTCGACTGAAAACGACTTCGAAAAGACCCAAGGCATTCTAATGTTTGCCAGCGGTGTAACTTCGGGAACCATTACCGTTGCAATCAATAACGATGATGTATACGAAGGTGCTGAGTCGTTTTATGTAGAGCTTTCCGATGCGACCAATGCGTCAATCAAGGACAGTCAGGCCATCGGTACAATCATTGACGATGGCGCTGCCAGCGGATTCGGTACCGATGATGACCGACCTGCCTTTGGCATTAGCGACGTTACCGTAAGTGAAGATGCAGGGGTTATCGAGTTTACTGTAACCAAGACCGGATCGACCTTGCTTGAATCATATGTGGATTACACCTTTGCTGATGGCACCGCTGTTATTGGCACTGACGTTCTTGGTGCTGCTGGCACGCTTAAGTTCGGCATCAATGAAACAGCCAAGACTATCAAGCTGTCCGTAGCAAATGATCTTCTATTCGAGAGGAGTGAGAACTTTACAGTTAACCTCAGTAACGCGATCGCTGCCACGATTTCAGACAAACAAGCTACAGGCACGATAGTCGATGATGGCATAGCTGGTACTGATGATGACCGCCCAACTTTCTCCGTGAATGACGTAACGGTTAGCGAGTCTGCAGGCACTATTACATTCACAGTTTCGAAGGTAGGGGATACCAGTTTAGAGTCTGAAGTCAGCTATCGATTTAGTAGTGATTCAGCCCTCGTTGGGGTTGATGTGACTGATAGCTCAGGAGTGTATGAGGGCACTCTTAATTTTGCGAGTAACGAAACATCAAAATCGATCACGCTAAACGTGGCCGATGATGTCTTGTATGAGCAAGGTGAGTCTTTCACGATAGAGTTATACCAAGCGAAGTACGCAACGATCAGTGATGACCAGGGGATTGGAACTATCGTTGACGATGGTACTTCCGTTAACGGTAAGTCTGATGATGATCGTCCTGAGTTTGCCATTGGCGACATGAAGGTCAGCGAAGATGCTGGCACTATCTCCTTCACTATTACCAAGACCGGTGCAACTTTGCTCAGCTCGAGCGTTGATTACGGTTTAGCCGATGGCACAGCTGTGGTTGGTAGCGACTTTATCGATCGGACAGACAGTGTTTTGTTTGATCCTTTAGAGACATCTAAGACGATTGAAATATCCGTTATCGACGATAGTGTTTTTGAGGAGAGTGAAAGCTTTACTGTTAATCTGGCTAGCGCAGTCAATGCGACAATTAAAGATGCCGAGGCGGTGGGTGTAATCATCGATGATGGTGTAAATAGTGCCGATGACGATAGACCAGATTTTAGTGTTGCTGATGTCAGTGTTAATGAGAGTGCCGGAACGATTACTTTCCGAATTCTCAAGACAGGCATTACGGATGTTGAATCAAAAGTCGATTACAAATTTGAGTCTGGTTCTGCAATTTTAGGTACGGACGTTACCGGTACGACTTCAGGTACACTGACATTTTCGAGTAATGATACTTACAAAGACGTCACATTAAACGTCACCGATGACACGGTATTTGAAAGGTCAGAGGAATTCACGCTAACACTATCCAATGCAAGTAAGGCTGTGATCTCAGACGCAACTGCAATCGGATCTATTACAGATACAGGTGTAGTTGCTAACGGAAACATCGTTGGAGATGACCGTCCTGTATTCAGTATTAACGATGTGACCGTGAGTGAAGATGCGGGAATAATCGAGTTTACTGTGACTAAAACTGGCAATACTTTGCTTGAGTCTTCTGTGGATTACGCCTTCGCTGATGGAACAGCTGTTATTGGAACAGATGTTACTGGAACAGCCGGTACGCTTAAATTTGGAGCAAATGAGACTGCCAAGACAATAAAACTTTCTGTTACTAATGACCTACTATTCGAGAAGAGTGAGAATTTCACAGTCAACCTAAGTAACGCTATTGATGCCACTATTTCAGATGACCAGGGCGTAGGAACCATTAGCGACGATGGCTCTAACTCAGGTGATGATGATAGACCGTTATTTAGTGTTGCAGACGTTACAGTGAATGAAGGTGCCGGGACGATTACATTCAAGGTGACAAAGGCTGGCGCCACAAGCCTTGCCTCAAAGGTTGACTACAGATTCGATACCGATTCGGCATTAGTCGGCACTGATGTGACAGCTACTACCGGAACCGCATTGTCCGGCACGTTAGAGTTCGCCGCCGATGAAACAGTAAAAGACCTAACGCTGAATGTTACAAACGATAGCATTTTTGAGCTTTCAGAGTCGTTTACTCTATCACTCTCAAGCGCGATCGATTCTGTAATCAAAACTAGCCAAGCGGTAGGTAAGATTGTAGACGATGGTACAGATATCGGTGGAAATGCTGATGATGATACTCCGTCGCTTTCAGTAGCAGACGTTATGGTTGAAGAGGGTGATGGTACTCTTAGCTTTACCGTTACTCGTGACACAGGCAGTGACGTAGCAACAGAGGTTGAATATGAGATTCTTCCAGGCTCTGCCTCTCTCGCTGATGACTATACAGCTAACGATGCACTTAAAGGCACCTTGGTTATAGGAGCCGGCTCTGCAGGTACACAGGCACAGATTACAATCAACATTGTTGACGACAACTTGTTTGAGGCATCTGAGACCGTAAATATCGCGCTAACTAAAGCTACAAACGCTACTATCAGTGATGGCGAGGCGGTTGGTACGATCAATGTATCCGATGTGCCGTTATCGGATGAGCCTTTTGCAATTGCGCCTATCACAGTTAACGAAGCTAGCGACTGGGCTGTGTTCTATGTCAAAACGCCGGGCGATAATCTTGCATATGATGTGACATTATCCATTCAGCAAGAGACAACCATTCTTAATCCCGAAGCGCTCGCATATAGTATAGATGGGGGTGCAAATTGGATTAGGGTGGATAATGCAGCAGTCCCAACTATCGGGTCGCTACCGGGCTCTTCCAATCTGCTAGTCGCTGTCGATATCTCATCCGAGCAAGATCTGCCGTTCGACAGCGGTGAGGTATTTGAATTGCGATTAGCTTATCAAGCAGGGGGGGCTGATCTTGTAGCATCCGGTGAAGCGAAGATTGTAGACGATGGCACGGGTGTTAAATTTAATTTGGCGCCTGACTTAAGTGAAGGAGATGGCGGGTCAACGAACATTGGTTTAGTCGATAACCGGACCACTTTTGCTATCAGTGATGTTGTTGTGCAGGAAGGCGGTAATGCCGAATTCACGATTACTAGAGGAAACGTAGATAACAGCAATATTTCAACTGATCAGACGATTACCGTAGCTACATCCATAGCATCGTCTGATACAGCTGAAACGACTGATTTTGTTGCGACCACTGAAACATTGACATTCAAGGCGGGTGAAGAGTCAAAGACTTTCACGGTAATAACTCAGCAGGATGTTGTTTTTGAACAGCGTGAAAGCTTTACTGTTACCTTGTCAAATAACTCGGTCGGCAGTCGAATTATCGACAACACTGCTCAGGGTTTGATTGTTGATGATGGTACATCTGGTGATGGCACTAAAGATGACGATCGTCCTTCGTTCAGCATTGAAGACGTCACAATTAATGAGTCTGCAGGCACTATATCATTTGAGGTTCGCAAGTCTGGCGGCACCACACTTGATTCAAGCGTTGATTATGAGGTTGTCGAAGGTACAGCTAAATTAGTTGATGATATAGTTGGTAACCCAACTGGTACTCTCTCATTCTCTGATTCTGAAGTAGTTCAAGAGATCACATTAAAAGTTATTGATGACTCAATCTTTGAATCATCTGAAAACTTCTCAATCAAGCTGAAAAACGCATCAAACGCCACGATTAGCGTTGACACGGCAATCGGTTCAATCGTAGATGATGGCTCAATTGTTAACGATGTAAGCGGTGATGATCGTCCTGAGTTTAGTATCGCTGATGCGAGGGTGAGCGAGGATGCCGGAATCATCGAATTTACTGTCACCAAAACAGGCCTTACTGATCTTGCATCCAGCGTTGATTTCAGTTTTGCAGACGGTACAGCTGTTATTGGTACTGACTTAACAGGGTCTGAAGGGACACTAACTTTCGCGGCAAATGAAACGTCAAAGACAATTCAATTAGCGATCGCAAACGATGACCTGTTCGAAGAGAGTGAGAGCTTTACTGTCAATCTGTCCAATGCTATTGACGCGACGATTAGCGTTGCCCAAGCAACGGGAACTATCCTAGATGACGGCGTCAATAGTGCTGATGATGATCGTCCTGAATTTAGTGTTGAGGACGTTACGATAAATGAATCGGCCGGTACCATAACCTTTAAAGTGAGTAAGTCTGGAGCAACAGATCTTGAGTCAGAGGTTGATTACAAGTTTGAATCAGGCTCTGCACTTCTCGGAACAGATGTAACGAATAGTTCAGGCACTTATTCCGGCACTCTTAAGTTTGCAAGTAATGAAACTGTAAAACAGATTACTTTGGATGTTACTGCTGATGGCGTATTCGAAAAGTCTGAGAGCTTTACGTTAACGCTTTCTAATTCAGACAAAGCGGTTATTTCTGTTGCGAATTCCCAGGCTATAGGCACATTAATTGACGACGCCTCTGCTCTTACCGACGAGTTAGACGCCAATTTTGACTTCGGAAAAATCACTTATAACGAGTCGACAGGCGCCTTCGAATTCGTAATTACGAATAATGGTGGTGGCGCATCGGGCACTACCATTAACTACAACGTGAATCCGGGAGCCGGCGCGCTTGGGGAGTACTTCTCGGACAAACTGGATTTGTTGTCAGGTTCTGTTACCTTCGGACCTAATGAAACGACTAAAGTCATATCAATCCCTGTTGGAAGCGGCTTTGTCTATGACGGTTCAGAGATCCCTACTGTTGACTTCAATTATGCCTCCGATGGTCGGCCGACGTTTAGTGTTCAGGACGTAGTTGTTAACGAAGATAATGGAACGATTGATTTTCTCGTTACTAAATCCGGCGCAACATTATTCAGTTCAACTGTCGATTATGAGATCAATCCAGAGACAGCAACGCTTGACGAAGACTACTCTGGCCAGGTCAGTTCTTTGACGGGTACCTTGTCGTTTGGGGTAAATGAAACCAGTCAATTAGTCTCGATAGCGATAGTCAATGATTTAGTCTTTGAAGGTGCAGAGAAACTTACCATCAATCTAAATGCCGCAACTGATGCAACCATATCCAAGAGCCAGGCTGTCGGTACTATTGTTGACGACGGAGCTGCAAGTGGCTTTGGTGCCGATGATGATCGTCCAGAATTCAGTATCTCTGATGTTACTGTAAGTGAGGATGATAAAACGATTGAGTTTACGGTGACTAAATCGGGCTCTACAGCGCTTGAATCAAGTGTTGATTACAGCTTTGCAGATGGCACTGCTCAAGTTGGCACTGATGTTATCGGCACAGAAGGAACGCTTATATTTGCTGCCAACGAAACGGCTAAAACTATTACCTTATCGGTAACGGATGACGCTGTTTTTGAAGAGAGTGAAAACTTTACAGTTAATCTATCCAACGCGGTTGATGCAATCATTAAGAACGCTCAGGCTGTTGGTACAATTGTAGATGACGGCGTTAACAGTACCGATGATGACCGCCCTGAATTCAGTGTGGCCGATGTTACTGTAAACGAGAGTGCAGGCACTATTACCTTCAAGGTGAATAAAAACGGTGAGACGGATCTGGCATCTACAGTTGATTTCAACTTTGCATCTGATTCGGCCATCGTCGGCACGGATGTGACAGGTACATTCTCTGGCACTTTAGAGTTTGCTGCTAACGAAGTGATGAAAGAGATCACGCTGAACATTACGGATGACGCTGTCTTTGAAAACTCTGAGTCTTTTATCCTGACATTGTCCAACGCGACTAAAGCGATCATATCTGATGCGAGTGCTGTCGGTACAATTACTGATAATGGCACCATAGTTGACGGCGTGAGCGGTGATGATAGACCGTCGTTTAGTGTTAACGATGTATCAGTAAATGAGACTGATGGTTCACTGTCTTTCAAAATATCTAAAGATGGAAAGACCGCGCTCACTTCTGAAGTCAGTTACACCCTAGCAAGTATTTTGGGTATTACCGATTCAGACTTCGACAGTGTTAATTCAGTACTCAACTCGACTGAAACGCTTACGTTCGCAGCAGGTGAAACTGAGAAGTTTGTAACCCTAAGTCTTCTCGATAACGATATTTTTGAAGGTAGTGAGCAGCTGAAGATAACTCTGTCAGCAGCGCAGAACGCGATTATTGCTGATGCAGAGGGCGTCGCGACAATCGCTGATCAGGAAGACCGTAAGATAAAGGTCTCTGGCTTGATACCGATCACAAACGAAAACTCTGTCTATGCGGCGTTTAGAGTTGACACCATCGGCGCTGATTGGGGTGATCTTGATTTCGCAGTAATTAACGGTACTGCGGAACTCGTTGGTATTGAGGGTAAACCCGACCCTAAAGTCGTAAAGATTGCTGACTTTAACCTTCTGTCGTCATCTGATGACGAAGATCAAGCCTTTAAGGCCCTTGCGGCCAATTCGGCGGATATTCGTTCCTTCTATGTCGGGGTTGAGATTGCCAACGAAGACGATGATACGTACGAGGGGCTAGAAAACTTTGAATTGAAGGGATCGATGGCCGATGATGCATCCAACACTGATTCAGGCTTTACGCTAATTGTCGACGATGGTACTGGAGCTCGCTACGACAGCAGCAATGTACCCGACCTGAGAGACTCGCAGAACTTCTTTGCTCTTGATAACGACATCACTGGGATTGATTCTGCCGGTCGGCCGCAACCCACTCAGGAGGCTGAGGTTGTAAACGAGGTCGTGACTGAACAGGTTGTGATTGACTATCAAGATGCTTTCAAAGAGGTTAAAGAGAATCTCGATGCCTACGGTCTGGCTGATGCCATTGCAACTGAAGCACAGTCTCAGATAGACAAGTTGTCCGGTAAGATCGAGTTGTACATACTGGATGCAGTTGCCGATGCTCGTTCTGACACCGTTAGTCTGTTCCGCCGCTTAGGGGCGGATGATAGCAACATGTTTATGGGCTCGTCAGTCGCGCGTTCCGCTATCTCCTATGATGCTTTGGCTCCGGCTGTAACTGAGATTGCCACGTCTTATGGCAACGACGCCAACTTATCAGAGATATGGGGTGGAAAACTTGCTCCGGTGGACTCAGCCAGCGCTATTGATCGTTCGCCAGCTGATCGTCTGGTGGAAGTGGAAGACCATAGAGAGACAGAGCATCAGGATTTTACTTCGCAATTGTTGGCGGCGGCTAATTCGCAGCTTGTTGTCGGTATTGCTCGTGCTTCCGCTCAAGATCTGGCGTCGCCTGAACCCGCTAACACTGAACTTAAAGAATCAAACAGTTAATCCATTTTACGAATAGGGATAGATCAGCATGATTAGATCAAATAAGAACGCAAACCTGAGCAAGCTGGGGATCGTCTCGTTAGCGGCCCTTATAGTGGGGTGTTCTATATCGCCTGAAGCTGTAACAACGTCAGAAGTGCGTAAGCGCGTTCAGAGCGATCAGTTTAAATTGTTTTCTGCGCAAGATCCGATCTTTGAGGCGATATCCTATGAGGAGGCGGTTGCCCGTGCGCTCAAGTATAATTTGGATCTACGCCTCAAATTGATGCAGACGGCTCAAAGCCGCGGTCTTGCTGATCTTGCTTCATTTGACATGCTACCAAACCTACTAGTGTCGGCAGGCTATACGAAACGAAACAATGTAAACGCGTCACGATCATATCAGGAGCAATCAGACGGATCCTTCAAGTACGACTCGACAGCCTTTGCTTCGGGTAGTACACCAGATGAAAACGGAACTGCATCCGCTGAATTTACCTGGAATGTGCTAGATCTTGGTATTGGTTATTATACGGCCAAACAGAAAGCGAATGAGGTGTTGATCGCTGAAGAACGCCGCCGCCGTGTCGTTCAGAATATTATCGCCGATGTCCGCTCAGCCTATTGGCGAGCACTTGGAGCACAGCGCCTGGTTTCTCAGGCTGACGCTTTGATTGCTGACGTTAACGATGCACTCGAGCGGTCTCGCCGAGCTGAATCAGAGGGTCTTGTCCCGCCGAAGCAGGCCCTCACCTACCAACGCTTGCTAATTGACGCCTTCGATCTGTTGGCGAGTCGTCGAACAGAGCTGGATTTGGCGAAGCGTGAATTAGCTGCCCTCATGAATGTGACACCAGGTGCTGAGTTCACTGTCGAGGAGATTGAAGAGCCTCCACTTAAGCCTGCTCCACTGAACGTAGCGGAGCTCGAGGAGCTTGCGCTTCAGCAGCGCCCAGAACTGCGTCAAGAGGACTACGCTGTGCGTATTACTGCGGACGAGGCGAAGAAACAACTGGTTACATTGCTTCCTAACCCGGCTGTTTCACTCGGTTTGCAATATGATGCCAGCCAATATGTCTATGAGAATGACTGGATACAGACCGGCGCCAGCATCAACTGGAATCTATTCAAACTATTGAGCTTCGGAACCTTAGAGGAGACGCTGAAGGATCAAGAGACTGTTGACGACACACGCCGTATGGCACTCTCAATTGCTGTTTTAACCCAAGTTCGAGTAGCTATCGAGCGTTACAAACTTACCTTAAAAGAGCTTGATACTGCTGAAGAGTCTTTCCTTGTCGATCAGCGTATGGCTGCTTTCGCTGAGGCTGCTCAAGGTTCTGAGTTAAATGCAGAGCTTGAAGTAATCAGAGCGAAAACACGAGCATTGAACTCTGAGTTTAAGCGCTATGGTGCGTATGCCGCCGCCCAGGCCGCCTTTGGTCGAATTTACAACTCGGTTGGTTTCGAAGTGATTCCGACGGATCTTGATCAGAACGGCTCTTTGGATGAGGTTGGAGCGCACATCACCGAGTATGTTTCTGAAGTTGAAGACAACTTCTTTGCACATGCTGAAGTTATTGCTGTTGAGATCCCTGCCGTTAACCTCTCATTGAAAGGCGTTGATGGCGCTGGAGCTGCAAACATACAGGCTGCGGTGAATTCAGTGCTTGAGCGTAACCAGCTTGAAACCAGCGACTCTGCGCTCTACACGCTTCAGATGTCTCTAACCATTGAGCCTGAACAACGTCGCGTTCGTCCTGCGAGTTGGAGATTAGAGTTAGTTGATGTCTTCGGTACCGTCGTTGACTCAGTAACTTACAGCTCCACTTTGGTTGCTAACCCCAGTGAGCGTGTTATTCAGACCTTTGCTGAGTCAGCTGTGCTTGCAAATGTAGGTCAGTTGCGCGGTTGGTTGACGAAAGTGAGTGCTAAATGAGGTTGAGTATGGGTTCAAAAACTATACTTTCTACATTCGTTGCATTAGCTGCGTTATACGGCCAGGTAGGCGTAGCTGAGTCAGAGACCCCGGCAATAATTAGTCAGGTAGAGATGCAACTTGATTCTCCTGCCAGTGCGACCTTGGTTCCGGCGCTGTTGATTGCGCCGATTGAAACTACGTTGGCAAGTCCCATGTTTGGACGGGTCGCGCAGCACAATGTCTCCTTGGGTTCTTCTTTCAAGAAGGGGAGCTTGCTTGTCTCTTTTGACTGTGCGGATCGAGATGCGCAGGTAGGTATGGGTGAAGCGGAGTTTGCGGCCGCCCAGATTGCCTATGAGAACAAGTTAAAGCTACAGGGGTTATCGCAAGCGGGTGAAATTGAGGTCAAGCTGGCTGCGACCGAGGCAAGCCGTACCAAAGCGCAACTCGATTACTATGAGGCATTAGCTGATCAATGTGATGTTCGCGCGCCATTCTCGGGTAAGGTGTCCAGTGTTCGAGTGAAACCTCATCAAGGTGTGACTCAGGGCGAAGCTTTGTTGGATATTGTTAGTACTAGCGGTCTGAAGGCGGTCATGAATATTCCGGCTAGCTGGCTCAATGGTATCGAACTCGGTGCTGAGATATCGATCTCGATCAATGAGACCGGTAAAGTATATCCCGCGAAGCTCTCCGCAATTAACTCGACCGTGGATAGTGTAAGCCACACTATCGAAGTAGAAGCTGAACTCATCGACGCGCCTAGCAGTCTACTTCCTGGAATGAGTGGTAACGCTCAGTTCGTGCGCTAAGGGTTAGTTGTGGCCGAGTCTGTACTGTCAGTTCTGTTGACGCTTAATCAGCGTTTGATTCAAGCCGAGAGCCTGCAGGAGCTCGGCTTCATAATCGCTAACGATAGTTGGCAGGTACTCAAGTTTCGCCAAGCGGCGGTTTATCTGCCAGTGGCTGGTGGTCGTCTTAAGTTATCTGCGGTTACCGGCCTAACGCCGACCAAAGAGGCGACACCGTTTACCCTCTGGCTTGATCGCGTCCAGCGACATCTGCTTAAAAAGGAGGGTATAGTTTCTGCTAAACCCTTTACCAAAGGCGAATTACCTCAAGATCTGGCGGATGGCTGGGGCGAGTGGTGGCCGGAGTTTGCCTACATCGTGCCTATTCGACGCGCCGAAAAAACGGTTGGAGTGGTGTTTCTGGTGCGCGAAGTTGCGTGGACTGAGACCGACCAACAACTTATTTTGCATTTGGCGGAGCAGTAGCAGT
>Ga0209955_1000343_pt1 | contig 17172 bp, 6 predicted proteins | sample SalPonA_A_H2O_MG_FD_185716 | JGI IMG/M metagenome (GOLD analysis project Ga0209955, IMG submission 185716) | Water microbial communities from South San Francisco under conditions of wetland restoration - Salt Pond MetaG R2A_A_H2O_MG (SPAdes)... | ecosystem: Environmental > Aquatic > Non-marine... | reverse complement strand
GGAGAAATAGATAAAGATTTACTAGAGTTCTTCTCAAATAGTGAAGAACTAAAAAAATTCGCTAGTGAAGAATTGTTTAATTATCAGGTGGATGAATTTAAGTTGATGTTTTAGGATAGACTATTCAAAGTTTTATGTCAGAAATCGATAATTTCTAAAAAGTTAGCACAGTTGATTTTACTTAGTCAAATTTGCGGCAAAATCTACAGGTTGTTGAACTTATCAAATGTTAAGCTAACTCTAAAACAAGCACCCGAATCTCTATTTTGAACTTCAATATTACCCCCAAATTTTTCTTCTACAATTTTTTTAGAAATGTAAAGTCCTATCCCACTACTTTCATTTTTTGAGAAATTAAGATTAAATATTTTATTTTTTAAATGTTCTTCAATACCACCCCCATTATCTAAAATCTCAATGATAAACTCTTCATTTACTTTGAGAAGTTTTATTTCAATTTTTGGTTGTTGAATATTTCTTTTTTTAAAGATAGCTTTTGAATTCACCATAATTGCTAGAATAACTTGCTTGAGTTCATTAGGATTTCCATTCAAATAAAGTTTTTCCTCTAAGTTTTTAACCACTTGAATATTATCGAGCTCAAATGAACCTTTTAAAATCAATAAAGATTCTTCTATTACATCTTTTAAGTTAAAAACTGTGGTTTGGTTTTTATTTTTATAAAAATCATAAAATGTTTCAATTGTATCGCTCATAAAGTTAATTACCTTTTTTGAGTCATTAATATGCTTTGAAATATCGTTTTGATTAATCTCTTTATTAAGTTTTTGTTTAGTTTCTAGATTCATTATATTTCCAGAAAGTTCACCTAAAGGATGTCTCCATTGATGGGAAATATTACCAACAAGTTCACCCATTGATTTTTGTTTTGAATAATAAAATATAAGACTTTCTTGTTCTTTAAACTTTTCAATAGCATTGTTTACTTTTATTCTTAGTTGTCTATTCCAAAAAAGAATTAAGATCACTATTAAAATCAAACCCGTTAAAATTTTCCAATATATAGTATAATCAGCTTCTTTAAATAAGGCTATATCAATCCATTTATTATAAATTCTTTTTTTTTCTTCATTTGAAATAGATTGAATTCCTTTCTCATAAATAGAGTTTAAAATTGGCAAGTCTTTTCTAGTCGCAATTCCAAGTTTCCAATCTAAATCAACTTTTCCATTTATTGAAAGGTTAAAATATCCTTTAGTTTTTATGGCATTTGTTATACTTGGAACAGTATCTATAAAACCAAATATTTCGTTATTAATTACTTTTTTTAGACCTTGATGTATATTTTCAACTTCAAGAATATTAATATTTGGGTATTTATCTTTTAATATATCGATAGAAGCATATGCTTTTACAATTGCAAATTTCATATTTGAAACTTTTGAAAAATCGTCTATAAACTGTACCTTTGATCTTGTCGCTATAACTAAAGGTGAACTTACATATGAAGATGTAAAATTTAAATACTCTTCTCTTTTTTGTGTCTTCTGAGCTGATGCTAAAAGGTCACATTTTTTATTTTTTATAAATTCAAGACTTTCATTCCAACTATTTGTTTGTATAAGTTTTGTTTTCAAACCAACACTTAATGAAACTTGATTAAACAGTTCTGCAATAAGACCATCGTGTTTATTTTCTTTATTTAAAAATTCAAAAGGATACCAATTAGGATCTATGCATATTTTTACTATAGGATTTTCTTTTGTATATAACTTTTCATCAACATTTAGTATCACTTTTTTCTTTAGAGGATTTAATTTTTTTTCATATTCACTTAATATAAACCATTTCTCTTTTAATCTTAATTTTTCATATTCAGAAATTTTATTTAAAGATTTATTTATAATGCTTATAGCCTCCGGCCAATCTTTTCGTACTCCAAATGAAAGTTCTAGTCGATGATCAAGTGCAAAAGCAAAATCTAAATATGGAAGCCCTAACTTATTTGCTATGTACTCTGTAGCTCCATTACCAAATGTAGCATCTGCTTCGCCATAGATTACTTCCTTGAGCATATCATCAAAACTATCAGCTTTGATAATTTTTGATTTTGAAAACTCTTTGGCTATTTTTTCATCTACTAAATTACCTTTGTGTATTACAATAGTTTTACCTTCAAGGTCCTTTTTAGATTTAATCTTTAATGGATTTCTATGTTTTACTATTACCATTTTTTGTAAAGAGATGTAGGTATCACTAAAATTTAGGTACTTTTTTCTTTCCTCATGTACTGCTCCAGTACTTAAGCCATCTATTTTCTTTTCTTTAGCTAGCTTTTGCATATTTCTCCAACTACCAAGCTTTAGTTGAAAATTAGCACCACTGAGATTATTTATTTCATTTAATATATCTGCATCATATCCACTTATTGAACCATCATTATTTTGTATTACATAAGGCTCCCACGATTTTTCAGTTCCAAGTATGATAATAGGATGAGATAGTAAAAATTCTTTTTCTTTTTTTGTTAATGATATTTTTGAAACTTTCATTTTTGTATTAAACCATTTTTCTTCTATATATTTAAGATTTATATTGGTAAGTGCTTTATCAATAATTGAATGAAGAATTGGTTTATTTTTATTTATACCAAAATGTAAAGATTCATAGTATTTAGTATCTTCATAACTTTGTATTGGAAAAATATTACTAAAAAAATTTTTTCTAATATAAACATTTGCAGTATGTAGAGTTTGTAATGCAAAATCTATCTTTCCAAAAGATAAGGCACTTATTTGGTCATTCTGATTATCAAATATTACGATTTCAATATTTGAATAATTTTCTAATGATTTAATAACCTTCGAACCTTTTATTAGTCCAACTTTTATTTTTTTAAAACTTTGAAAACCATTAAAATTAGGATATTGTTTATTTGAAAATATAATTAAAGGCAATTTAATATAAGGTTTTGAATAAAAAGTAAAATCCTCACGTTCACTTTTATAAAAAAGATCAGACATTATATCAATCTCATTTTTTTTGAAGTCTTGGAAATTATCAATCCACGTATTGGATTTTATATGAAATTTCAAATTAGTAAGCTTTGATATTTCATCTAATATATCTTTAGTCATACCTTTAATTTCACCATCTTCATTAAAGGTGAATGGTTTGTCATTTGTTAGTCCTATTTTAACTATAGGATTATTCTCTAAGTATAATAATTCTTCTTTTGTAAATTTTAAATTTGCAAAAAGACAGGATGTAAATAATACAAAAGTCAATAATATTTTCATAAGTATGATATTAGCAGAAAACTACTCAATATTAAGTTTCCACCCGACTCCAAGAACATTTACTATTTTGTCTTTACCTATTATTTTTCTTATATTTCCTATGAGGTTTTTTATAGAACTATCCGTTACAGTTTTATCACTCCAAAGTTCGTCTTCTATCATTTCTTTCGTAATAGTGATATTTTGGTTTTGGATAAAAAGTTTAAGAAGTTGATTTACCTTTTTACCAAGTTTTATTTCAACCCCATTTTGTAAAAGTTCTTGATTGATTATATTATAAGTAAATTCATCATCTATATCAACAATATTCTGAGAGTTTATTTTTTTAATACAATTTTTCATTGCATTTTGTAGCTTATCTAAATCTAATGGCTTTACAATATAGCCATCAATTTGTAAATTAGCAGCTTCCAAAAGGTATTTATTATCGCTATGAGCAGTTAGAAAAACTATAGGTGTTTCTAGATCAATTTCTCTAATTTTTTTAACAAGATCTATTCCACTTAGATTACCAAGATTAATATCAACTAATAATATATCAGGAGAGTTTGAATCATATAACTCAAGTGCATTTTTATAATTATTTGCTTCAATAACTTCTTCAAATATTAGGGACAAAGTACTAACATAATTTTTTCTTAAAATTTCATCATCTTCTACATAAAGTAATGACAATTTTTTTAGCTGTAATAATTCCAAACTCAATTCCATTTAGTATTTTACATAGCTTAGCTAATAAAAAGCTCATATGAGACACTTTTTTTGTAAAAAAGATTTCCATATTGGTATTCTAACTTGTTATAGTAATGAAAATATAAAGTTAAAGGATAATTTTTAAATGAGTAAAACAATAAATAAATCTTTAAAAATTGTATTACCTATAATATCTGTTTTAATTTTAACAGGATGTAATGTAGAACCCCAACCATTCTCTAAAAATGAATTAAAAAAGCATATAAATAATGAACTGTTAGAGATTGATAAAACACTCCTTCCAATTAAAGGAAAAATATCTTTAGAAGAAGCTATAGAAAGAGGAGTTACGTATAATAGGCAAAAAAAAGTTGCTATTATGGAAGCTGCACTTTCTCAAAACCAGCTTGATTTAATTGAATATGATATGCTTGCCCAATTAACTACGAAGGCGGGCTATTCAAAAAGAGATAACTATGCAGCATCAGCAAGTACAGCTTTTACAAATGGTACCCCTGACCCATTGGATTCAAACCCTAGCTATTCTGTTTCACAAGATAAAAAAAGTTTAACTGCTGATGTATCTTTTTCATGGAATATTTTAGATTTTGGTTTATCTTATGTTAGAGCACAACAAAGTGCAGATAAATACTTAATCGCTAAAGAAAAAATAAGAAAAGTTACTCAAAATATAACTCAAGAAATAAGAAGATCTTATTTCCAAGCATTAGCTGCTGAAAATTTATTAAAAAACATTACACCGATTATGAAAGAAGTTCGTTTAGCTCTTCAAGATTCACAAAAAATCAATAAACTAAAGTTAGAATCACCTATAAATGCTTTAAACTATCAAAGTGAATTAATAAATATATTAAGATCTTTATACGAAGTTGAAAGAAAATTAATTAGAGCAAAAATTGATCTAGCAAGACTAATGGGATTAAAACCTGGAACAAAATATTGGCTTGCAGAATATAAAGATAATAAATATGATATTCCCAAATTTGATTTAGATTTCAAAGAGATGGAACAAATTGCACTTAGAAATAGAGCAGAGTTAATACAAAGTAGATATGAAGAGAGAATATCAAAAAAAGAGATTGATACAGTAATGTTAAAAATGCTTCCTGGAATTTCATTGAATGCTGGAGTTGATTACAATGACAGTGATTACTTACTAAATAATGATTGGTTAAGTTATGGAGCAACTGCATCATGGAACTTATTAAATGTATTTAAATATAGTTCATTAAAAGATGTTGCAAACTCAAAACATAAATTAGCTAAAGAGAAAAAATTAGCATTATCAATGGCAGTTTTATCTCAAGTTCACCTTTCATATGTTTCATACATGCAGTCATTAAGAGAGTATAAAATATCAAAAGAGTACTTAGAAATAAAAGATGAAGTTTTAAAAGAAATTGAGTTATCTAATAGATTTGATACTAGTAACAAACTAATACTAATAAAAGAAAAATTAAATCATTTACTAGCAACATTAAGACACTCTTCTGCTTATGCTGACTTGCAAAACAACTATGGACGGTTATTTAACTCAATGGGGATAGAAGTAAATTTAAAGGAATAAAAATGAAAAAGAATTTATTTCTAGTTTTAGTATTAAGCTCAACAACATTTCTTTATGCCCAAGAGCTAACTACTAGAGCACTTGTAAAAGCAGTAGAGCATACTATTTTATCAAGTGAAATTGCAGGAAAAATAGTTTCAATACCTAAAAGCAACGGTCAAAGTTTTAAAAAAGGTGAGACTCTTGTCAAAATAGATTGTACAATTTACAAAGCACAACTTGAAAAAGTAAAAACACAAGTTGATATTGCCAAAGAAAAGATGTTGAAAAATCAACAGCTATCACAATACAATTCAGGTTCAAAATTTGAACTTCAAATTTCTGAATTAGAGTATAAAAAAGAGCTTGCAGAGTATAATATTGCAAAGATAAATACTAAAAGATGCTATATTAAAGCACCTTATAGTGGAAAAATTGTAAAAAAAATTGCTAGTAAATATCAAAACATTCAACCAAATCAAGAACTTTTAGAAATTTTAAACACAAGTAACCTTGAACTAGAAGTTATAGTACCTTCTTCATGGCTGACATTTTTAAAAAAAGATCAAAAGTTTAAATTGATAATAGATGAAACGCAAGAGAAGTTAGAAGCTTCTATACAAGATTTAGGAGCATTGATTGACACTTCAAGTCAGACTATTTCTTTAAGAGCTAAGCCAATTTTACCATATGATACACTTATACCAGGTATGAGTGCAACTGCAGAGTTTAAAAAACCATAAAGGATACGACATGTCTAAACAAAGAAAACCTTTCATAAGTATGTTAGAACCAAGGATTCTTTTTGACGGGGCTGCACTTACAACTGCAGTAGATACTCTTGATGCTACAAGTTTTGATAACAATGAAGATTCAAATACTCAAGAAGCACCTGCAACTCAAAGTCCAGGTGAAAATAGAAAAGAAGTTGTGTTTATAGATGCAGCTGTTAAAGATAAGGAAACTCTCATAGAGGGTATAAAAGATGGTATTGATGTTTATATCTTAGATGATGAAAGTGATGCGCTAACTCAAATAGCAGATATTTTAAAAACTTACGATGATATAGATGGCTTGCATATTATCTCCCATGGTGGTGTAGGCTCTTTAAATTTTGCAACGGGAGTTGTAGATGAGACTAACCTTGACACCTTTCAAGACTCTCTTGATCTTATAGCTTCATCACTTAGTGAAGATGGGGATATCTTACTTTATGGATGTAATGTTGCATCAAATGGAGAGGGGCAAAGTTTTATAGATGAATTTGCAAATATTACAAGTGCTGATGTAGCAGCTTCAGATGATGTGACTGGGCTTGGTGGTGATTGGGATTTAGAAAAAACTGCAGGTCTTATTGAGACAATCACTATTGATGCTAATGATTATGACCATAATCTAGGAAGCATCCAAAAACTTGGAGATGCAGTTTCAGTTGATGGAGAGTCTACTGATACAGCCACATTTCCAACTTTAGCAGAATTATCAAATAACAATGTAATAGTAGTCTGGTGGAACTCAACTCAAAATAATATTGAAGGACAGCTTTACTCTTTAAATGGAACAGCTATTGGCTCTAAAATAGTTTTGGTAGATACAGGAGTAACTCAAACAGACCAAGGTAGAACAATCAGTGGTCTTAATTCAGGAAATAGCACTCTACTTACTATTTCAGCACTTACAAATGGTGGTTTTGTACTGGGGTATTCTGCAGGTGATGGAGTACAGATTGATCCCTATGTCCAAGTATTTAACAATGACGGAACAGCAAGAACAGATGCTATTCGGGTTGGTAGTGCAATATATAATGAAATAGATGTTGAAGTAGCAGCTTTGCGTGATGGCGGTTTTACCGTTTCATTTTTTCAACAAGACAACAACGCTGGGAATGCCAACTGGGGAATAGTCGGTGGTGGTCGTTATGATGATAATGGTAATAAGATTCTAAATGTGAGTGCTATAGATATAGGGTCACATAAACCATATTATGACCTCAATGTTGTCTCTATAGATGGGCACTATGGCTATGGTTATGCGATGAGTTACATAACTTTAAATGGCGCTAGCTATGTTACTTTTTATGAAGGCTCTAGAGAAACATCAAACGATTCTGCTCCAAACCGCTTCTATGTTTCACCCAATGGTAATAGACCCATTAATATTGCTCAAATTGATACCAATAAGATTGTTGCAGTTTACAATTACGTCTCTGATTCTTCAAGCTATCCATCTCAGTATGAACTAAGAATGAATGTGCTTGATTCTAATGATTGGAATTTTAATGATGCTTTTTCTTTTGGAAGTTTTTCACGAGGTTTTTATTATCAGTATTTAGATGTAAGTGTTAATTCAGACAAAGTCATAGGTATGGTTGGTAGAATGACAGATGGACAAGGTACAAGGTACGATAAGCTTTACTTCTATCAGTACAATGACAGTAATGGTTCTTTTACATTTGATAGTTATTTTAACACAATTTTTAGTGGTTCAAATTATAAAGATTATTATGAAATAGCTGCAATGAGTAACGGTAGTTTCTGGGTAGTTGGACAGGTAAGTGGACTGGATAACAACGGCGATACAAATGGTATCTATTTGGAACGATATGGTGCTAATACTCCGCCTTCTATCAGTGTTGGCAATGCTACTTTTACAGAGCAAACTCCTTTAAGTATTGACGCATCTTCAACTATTAGTGATGGTGATGGAGATAATATCTCTGGCATGACTATATCTCTAGATGCAGCTACTGATACGGACGAAAAGATTGTATTAGCAAATAGAAACTCAGGTGATGTTGTAAATGGTATTACTATCACTTACACGACAGATAGTTTGATTACTCTATCTGGAAGCACAACAGCAAGTAACTATCAAGAATTATTAAGAGAATTACAGTATCAAAACAACTCAGATGAGCCAGTTGCTTCAAGAACTATTACAGTGAGTGCAAACGATGCACAAGGTGGAAGTGGAAGTGACACTGCAACAATAACCCTCAATGATGTTAATGACGCCCCAATAGCAACAGCTGGAGCAACACTAAACTACACAGAAAATGATATTGCAACAGTGATAGATAATACAATTACTCTAAGTGATGTAGATGATACACAAATAGCTGGGGCAACTATATCAATAAGTAATAACTTTGTCTCTGGAGATACTTTAGGATTTACCAATCAAAATGAAATAACTGGAAGTTATAACAGTAGTACGGGAGTTTTAACATTAAGTGGTACAACTTCCATAGCAAACTACCAAACAGCACTGCGTTCTATCGCATATAGTAGTAGTTCAGATAATCCTACAAATGCAACAAGAACAATCTCGTGGCAAGTAACCGATGCCAACTCAGATGGAGCAGGTGCACAAAGTAGCTCAGCAGTTACAAGTACAGTAAATGTAACCCCTGTAAATGATGCACCAACCATCTCATCAAATGGTGGGGGTGCTACAGCTTCTGTAAATGTAGATGAAAATTTAACAGCTGTAACAACTGTAACTGCTACAGATGCAGAGGGTGAAACTTTAACTTTCTCAAAAGTTGGAGGAACTGATGCAGATAAATTTAGTATAGATATCTCTACAGGTGAATTGGTATTTAACACAGCACCTGATTATGAAAATGCACTTGATAGTGATGGAAATAATGATTATGAAGTCATTATTCAAGTATCTGATGGTACAAACAATGTTACTCAAACTATCACTGTAAATGTTCAAAATGTTGGGTTTGGGTTTAGTAACCCAAGTAGTTTTAGTGCAGCTGAAAATCAAACTTCAGTAGGAACTGCTACAACTAATGAGCAAGGTGGAGGTGTGACATACTCTATAAAAGCTGTAGATGACCACGCTCTTTTTTCAATAGATTCTTCAACTGGAGAGATTACCTTTTTAGCTGCTCCAGATTTTGAAAACGCACTTGATATTGGAACAAACAATATTTATAACATCACACTTATCGCAAATGATGGAGGTGGAGATGTAGAACAAGCAATAACTGTAAATGTAACAAATATAAATGAAGCTCCGGTTTTTACAAGTACAGTAAATGCAAGTGTTACAAATGCCACTGAAAACACACCTTATAGCTATACACTTACTGCTAATGATGTCGATGCTAACTCTCAACTAGTCTTTGATGGTACTACGCTTCCTGATTGGTTATCTATTGAAAAAAACAATCCAACTTTTGACCAAGTCGCTACAGCTGATTCTGAGACTTATGATATGGTTTCAGATGATAGTGGCAATATTTACTATGCTTCATATAGTGCAAATAAAATCTGGAAAATAGATAGTAGTGGTAATAAAACACTTTTTGCAGGAACAGGTACTGCAGGAACAACTGCTGATGGAACTGATGCACTTAGTGCAGATATTAGACGACCTGCTAGTTTAGCTTATCATGATGGTGCACTTTATGTAAGTGAAAGTAATGGATACTTTTTAAAAATAGATATAGCTACAAATAAAGTATATAACATAGCCCAGTCAAGAAACTACTATGGTTCACCTATGGCTTTTGATGATGATGGAAATTTTTATACAGGTGGTTGGAATACTTATATCTTTAAATATAGCGACAATGATAACGATGGAGTATTTGAATATAGTGAAAGAACAATACTTCAAAGCTACTACCAAGTTATGAACTCAGTGGATCAATTAGTTTATCACGATGGAAAACTTTATATGTCTAGTACTTCTACTGGTTCAATATACTCTATAAACATTGATGGTAAGGAACTTACAAAAGTTGCAGGTGGAAATGGCAGAGGGACAAGTGGTATAGATGGACTAGCAGTCAATGCACAACTTAGCCAACCAACAGACATAGAGTTTGATAGTGCGGGTAATCTTTATATTGCAGATCGTGGAGATAATCGTATAAAATACATAGATTCAGAGGGTTATCTAAGAGAAGTTGATGGTGCAGGATATGTAAGATCAACAAGAGCTCTTACACTTGATAGTGATGGCAAGCTTTATGCAAGTGGATTAATGAGTTCATCTCCATATTTTGAAATAAAAGCTTTATCTTCAGGAGGATATGAGCTTAAAGGAACACCAACTGTAAGTGGTGTATATGATGTTGAGTTAAGAGTGACAGATGGAGGGTTAAGTGACACGCAAACATTTCAAATAACAGTAGCAGATGTAAACGATGCACCAGTACTTGGTAACTCAAACTTTGTAATAAGTGAGCATGATGTAGTAGGTACAAATGTAGGAACAATAACAGCAACAGATGAAGATGGAGTAAGTCCAAGTTTGGATCTTATAGGATCTCCTGAAGTTATAACTTATGCAATCACTGGTGGAAATACAAACAATGCTTTTGCAATAGATGAAAATACTGGTGAAATAACAATTGCCAAGGCACTGAATGCTTATTTAGTGTCAAACTATAGACTCACAGTAACTGCATCAGATGATTCAAATGCAGTTACAACTGCTGTAGTAACTATAAGTGTGACTGATGAAGCTGACACTCCTATTGCAAGTGCTGATACAGCTTCAACAAATGAAGATAATAGTGTAACTATTGATGTTTTGGCAAATGATACGGATGCAGATAATAATATAAATACACAAAGTGTCACTATAGTAACTGAGCCATCAAATGGAACAGCAATAGTCAATAGTAATGGAGAGATTGTATATACTCCAAATGCGCACTATCATGGAAATGATACTATTAGCTATAAAATTTATGATTCAACAGGACTTGTTTCAAATACTGTTTCAGTAGACATAACTGTAAATTCAATCAATGATGTGCCAGTAACTTATAATGGCACTGTTTCAACAGATGAAGATACTACTTTAGAGTTTGATTTATCGCAGTTTGTTTTAGATAATGATGGATTGTTGGATATTAGTAGTTTTAATATAGTATCATCTACAACAGATGGTGTTTTAACTCCAGATGGAGTAGAAAAAGGAAAATTCACTTACACTCCAAACAATAACTTTTATGGCATAGATAGCTTCACTTTTAAGGTCACAGATAGCCAAGGGGCAGAGTCAAACACTTCTACTGTAAATATAAATGTTGCATCAATCAATGACATACCAGTCGCAAATGCTGATTTTGGTACCACAAATGAAGATACTGCTATAACCATTGATTTAACAGCAAACGACAGTGATGATAGTGCTATTGATGACTCAACTTTAGTGATTGTAAAAGCTCCTGAAAATGGAATAATTACAAATCACAATAATGGAACAGTAACTTATACGCCAAACCTAAACTTTAATGGAATAGATGAATTTCTATACACTGTAAGAGATGATGGAGATCCAGATGGTAAGGAGCTCATCACTAAAACAACTCTAGTAACAGTTTCAGTAACAGCTATAAATGATACACCAGTTACAGTTGCTGATAGTTATACACTTGATGAAGACAGTGTCTTAAAATTTAATCCTTTAGTAAATGATAGTGATGTGGAAACAACACTAACTTTAGATAATCTAATTATCACTTCACAACCAACTAATGGCTCACTTATAAAAGGTGATGATGGACTTTTAGAATATATTCCAAATGCAAATTATAATGGAAATGATAGTTTTAACTATAAATTAAATGATGGTTATGCAGACTCAAATGAAGTAACTGTAAGCTTAACTATCAATAGTGTAAACGATGTACCAAGAGTTACTGTGGATGATTCAAGTGGCTATACTGAATTAGTTAATGCAAGTACTCAAAGTTTAATTGAAACTGGGGCTGTATCTTTTAATGATATTGATACTGGAGATGTTATAGATGTAACATTTGTAAGTGATAATAACATCACATGGTCTGGTGGTACATTGGATAATAAGCTTGCAACACAATTAGTAAGTGGCTTTAGTTTAAGCGCTACAAATCAAGGATCTCCAGGTAGTGTAAATTGGAGCTATAGTGTAAACAATATTGATTTAGATTTTCTAGCTCAAAATGAAACAATTGCATTTAGCTATACAGTTACGGTAACAGATAATAATAATGGAACAGATACGGATGTAGTTAACTTTACAATCACAGGAACAAATGATCAACCATTAATAGATTCTATTACAACTACTGGAGCATTAACAGAAGTAGCAGGAACTGCTTCAGGAACAACGCAGACTTCAGCATCAGGGACAATGCAACTATCAGATTTAGATGGTACAAATACAATTACCTTGTCTGAAGTTTATAATAATGATATGGTTTGGAGTGGTGGAACAATCACAGATAATCAATTAAATGCATCACAGATACAATCACTCATCGATGGCTTTGTACTAGATGATATAGGAGCATTAGCAATAGATGATGCTACAAATACAGTGAACAGTTCATGGACATATACAACAAGTGATAATCTAAACTTCTTAGCTGAAGGAGAAACATTAACATTTAGCTATACAATTACAGCTACTGATGATAGTGGTGCAGAATTAAATGAAAACTCTGCTACAAAAACAGTAACAATTACAATCACAGGAACAAATGATCAAATTGTTGATTTAGCAAATGATATAAGTGAATATAAATTAAATTTTGGTAGTGATTTTACAAAAGATATTTCGACAGAATTTAGTGATATTGATTTAAATGATACTATTGTTTTTCAGATAACAGGTCTTCCAAAAGGTTTATCTTTTAATTCCACTACAGGAGTTATTTCTGGAAAATTAAATGATGTTGGAACTTTTGACATAACTATTAAAGCTAATGATGGAACAACTACCACAAATAAAGTATTTAAGTTAGAAATACTTGGAGTTCCATCAATAAATGAACCCACTAACGAACCAGCTTCAGAAGATTCTACAGAACCAACACAAGAATTAGATTTACTCAATTTAAATGAAGGAACGAGTTCGAATGAGTTTTCTGATAATTTTGATACAGATAATTTTGAAAATTCAATAGATGAATCATTATCAAATGTTGAAGGGGTTAATGAATTATCAGGAGTGGACAATAATACAGAGCTTACGGAAATATTTGACTCTGTAAACAATAATAATCAGACGAATAATTATCAAATGAATACAATACAAGCAGGAGATAATAACAATAATTTATTAGAAGCTAGTTTAGATGTAAATGTAGGAAAAAATGGACAAGTACAATTTAGTGAAGAAAAAATAGATAGTGAGTATGTAACAGGAATTACAATTGAAGATTTTTCTATAAATGAAAATATTATTAATATAGAAATATTTGACTCTTTGGATTTTCAAAATTATAGTGCAACTTTAATTGATGGATCTATACTTCCTGAAGGAATTATTATTGATTCAAATACAGGTACGATTTCTGGAGAATTACCTGAAGGTGTAGAAGAACTAACTATCAGAATAAAAGCAGAATCAGTTGACGGAACAACTAGAATTTTAAATATAAAAATTGATTTAAAAGTCAAAGAGCAAAATACTTCAATGAATGATTCTTTTATTCCATTTAGTGAACAAATAAAAATAAGTTCCAATGAATCTAGTAGTTATGTAGAAATGCTAAAGACTTCATTTAATGCGTAGAGATAGAAAATGAGTGATATTACTTCCTTATTAGAGATTGAACAAAACTGTAGAAACTGTAATAGTTTAGATGAGCTTTTATTTCTTGTAGTAAATGAAACAAGAGTACTTGTTCACTATGATCAGTCTTTATTACTAGAAAAAAAATTAAATAATAGTTATAAAACCATTGCTGCATCTGATATACAAGTAATAGATCGTACAGCTCCTTATATTAATCTTGTGGAATCTATTGCAAAAAATAACTTTTTTAACGATGAATTTAAAGATGTAAAAGTTCTAAAACACACTGATATTAAACAAGAAGATTTAAATAAGTTAAGAGAATATGCTCCTCCTCATATTATTTATATACCAATTAAGTTAAAAAAGAATAATCTTGAAGTTGATTTAATTCTACTTCTTTTTAGACAAAAACCCTTTATGGAAAGGGAAGAGAATATACTTAAACATATAGCTTCTTCTTATGCTTACTTTTTACTTCCTTGGAGAAAAGTAGGTTTAAGACAATATCTTAAAAAACTAAATAGAAGACACTTTTATTTAACATTTATATTAATTATAGGCATTATGTTTATACCAATAAAAATGAGTGTGTTAGCACCATTTCAAGTTGAAGCTAAAAAACCATTTCTTGTAACATCTGCTTTGAATGCACCTATAAAAAAAATACATGTTGAACCAAATGAAATAGTTAGTAAAAACACATTGATAATTGAACTAGAAGACTCTGAATTTAAAAGTGATTATGATGTGTCTATTCGAGCATATGAAGTTGCAAAGGCAAGATTACATACAGCTAAACAAAGTAGTTTTTTTGACAAAAAACAAAAAAACCTAATTTCAACTTTAGAAACAGAAGTTGAACTAAAAAAAGTGGAGCTTGAATTTTCTAAAAAGCAACTTGAAAAAACAAAAATATATTCTAAAAAAGATGGAGTTGTAATAATAAACAATCCAAAAGAGTGGGAAGGGAAACCAGTTGTTGTTGGAGAGAGAATTTTACAAATAGCAGATGAAAACTCAATTGAATTTAGTATTATGTTAGCAGTAAATGAATCAGTTTTTTTACAAAAAGAAGCTGATGTAAAAGTATTCTTTGATAATGCACCACTTAGTTCTTTGAATGCAAAAGTAAGTCATATCTCTTATATTCCTATGCAAACTCCTGAACAAATACTATCATATAAAATAATTGCAGACTTAAATGATATTAATTCTGAAAAAACTTTACCTAGTATTGGAACTAGAGGTTATGCAAAAATATACTCAGATGAAGTAACACTCTTCTTTTATCTATTTAGACGACCAATTACTGCAGTAAGGCAATTTATAGGATGGTAAAGCAAGAAAATAAAATATTGCCTTCTCTTAGAGAGGATTTAAGTCTCCTTCCAACTTCCCCAAGTGAAGATGGTTCAAAAAGATGGCTTATTTATGATCCACTTTCAAATAAATACTTTCATCTTTCGGAAGATACTTTTACATTAATGAGCCATTGGGAAAATGGATTAAAATATGAAATGTTTTTAAAAAAACTTGAAAAAAACAATTATTATATTGAGGAGACTGATTTAGAAGTTTTTATTAAGTTTCTCTTAAAAAATAGTTTAACAATAATAAAAAGTAATGAAGATATAAAAAAGTTAGCACAACAAGAAAAACAAAGAAAACAGAACTTCTTTAAATGGTTACTTAAAAACTATCTGTTTATTAGAATACCTCTTTTTAAACCAGATAACTTTTTAGATAAAACACAACATATTGTAAATATATTTTATAGTAAATATTGGTATTACTCTGTATTGTTAATGGGATTTATTGGAATAGTTATGACCTTAAGAAACTGGGATAGTTTCTGGGCTACTTTTTTATATTTCTTCTCTCTAGAAGGTTTGTTTTATTATCTTGTATCTTTAATATTTGTAAAGAGCTTACATGAATTAGGACATGCATACACTGCAAAAAAACATGGCTGTAAAATTTCATCTATGGGAATTGCATTTTTGGTTTTATTTCCAGTCCTTTATACAGATACTACTGATGCATGGAGACTGTACTCTAAATACGAACGTTTAAAAATAGTAGTTGCAGGAGTAAAAGTTGAGTTATATCTTGCATTAATAGCGACATTTCTATGGTCTTTCTTAGATGATGGACCATTAAAAAGTGTTGTATTTATAATTGCTACAACTAGTTGGATAAGTTCTGTAATAATTAACATAAGTCCATTTCTAAGGTTTGATGGATACTATGCTTTATCTGATATGACGAACAGTAAGAACCTTCAACCAAGATCTTTTGCACTAGCTAAATGGTATATTAGAAAAAATGTTTTAGGAATCAATGAAAGAGCACCTGAGGAATTACCTTCTTCAAAAAAGAGATTTTTTATAATATACGCATTTTTAACTTGGATTTATAGATTCTTTTTATTTTTAGGAATTGCTATATTAGTTTACTATCTTACTTTTAAAGTATTAGGAATAGTTCTTTTTATAGTGGAAATTATTTGGTTTATATTATTGCCGATTTATAAAGAGCTTCAAGTATGGTGGTCAAAAAAAGAACAAATAAAATGGAATAAGAATACTATAGGTTCTACTTTTGCAATGTGTGTATTAATCCTAATATTTTTTATACCTTGGAATTCAACAATTAAAATGCCTGCAGTTTTAGAAAGTCAATTATATACTAATATCTATTCCCCTAGATCTGCAAAAATTGAACAGATTCTTGTTAAAACAGGTGATATAGTAAAAAAAGATCAGGTTCTATTTGTATTACATTCAGATGATATATCATTTAAATTAGAACAAGTTCAAAAACAAATTAAATTAGTAGAGTTAAAGTTAAAAAGAGTGGGAAGTACAATATCTTTAATTTCTGAAAAGTTTATTTTAGAAAAAGAGTTACTATTATTATATAGAAAAAGAAATGGATTAGAGCAGATAAAAAATAATTTAGTTATAAAATCACCCTTTTCAGGAAAGGTCTATTTTTCAGGAATAATAGAAGAAGGAATATTCTTGAATTCTAAGACTCCTTTTGCATCAATATATAATAATGAGAATATAAAAGTCAGTGCTTATGCCTTACAAAATGAAACACAAAATATTA
>Ga0209955_1000342_pt1 | contig 17173 bp, 14 predicted proteins | sample SalPonA_A_H2O_MG_FD_185716 | JGI IMG/M metagenome (GOLD analysis project Ga0209955, IMG submission 185716) | Water microbial communities from South San Francisco under conditions of wetland restoration - Salt Pond MetaG R2A_A_H2O_MG (SPAdes)... | ecosystem: Environmental > Aquatic > Non-marine... | reverse complement strand
CGTCGCGGTAAAAGGCGATCCATTGGCTGATATTGCTCTACTTGAGAACATTACCTTTGTGATGAAAGACGGTGTCATTTACAAGCAAGACTAGTAAATCCACCATCTAGCTATTGGTGTACAGCACGGTGCACCAATAGCTGACAACCCTCCTCCAAACCGAGCCACCTACTTTATCTTAAAGTATAATTTCACTAGATTCTGACTGATCTTTTTCAACTTTAGGCACAAGGATATCGCATGCAGATTTTCACCACTGGCGGAACCATCGACAAAATTTACTTTGACGCACAAAGTGAATTTAAAATTGGTGAACCACAAATCGCACGGCTATTGCATGAGGCTAATGTTAACTTTGACTACCAAGTGACCTCACTGCTTAAAAAAGATAGCCTCGATATGAGTGACGACGACAGAACGGCGATTAAGGAGGCTGTTTTTGCCTGCGACGCGAGACACATTTTGATTACCCATGGCACCGATACGATGGTGCAAACTGCTCAAGCGATTGGTGACATCAAAGATAAAACGGTGGTTCTCGTGGGTGCCATGCAACCTGCGCGCATTATTGCCAGCGACGCGGTGTATAACATTGGCTTTGCCTGCTCGGCCTGTCAGCTATTACCGCCGGGGGTATACATCGCCATGAACGGTGAAATTTTCCGGCCAGATGACGTGACTAAAGACCGATCCACCATGAGTTTTAAAAGCCTCTAAAAAAAACAGCGACCCATGAGTCGCTGTTTTTTTAATAGGCTGAGTAAAATGCCTTTAGAAAGACACCCGCTTGTAAGTTCGATAATCAGGATGCCACCAGAAACGCTCTATTCGGGAATCCATCTCACTTGGGTCTCTAAGCTTAGCGTAACCATCCTCAATGGCTTGTTTATAGACAGCGAGTGCTATGGCGTGGCTAATTTGACGAATATTGCTTAACGGCGGCAATAAAGAACCACTGCCCGATTTAACTCGCGGCGACTGCCTAGCTAATTCTTCCGCCGCCGCCATCAACATATTGTCACTGATTCTAGTGGCCTTACTCGCCAATACGCCCAAACCTAAACCTGGGAAGATATAGCTATTGTTGCATTGTGCGATGGGGTAAGTTTCGCCCTCCAACTCCACAGGAGCAATTGGACTACCGGTGGCAATGATTGCCTTACCTTTTGTCCATTTCAGAATATCAGCGGGAACACCTTCCATATGAGAGGTAGGGTTCGACAATGGGAAGACAATGGGCTGTTCGGTATTACGCTGCATAATATTCATTAGCAATTCATCAAACAAACCCGCCTTACCAGTCACGCCAACCAAAACCGTCGCTTTAGAGTGATCTACCACTGAGTGAAGGACTTCACTGCTTCCCCAATCACTCAGAAGCTCGTCTGGATAAGCCAGCTTTTGTTGTCCATTGGTCATGTTTTCCATGCTCTGGCGGAACAAACCGTGTCGACCTACCAAAAAGATACGACGGCGAGCCTCTTCTTCATCGCTTCCCTCGCGAACCATTTTCTGAATAATCGACTCGGCAATACCACAACCTGCTGAACCACCGCCAACAATGACAACTCGCTGGTCTGATAATTTTTCACCCTTGGCATGGGCTGCAGCAATCAAGGTCGCAACAGTGACCGAAGCCGTACCTTGAATATCATCGTTAAAAGAGCACAGCTCATGACGATACTTCTCAAGTAAACGACTGGCGTTTTTATTAGCAAAATCTTCAAACTGCAAAATGGCATCAGGATAACGACGCTTAACCGCCTGAATGAATAGCTCGATAAACTCGTCGTAAGCTTCACCCTCGATGCGCTTATGACGCCATCCCATGTAGAGAGGGTCATTCAGCAACTCTTCATTGTTACAACCAACATCTAACACCACAGGTAATGTATTGGCAGGGCTAATACCACCACAGGCTACGTATAGCGAGAGCTTACCAATGGAAATACCCATTCCACCGATACCTTGGTCACCCAGACCAAGTGTTCGTTCGCCATCAGTGACCACGATGACTCGCACATTCTGCTTGGTAGCATTGTGTAAGATCTCGTCAATGCGATGACGATCTTCATAATTGATAAACAAACCACGAGCGCGACGGTAGATATGCGAGAAGCTCTGACAGGCCTCGCCCACTGTCGGGGTATAGATGAGAGGCATGACCTCTTCGAGGTTTTCCACGACCAATCGGTAAAATAAGGTCTCATTAGTATCTTGAATATTTCGCAAGAAAATATGCTTATCTATCGGCCTGTCAAACGAAGAAAGCTGCTCATAGGCACGACTTACTTGTTCTTCAATCGTCTCAACAATTGCGGGCATCAATCCATCGAGATTGAATTCTGCGCGCTCTTGAGGGGTGAAAGCACTGGCTTTATTCAACAGAGGCGACTCCAGCAACATATGGCCGGCATAGGGTATAAAGATGGGATTAGAGCTCATTGAAGATATTATTTCCGTGATAATGATTTTTTATAATAGTAGCATTGCAAATCATCAATGCTAAGTACCAAATATTAAATCCTACATTAATTTGAACTAATACGATTTTGCCAACGCCACTCTCGATTGATTGCCTCGCTCTAGCCTTGCAGAAATACTCCTACCAACCTCGATTAATTGGGTTAAGTCGACACCACACTCGATACCCATATCTTGCAGCATGTAGACCACATCCTCAGTAGCGACATTACCGTTACTTCCCGGCGCATAGGGACATCCACCCAAACCCGCTACCGAAGCATCGATGCTTGCAATACCGTACTGCAAGCCACAGGCGATGTTTGCCAGCGCCTGACCATAAGTATCATGACAATGTAATGCCAACACTTCAGGGCCCAGCGCATGTACTAATACATCTAATAATCTTGACATACTACCGACGCTACCGACGCCAGTGGTATCAGCCACAGAGACCTCATAACACCCTTGGTCAAGCAGTCGTTGGCATACTTCAAGCACTAAAGCTGGCTCTACAGGACCGCTGTAAGGACAACCAAGAGCACACGAAACATAGCCTCTTACCGCGATATTATCCGCCCCTGCTGAGGTAAAAATCTCGTCGATTCGAGTAAAACTTTGCTCGATGCTGCAATTTATGTTCTTTTGGTTAAACGCCTCGGATGCAGCGGTAAACACTGCAATTTCAGACGCCTCAACCTCAAGTGCTCGCTGGTAACCCTTCATATTGGGGACTAGGGCCCGATAACTCACCCCCGCATGACGCTGAATTTGCTCAAACACTGTCTCACTATTGGCCATTTGTGGTACCCATTGGGGGTTAACAAAAGCGCCAACTTCAATATTGTGTAATCCAGCCGCAACTAAAGAATCCACGAGTAACACCTTGTCCTCAACAGTCAAAGGCATGGCTTCATTTTGCAAACCATCACGCGGCCCAACTTCAACTAGTTTGACTTGAGCTGGCAAACTCATACCACGACCTCATCGGCGACAAAATTAATCAACAACTGCCCTCCTTCAACCAGTTCATCAACTCCAGCGAGGAAAGACTCGACGACACCATCGAAAGGCGCCTTTATTGCATACTCCATTTTCATCGCCTCCATAATCATGAGTGTCGACCCTTTTTCTACCCATTGCCCAGCTTCGACACTGCAGGTAATGACCCTACCGTTCATAGGGGCTAACAAGGCGCCATCATCTGCTGCATCGTGCGTCATCCACGTGGGTAGAGGGCGACGTACCACTGCTGACGAAACGCCTCCAAAAACACGCCAACCTTCATTAAACGTTGTCACAAGGTACCTATACTGGCGTCCCTCAACTTTGACTAGTAGATGGTTGCCATCGCGTTTCGCCTGAACAATAAAATTTTGATCCCCGCTACTTAAACACCAGCTATCGGCACTTTGTTCGACATGCCAAGCACCATTGTCAAACGGGTACTGCCCCTGTAGGGGTAAGTTTAGTCGCCAGTACGGGCGGCTAAACCAAGGCGTCGCACTCGCAGGAGACAGTATTTCAAACAGCGCGACTAGAGCTGATGGCGGTATAACTTCTTGCCAAGACATAATCGTATCTAACCGCTCACTTAGGAAGGCCGTCGAAAAGTGGCTCGAAACAAAATGTTCATCCGCCAGAACTCGATACAGAAAATCTAGATTGTGTTTGATACCCTCTATCTGGAAATTGGCTGCGGCTTGCTTAGTGAGGGCTAACGCCGCTCGTCGAGAGGGTGCCGTGCCAATAATCTTGGCAATCATGGGGTCGTAGAAAGGACTAATTTCATCGCCTTCAACAACACCGCTATCGATGCGCAAACCTTCAATATTACTGGGCTCTTGATAAACCTTCAGCTGTCCCGCAGCAGGTAAAAAGTCCTGCTCTACATCTTCGGCGTAAACGCGTAACTCTATGGCATGGCCTTGTAAAACTACATCAGTCTGTTGCATTGAAAGTGGCATGCCCGCTGCAACTTGCAATTGCATTTCAACGAGATCTATACCCGAAATTGCCTCGGTCACTGGATGCTCTACCTGAAGGCGAGTATTCATCTCCATGAAATAAAACTCACCATCCTCGTACAAAAACTCGATCGTACCAACACCACTGTAATCAATTGCTTTTGCCGCCGCTACAGCAGCATCTCCCATAGCCCGGCGGGTATCGTCCGACAATCCTGGTGCGGGCGCTTCCTCAATAATCTTTTGGTGCCTTCTCTGAACCGAGCAATCTCTATCACCAATATAAATCCCATGGCCAAACTGATCGCATAATAATTGCACCTCGATATGGCGCGGCGTCAAAAGACATTTTTCGATGAGCATGTGATCATCACCGAAACTTGCCTGTGACTCTCGCCTTGCAGCGGCCAATGCCTCGCTAAAATCTTCCGCGCTATCGACTCGCCGCATCCCTTTGCCACCACCGCCAGCGGCGGCTTTTAACAATACCGGGTAGCCTATTTCATCAGCAGCAGCTTGCAGCGCAACCTCCGTTTGGTCTTCTCCGTGGTACCCTGGAACTACTGGCACGCCAGCAGCCTGCATAATCGCTTTTGCACGCGACTTGGAGCCCATTGCTTGAATAGCATCGCCACTGGGACCAACAAAAATCACCCCGGCGTTGTCACAGGCCCGACTAAACTCAGCATTTTCACTCAGAAAACCATAGCCCGGATGAATGGCGTCTGCATGGACTTGCAAGGCGAGTTGTAAAATAGCCTCTGCTTGTAAGTAGGAGTCTTTGGCGGAGGCTCCTCCGATACAGTAGGCTTCGTCAGATTGAATGACGTGCTGCGCTCTCTCGTCAATGGTGGAATAAATAGCAATGGTTTCAATGCCAAGGCGCTTAGCCGTTCTAATGATTCGACAGGCTATTTCACCACGGTTGGCAATCAGTAGACGTTTTATCATAACGACACCTTCCAAGCAGCAGAACGCTTTCCTAAAAAGGCACTGATCCCTTCCCTTCCTTCGATAGAGCCGCGCATACTCGCAATCAAATGACTAGTGTGTTGCTTAGTTTGTGGACCAATCTCACGGTAGGCAACATCATGGGCTAGCTGTTTTGTTGCCGCCATAGCCTCAGGGCCATTTTGCAGTAACTGCTGTGTAAGCTTCTCAGTCGATTGGTTTAATGTGTCTTCCTCTGCCAGATGAGACAACAACCCCCAATGTAAGGCTTGCTCTGCACTGATACGCATACCACTGATAGCCGCGCGTTTGAAAGCCTTCACCCCAATACACTCAATGACAAAAGGGCTTATCACAGACGGTGCAAGTCCAAGCCCAACCTCAGACAGACAAAACAACGCCGAAGGCTGGCCAACCGCAAAATCACAGGCGGCCACAAGCCCTACACCACCGCCAAAGGCTGCGCCATTAACAACGGCAACCGTCGGGATTCGCATGTGATAAAGAGTATTGAACATATCAGCCATTCTTTCTGCATCACTGACATTGGTATCAAAATCATACCCCGCCATACGCTCCATCCATGCTAAATCAGCACCGGCACTAAAACTTTTGGCATTGCTTTTCAACAGCATCACACGAGCACGCGGCTCATTATTGACCTCATCAAAAATCTGTATGAGGCTTTCTATCATGAGATCATCAAAGGCATTTTGCACTTCGGGCCTAGAGAGCGTTACTGTCGCCACGCCCTTATCATCTAATTGATAATTGACTGTTTGAGACATACTGACACCTACATTCTAAACACGCCAAAGCGTGTGTCTTCTATTGGAGCATTTAACGACGCCGAAATAGCCATCCCCAAAATATCTCGCGTATCGACTGGATCAATAACACCATCATCCCAAAGGCGTGCAGAGGCATAATAGGGATGACCTTGCTTGTCATAGGTTTCCAAGATTGGACGTTTAAACGCGGTCATTTCTTCGTCACTGATCGTCTGGCCTTGTAATTCGGCCCGATCCTCTTTTAACTGCCCAAGCACTGCGGCAGCCTGCTCACCCCCCATGACTGAGATACGCGCATTGGGCCACATGAACATCATTCTTGGGTCGTAAGCGCGACCGCACATGCCATAGTTGCCCGCCCCAAAAGACCCTCCAATAATCACCGTAAATTTTGGTACATTGGCACAAGCTACTGCGGTGACCAACTTCGCCCCATGGCGAGCAATACCGCCAGCTTCGTATTGACTGCCAACCATGAAACCGGTGATATTTTGTAGGAACAGCAATGGGATTCCTCGCTGACAACTTAGCTCGATAAAGTGAGCACCCTTGGCGGCTGACTCGCTAAACAAAATACCGTTATTAGCAACAATTCCCACCGGATATCCGTGGATACGCGCAAAACCACACACCAGCGTGGTGCCAAAAAGAGCTTTGAACTCATCAAAATCAGAATCATCTACAAGGCGAGCTATCACTTCGCGCACATCATAAGGTTGCTTAAGATCTCTTGGGATAACGCCATAGATCTCTTCAATGGCATAACGCGGGGGAAGACTTGGACGACAATCTAATGGTGTCTTTGCGGGTCGATTTAATCGCGACACAGCCGCTCTCGCTAGAGACAACGCGTGCTCATCATTGTGGGCATAGTGGTCCGCCACGCCCGAGGTCCGGCAATGAATGTCAGCTCCACCCAGCGCCTCTGCTGTCACCACCTCTCCGGTAGCCGCCTTAACCAAGGGCGGCCCCCCTAAAAATATCGTACCTTGCTCACGCACAATGATGGTTTCATCCGCCATCGCGGGCACATAGGCTCCACCAGCTGTACAAGAGCCCATCACCACCGCTATTTGGGCGATACCCTTGGCCGACATCCTCGCTTGATTAAAGAAAATACGTCCAAAGTGCTCTCGATCGGGAAATACTTCGTCTTGATGGGGCAAATTCGCGCCACCTGAATCCACTAAATAAATGCATGACAGATGGTTTTGTTCAGCTATAGCCTGCGCTCGAAGGTGTTTTTTAACCGTCAGTGGGTAATAAGTCCCCCCTTTGACCGTGGCATCGTTGGCGACAACCATGCATTCTCGACCTTCAATTAAACCAATACCGGCCACCACGCTTGCGCATGGAACATGGTCGTCATAGACGCCTAAGGCGGCCAATTGCCCAATTTCTAAAAAAGCACTTCCCGGGTCGAGTAAGGCGTCTATTCGCTCTCTGGCTAGCAATTTACCGCGCGCCTTATGCTTTTCCCTATACTGCTCACCCCCCCCTTTCGCAATATCGGAAACGGTAGCGGATAGATCCGCGACTAAACGACGCATTACCTCAGCGTTGCAATGAAAGTCTTCACTTCGAGTATCAAGCTTACTGTGCAATACGGCCATTAGCGGCTCTCCTTGAACAGTTCTCGACCAATCAGCATTCGCCTAATTTCACTGGTACCGGCACCGATTTCATACAATTTAGCATCGCGCAGTAGTCTGCCGGTGGGATATTCATTGATATAACCGTTGCCGCCCAATATTTGTATGGCATCTAATGCTGCCTGCGTTGCTCGCTCTGCGGTGTAAAGAATGACCGCGGCAGCGTCTTTACGAGACTCGAAACCATGATCAAGAGCTCTTGCCACGGTGTAGAGATAGGCTCGGCTAGCATTCAGCTGGGCATAGTTATCAGCCAACTTACCCTGAATTAGTTGGAACTCACCAATCGGTTGGCCAAATTGTTCACGCTGATGAACATAGTCCAACATGATATCGAAGCAAGCCTGCATAATCCCCACTGGACCTGCGGATAAAACTGTCCGCTCATAATCAAGCCCAGACATTAAAATGCGAACCCCGTCGCCCTCTTCTCCCACACGATTTTCAAGCGGCACAACGCAATTTTCAAACACCAACTCTCCAGTATTTGAACCACGCATACCTAGCTTGTCTAGTTTCTGTGCGCAGGAAAAACCCGCCATATCTTTTTCAATGATAAAGGCACTTATGCCACGAGGTCCGGCACTTAAATCTGTTTTGGCATACACCAATAAAACATCAGCGTCGGGGCCATTGGTTATCCACATTTTGCTGCCATTAAGCACATAGTGGTCACCTTTACATTCTGCTGCCAGCTTCATACTGACAACATCCGAACCCGCATTAGGCTCAGACATGGCCAAGGCTCCAACATGTTCACCACTGACTAACTTGGGAAGGAATTTCGCCCGCTGCTCAGCACTGCCATTTTTGAAAATTTGGTTCACACAAAGATTAGAGTGCGCCCCATAGGATAATCCCACTGAAGCTGAGGCGCGGGAAATCTCTTCCATTGCCACACTGTGTGCCAAATAACCCATGCCTGCACCGCCGTATTCTTCGCTGACAGTAATACCTAGCAAGCCCAAATCACCAAACTTGCGCCACAAGTCCGCCGGGAATTCATTATCGATATCTATTTGCGCAGCACGGGGAGCTATTTCATCACGACAGAACTGATTGACCATGTCGCGTAGCATATCGATCGATTCACCGAGACCAAAGTTCATTGCTTTGTAGTTACTTTGCATGAGTTACTCCTGTTTTATTCTTGAGGGCGGCCCTAGCTTTTTGCTCAACTTCTGCAAGATCGTTTAGGGTGGCTTGAATGTCATTGAGTTGCTGGAGGAACTGTTCACGACGCTGAGTGATTTTATCCAGCAAGCGCTGTATTTGTTGATGGTTATCGCTTAAAGGGTCATACATATCGATGATTTCACGGGACTCGTCGAGACTAAGCCCGATGCGTTTGCCACGCAAAATCAAACGTAATCTTGTTCTATCGGCTGAGCTATAGAGCCTGTGTTGCCCATCACGCTCTGGGCTTAGCAAGCCTTTCTCTTCGTAAAATCGAATAGTTCTTGCCGTTATCTCAAATTCTTTAGCTAGCTCTGAAATAGTAAAACGCTGACTCATCAACACCTCCAATAGTGACTAGAGTGTAAGCAAGTTTACGTTAACGTCAACTGCAAAAATCGCCAATATGCTTAAAGACAGCAATTTCTGAGTTTATGCACGACGCATGTCGGTAAATCGACACGACATGCGTCGCAAATTTGAAGCCATATTGATGTACATTTAAGACTCATTGGGCAATGAGCCCGTGATATTATGGAAACTCTCATTTAATGAATTACACACCATGCTAGACAGCCTGTTTTTCTCACTATCTATCACTGGCCCCATCTTTATCGTGATGGCACTTGGTGCTTGGCTAAATAAAATTGGACAAATCGACGACCATTTCGTGGACGTTGGTTCACGACTTGTGTTCAACATCACCCTGCCAGCCCTTTTGTTTATCAATGTTGCCAATACACCTTTACATAGCGCCGCCAATATTCCGATGCTGGCGATTGGCGTCCTCGGTACTTTTTTGTTTTATCTTATCCTTGAGCAAGCGGCTTCTCGCTGGATTAACAACTCGCGCGATCGAGGCATTGTTGTACAAGGTGGTTTTAGAGCGAATATGGGCATCATTGGGCTCGCTTATTGCTTCAATGCCTATGGCAATGAGGGACTTGCCGTAGCCTCTATTTTTCTGGGTATCGTGACCATCGTGTACAACATCCTCAGCGTGATCACATTAAGTCGCTCACTAGAGGGAGGTTTTAACGTTCATTCCACCTTGCGTGGAATCTCCCGCAACCCGATCATTTTGAGCATTCTAGCCGCATTACCTCTGGCATGGTTTGACATTGGCCTACCGAATTGGGTAGAGCAAACGGGGGGCTACTTCGCACAAATGACCCTGCCATTAGCTTTACTTTGCACTGGCGCAAGCCTGCCCTTTGGCTCCCTGAGAAGTAATATGCGAGGCGCTATATTGGCAAGTAGCTTTAAATTATTTTTTGTACCGGTAGGGCTCACCTCTGCAGGTATTTGGTTTGGCCTACAGGGTATTGAGTTAGGCGTGTTAGCCATGATGACCGCGGGGCCAACCGCAGCCGCTAGCTATGTCATGGTCCGCGCCATGGGAGGAGATGCAAAACTAGCAGCCACCATCATTGCGATGACAACCGCCGGTTCTATTATTACTAACAGCTTATTGATAGGTATCTTGCACCATGGAGGATGGCTCTAATGGATTAGAGAGATAACGCTTCCAGCATCATACTGCCGCCAAACACCAGAAAAATAAGCCCGACTAATCCATTGCCAACCGCACTCGTCTTAACGCGTTTGGCAAATACCTTAGTCAATCCAATTCCACCGTAAATAAGCACGGTCAAATACAACACACTGACAACCTGAACGATGGTCGCTAAGATCAAAAAACTTAGCGCAGGGTAAGCGTAATCCGGCGAGACAAATTGAATAAAGAACGACACAAAGAACAAAATTGCCTTGGGATTAAGTAAGCTGATGACTAAGGCACGCTTAAAAGGATGTCGCTTATCAATTATCGGCTGCGGTGGGGAATCAAGGTGCCCAAAAGACCAAGTCGCTATCGCCTCTCTTAGCAAGCCAATGCCTAGCCACATTAGATAAGCAGCACCAAAGACCTGTAGTGAAATAAATACATAGCTATGAGTTTTAAGCAAAGTCGCTGCGCCCAATGCTGTCATGAGCATTAACAAGGCATCCCCGCAAAAAACTCCCAGTGCACTGGCAAAGCCGGCTCTATGACCCTGACGTGAGGCCGTAGTCATGACATACAGGGAATTAGGGCCCGGAATCAAAACAATGAATATCGTTCCTAGCACGAATGTGCCGATATCAACAACGCCGTAGAACATAGTTCCTCCAAAATGATGCGCCACTTTAGTCTCGAGCTCGATGAAGTGCAAGTCACACCTAGTGAGTCATTTGACGCCACGCTCGATTTAACTCTTTTCACACCAAACGAGGAGCACATAATCAAAGCCAAATAATTTAAGGACATTTGGTATGAGCAACCACGCATATATTTTTGATGCTGTCAGAACCCCTCGTGGCAAGGGAAAAAAAGATGGCAGCCTTCACGAGGTAAAACCTACAGCGCTTGGCGCCGGTCTTCTGCGAGCCCTGCAACACAGGCATCAGTTAAATACAGCGAATGTGGATGATGTTGTGATGGGATGCGTAACCCCCATTGGCGAGCAAGGCTCTGATATTGCCAAAACCATGGTGATGTATGCCGATTGGGATGAATCTGTACCCGGCGTTCAACTCGATAGATTTTGCGCTTCAGGTTTAGAAGCCGTAAATATAGCTGCTCAAAAAGTCGCCTCTGGCTGGGAAGATCTGGTGGTTGCCGGTGGTGTGGAAATGATGTCGCGCGTCCCTATGGGCGTCAATGGCGGCGCCTGGTCCAACGATCCCGAAATAAGTATTCATACCGGCTTTGCCCCACAGGGCATCGGCGCAGATACCATTGCCACTATTGAAGGTTGGCAGCGAGACGATATTGATCGTTTTGCTTTGCAGTCTCAACAACGAGCGGCAGCAGCGCGCGATGCTGGCTATTTTGATAACTCGGTCATCCCGGTAGTAGATCGCAATGGTGCCGTCATACTCGCGCGAGATGAATTCATCAAACCCAATACGACAATGGAAGGTTTGGGCGGATTGAAACCATCATTCGCCAAACTGGGGGCGATGGGTTTTGATGATGTAGTACTAAAAAAATACCCCCATTTAGCCGCGATTAACCACGTACACACCCCCGGCAACTCGTCGGGGATAGTCGATGGGGCATCGGCTGTGCTGATTGGCAGCGAAGCTGCCGCAAAAGCCAACAATCTGACGCCTCGAGCACGTATTGTGGCAACCGCTGTTACCGCCAATGATCCTACCATCATGCTGACCGCCCCAGGACCAGCAGCATACAAAGCACTCGCCAAAGCTGGCTTATCCGTTGCAGATATTGACCTATGGGAAATCAACGAAGCCTTTGCCTCGGTCGCTTTACGCTTTATGAAAGACATGGGCATTAGCCCTGATATTACCAACGTTAACGGCGGAGCTATCGCCATGGGACACCCCCTCGGCGCCACTGGGGCAATGATATTAGGCATACTTTTAGATGAACTCGAGCGCCGCAATCTTAAACGCGGATTAGCAGCCTTGTGCGTTGGCGGCGGCCAAGGCATTGCCACCATTATTGAGCGCGTATAGGAGATAGCAACATGAGCGACAATTTACACGGTTTTCACTATCACAAAGACAGCGATGCTATCGTCACCATCACTATGGATTTGGACGGCCCGGTTAATGCCATGAACGAACAGTTCAGACTCGCTTTTACTGCTACGGTCGAGAAACTAAGTCACGAAAAACCACTCCATGGTGTGATCTTTGCCTCCGCTAAAAACACCTTCTTTGCTGGCGGCGATTTAAAAGAAATGCTGCAGTGTATGCCCGGTGAAGAAGAAAGCTTTTACGAGCTTGTACAAGGCATCAAGGCAGATATGCGCAAACTTGAGCATTTGCAGGTGCCTGTCGTGGCAGCTATTAATGGCTCTGCCCTAGGTGGTGGCTTAGAGCTTTGTTTAGCCTGCAACTACCGGATTGCCAGCGATAAGAAATCAACCCTTATCGGCCTACCGGAAGTCACCCTGGGTCTTCTTCCTGGTGGCGGCGGCGTGGTACGCAGCATTCATCTTCTAGGCTTACAAAAGGCCTTGCCTCTGCTTATCGAAGGCAAGCGCATGCGCCCCGCTCAAGCTCTAGAAACCGGCTTTATCGACCATCTCGTTGCCACTGACGAGGAACTGATTCCCGCCGCCAAGGCTTGGATTTTGCAAACCCCCGAAGGTTGGCAACAACCCTGGGATAGACCCAAACACAAGATACCGGGCGGTGATGTTTGGCACCCTGTAATTCAACAAACCCTAGCTGCAGCTCCAGCCATGCTATTCCAAAAGACTCGCGGCTTGCTGCCCGCGCCAGAGAGAATTCTCTCAGTCGCCGCCGATGTTGTCACAGTGGATTTTGATACCGCACAGCGCATTGAATCGCGAGCTTTCGCCTCATTAGTTCCTACCAAAGAAGCCAAAAACCTTATCACAGGCGGCTTCTTTCAAATGAACAAAATTAATAGCGGTGCAAGTCGTCCTCGCGATATCGCACCACGCCGCGTGGCGAAACTTGGTGTTTTGGGTGCGGGAATGATGGGGCAAGGTATCGCCTACAGTGCTGCAAAGTCAGGCGTACCCGTCATTTTGAAAGACGTTTCCATCGATGCCGCCAATAAGGGCAAAGCCTACAGTGGCATGCTGATGGATAAACAAATTGCTCGCGGCAGAGCCAGTGAGGCAGACAAAGAAGCGCTGTTGTCGCTCATTCATCCCACCCAAGACATGGCAGACCTTCAGGGCTGTGACTTAATTATAGAAGCCGTATTTGAAGATCTCGCGCTGAAACACGGCATATTGGCAGAGGCTGAACAGTATCTCGCGGAAAACGGTGTACTGGCTTCTAATACGTCCACCTTGCCTATCAGTCTTTTGGCAGAGGGCGTAAAAAACCCCCAGCGCTTTATTGGCATTCATTTCTTCTCACCCGTCGACAAAATGCCCCTTATAGAAATTATTCGTGGCGAAGCCTCGGAAGATAGCACTTTAGCAGCGGCGTTTGATTTCTCACAACAAATTCGCAAAACCCCGATTGTTGTCAATGATTCATTGGGCTTCTTTACCTCACGTGTCTTCTCTACCTATTTAGATGAAGCGGCTCGCATGCTGACCGAAGGCGTAGATCCCATGCTGATAGACAATCTGGGGAAACAGATTGGTATGCCCGTTGGACCACTGACAGTGCAAGATGAAGTCAGCCAACAGCTGGCCGATCGTATCGCCGATACCCATAAAGCGATGGGAGTATTTTGCAGCAAGGCAGACACCTCAGCTAACGCCGAAGTATGCGGTCGAATGGTCAAAGAGTTCAATCGTTTGGGCCGCCACCACGGCGGTGGCTTTTTTGACTACAGCGAAGGCGGCAAGACCCTGTGGCCGGAGCTAGCCAAGAACTTTGCTTCACAAGCCATTGAACTTGATCACGCCGATATTAAAGATCGACTGCTCGTTAGACAGGTTATTGAAAGCTTAAAATGCCTTGAAGAAGGCGTTCTCAGCTCAGTGGCTGATGGTAATGTCGGCTCTCTAATGGGCATTGGTGCCCCGACATGGACAGGCGGATTTATCCAAATGGTCAACACATACCAGCATGGTGACTTATACGGCCCTGCAGCCTTCGCTGCCCGCTGCGATGAACTGGCAGCCCAATTTGGCGATCGCTTTGAACAACCTCAAATTCTTCGCAACAACATCGCGAACAATGCATTCTTTCACTAGGAGAAACCATGGAAATTAAAGGGAAAACAGCCATCGTGACAGGGGGCGCATCAGGTTTAGGTAAAGCGACAGTAGAACGCTATATCCAAGACGGCGCAAACGTCGCGATATTTGATCTCAACAGCGAGATTGGAGAAGCATTGGCCACCAGTCTTGGCAACCAGTGTCGCTATTTCCATGTCGATGTTTCGGATGAGCAATCTGTAGCCAATGCCATTGATGAGGTTGTTAATGAGTGGGGTGGTTTACATATCGTCAATAACTTTGCCGGTATTGGTCCAGCCTGTAAAACCCTTAGTAAAAACGGCCCCCATCCTATCGATACCTATATGAAAGTCGTCATGGTCAATCAGGTAGGGACATTTAACATGTGTCGACTAGCCGCTCAAGCCATGGCCAACGGAGAACCTGTTACTGATGACGGTTGTCGCGGTGTCATTATGAACACGGCCTCCATTGCGGCCTATGAAGGACAGGTTGGCCAAGTGGCCTACTCCGCTACCAAAGGGGCTATTGTTGGCATGACTCTGCCCATGGCTAGGGAGCTATCTCCTTACGGAATCCGAGTGGTGACTATTGTTCCAGGCATCATCCATACGCCCCTGTTCGACTCACTTAATCCAGAGTATATCGATACCCTAGTCTCTTCGACGGTTTACCCGAAGCGACTCGGCAAACCTTCAGAAATCGCCAAATTGGCCGCCCATATTGTCGATAACGATTACATCAATGGCGAATGTATTCGAATGGATGCCGCTATTAGAATGCCCGCCAAATGATTAATAAGGAAACCCTATGAGCTACCAAAGTTTATTACTCGATATCGACGGTGCGGTTGCCACCGTTACCCTAAATAGGCCATCTGCTCGCAATGCTATGGATAGACAATTGCGGACAGAGCTAAAACACGCCATTGATGCATTAAACGGAGACAGCGCTATTCGTTGTATTGTCCTCGCGGCAAGCGGCGCCGGTTTCTGTGCAGGCACCGACCTAATGGAGCGTGACGAGGACGCCGATGAAGACGGCTATGTGACAAAGATGCTTAAACAGGAATATCACACCTTAATGGCTTCAATCGCCAAGGGTGACAAACCTGTTATTGCCGCGGTCAACGGCGCAGCCGCTGGCATAGGAGCGTCTCTAGCTCTTGCCTGCGACATGATCGTGATGGCGGAAGACGCCTTTTTCTACTCAGCCTTTGGCGCCATCAGTTTGATACCCGATGGGGGCCTTCACAAACACTTACTGATTAATTTAGGCCCTCAGAAGGCCTTTGAAATGATTGCACTGTCACAGCGCTTGGATGCGGCCACTAGCCAACAAATGGGAATGGCCAATCGCGTCGTCCCAAGTGAAGAACTACTCAGCAGTGCTCAAGCCTTGGCGGCGCAACTGGCTAATTGTGCACCGCTGACACTCAAACACGCCAAACAAGTGCTGCGTTTCGCAGAAGATCACGACCTGTTTGCTACCATGGAAGAAGAATCTGTGCAGCAAAACGTCTGCTTTACTAGCGAAGACTTTAAGGAGGGCACCCGCGCCTTCTTTGAAAAACGAGCGCCAGTATTTAAAGGCAACTGATTAAGCGACCCAAGACGTTGGCTAGCTACTGGCTAGCCAACGACCGATATCCTGGCGCGTTGAGCGTGCTTCAGGAATATCAAAGTACAACCAATCGTGCCATAAACCCACCCCCTCAAACCATAACAGGGATGTCCCTTCTACCTTATTTAACTTACGTTTAAGTCGACATAGATCTGGGTAAAACAGCTCACCTCCACCAGCAACCACCGCAACATCACCCCATTCGCTGAGATCGCCATAAATAGGTGATAGTGAAGCATCAGACAGATCCCTACCCTTGCGGTAGTGATCCATCGCCACCGTAAGTGATGGACGATGTAGCAGTACATCTAGCCTATCCCAGGGAGTAAAGTCCCTAGCCATATTTGCATCCACCCACGGCGATATTAACAAGGTTTTACTTGGCATTAATTGATTAGAAGCTTTAAGCCGCTGAAGCAAAACCATACTTAGCGCTCCGCCAGCTGAATCACCACACAAATGGAAGATATCATTGGGATATTTTTCACGCAGACAGCAATAAGACTCAAAAACGAACTGCTGTATGCCATCAACATCGGCACTCGGGGCTAACGGATAATCCACCAAACTGACTCGCAAGTTATGCTTCGCCACCAATTCATTCGCAAAACGAATAAACATTGGCAAAAAACCCAACACATAGCCACCACCATGCAAATAAAACACGTGACCCACGGGCTCCGAGTTGGCAGGTGAAATAGTCGCCATTTTCCCATGCTGCATTTCTATCCAATCGGTAGGGAATTTTTTAGAAAGCCACTTGGGCCAAAAGGAAAACACGCGATGAGGTGGTTTTTTAAACAAAACACCTAAAAAGAATTTAAAACCACACAAGCGTAACAATACTCTTAAAATACTCGCTCTAA
>Ga0209955_1000339_pt1 | contig 17260 bp, 13 predicted proteins | sample SalPonA_A_H2O_MG_FD_185716 | JGI IMG/M metagenome (GOLD analysis project Ga0209955, IMG submission 185716) | Water microbial communities from South San Francisco under conditions of wetland restoration - Salt Pond MetaG R2A_A_H2O_MG (SPAdes)... | ecosystem: Environmental > Aquatic > Non-marine... | reverse complement strand
CTGTATGACCTCAGTTGATACAGTAAAGCAGGCCTTGAAGGTCCAGAGTGAGGGAGGCCGATACTTTAGGGTCAAGACTGCAGAAGGCGAACTATTAGAAAACGAGATCATATGCCCCAGCGAGACAGTAGGCGCTAAGTGTGAAAACTGCCGTTTGTGTGCTGGCCTTATGAAAGGGACCGAGCCCAATATTGTGATAACTGTGCATGGTGCAAAGGCTGGCAGGTATGAAAGCAAGTATGCAAAGCAAAACCTTATCCCATTGGAAGCAGTAGCATGATTCGTATTCTGCTCATCTTGCTACTAGCAGGCTTTAAGCTGAGCGTTGCTCTCGCTTTAATCGCCTTGCTTACTCTTCACTGGTAGCACCTAGACCAGCCTGCGCCAGACTCACAATGCCCGCCAACAGAGCGGGCTTTTTTGTGCCTATCATTCTGGAGAGTTCTAGCCGGACCATCTGATCTGGGGGTTATCCTGCAGTGGGGTTATTTATGCATGGCAGGGCCCCCACGCACACCGGTACTGTATTGTCATGCCTGCCGGCAGTGGTCCCGAGATTATTCCCCTAAAACCTACCACCGCAGCAGAAGGCCCCTATATTGCTTTTTAAGCGGCTTTAAGCCTAGGCTACCCTATCCTATAGGCTGAGCAGTAAAACGGCAGGATCAGCCCTCTACGGCCCTTCTACGGCATATCTGGCATATGAACACACGAACAACGGCAGACCAGACCAACCGAGCATGCTGGCAGACCGGCAACCCGAGCGGGGGAGCGCATGGGCCAGTGGGGGGTATATGGATACCGTATACACCAGTACACACAAACGGGGTTTTTAGCTAGTCAAGAAAACAATTCACGTTGTATATGATTAAAGTGAATAAAATTTGAGATGGGGTAATGTCAAAAGAGAGGATACTGCAGGTCAGGGGGTGAAAGGAACATTCTTAGCCGTGTATAGTAAGATGTAACCCCTGACCTGCAGTACTGAGAGTATTATAGGGTAGGTTGGCGGGTAAGGCAAGCTTTACAGTTACCCTATAAGTACTATCTGTAAGTAGAGTGTAGTCCCTATATATAATATATATGATCCGGGCGGGGGGTGACGCTAGTCTTACTTATTTTTTCAAGAAAGTAAAGTACTTAGCTATAGATTTTTTGTAATTACCTATAACTTTATGGTATAGTAACCTTAACCTCTTAGAGAGGTATGTGTAAAACACAGGTAACCTACAGACATGAGAGACACTGCACTTGAACAACGACTGAGAATCCAGTACACAGGCATAGATACACGTAGACCTTCCAAAGACCACATAGCAGAGAATTACTTTGCTGCATGTGCTGCACAAGAGATACCTAGAACTGCCTACCTACCTCACAGTTCTCTTGTTTACTGTAGAGCTGCCTTAGAAGCCAAGTTCCAAGATAGAATATTCTCCTTAGATGAGGTACGTACCCTAATAAAAGAGGTATATGGAGTAAAAATATCATAAGAGGCTTGACTTTCTGTTCTGTACAGACATAACTGGCTTTCATGTGTTCACCTCTCCCGAATAGACACCGATAGACAGTATAACTACATTCAAGGTCTGTTTTCGGGGAGTGTAGGTTGCACACATACCGTAGCACGATGCGTAATACCGCACAGAAGCGAGGATATCGCACTATTCGTAAGCAGGGGGAGTGGTTCTCTGTACTGCAGAGTTGTGATCTGTTCAGTCAGTGCAAGGCTGACCATCGTGCTCTCTTTATTAGATAAGTTTTGGAGAGAGACCGATGGCATCTATTGCCCCGTACCTAATCCCTGAAAAACAGTACACGGAGAAGCAGCTTGCTTTCCTAGAAGCCATGGCAACAGAGGCTAAAGGTAACATCCGTATGGCAGCTAAGATGGCTGGTTATGCAGATGGGACAAGCATTCCTCGTGACGTAGTAGGACCATTACAAGATGAACTCATTGCTCTTGCAAATACTGTTCTGGCTAATCACTCTGTGATGGCAGCCTTTGGCCTGTCAGGTGTGTTGGATGACCCTACAGCCCTAGGGGCTAAGAACGCAGTTACTGCCGCTACCCAGATCCTAGACCGTGTTGGTATCGTTAAGAAAGAGAAAGTTGAAGTCTCTACTGACGGTCAAGGTGTCTTTATTCTACCGCCTAAGTCTGCAGAGTAAGTATGACCTCGGATAAGGTAGCACCTCCACACAAGCTCACAGAGGAGCAGGTAGCTAAGATCGAAGAGATCCTAGTGCCTCAGCTTTTTGAGACTGAGCGAGGCAGACCTAAGCTGGCCCCTTTGTACGATGAAGGGATTAAGAAGAAAGGTCAGCCTATACGTTTCTATCGTAATGAAGAAGCGTTTGAGGTGTTCCTGTACGTTATATCTGTACTTAAAGAAGGCATATCGTACCGTAAGGCTGCAGAGTATATGCAGACCTACACAGGTAAGAAGTACACGTATGAAGCTCTGCGTAAGGCGTACAAGCAGATAGAATCTCACTACCCAGAGTGGGAAGAGAGACGCTCTCGCAATGTACGTAACTCAGGCTCTAAGAATGCTAGGTCTAAAGAGGTTGAAGATCTCAAGGCCCGTAAGAAGCACGTAGAGAAGAGTGCAGTTAAGCGACAGATAACGTTATTGTCTCGTAAGTATGCAGAGATGCAGGCAGAGGACAAGGTAGCCAAAGGTGAGCTGCCAGAGGATGCGTTAGAAGACCCTACCAAGTATCAGAAAGAAGATGGGTCTATGATGTCTGCTCCTGAGGCTGAGATAGTTCAGGCAGAAGAGAAGCAGAAGATAGTATTTAAGCCCAACGAAGGCCCACAGACTGACTTCCTAGCCTCTAACGAACGTGAGGTACTGTACGGTGGTGCAGCGGGTGGCGGTAAGTCCTACGCCCTTATTGCAGACCCTGTACGTTATTTCTCTAACAAGAATTTTAACGGTATCTTGCTCCGTAGGACAAACGATGAACTTCGTGAACTGATCTGGAAAACGCAAGAGATGTACCCAGAAATTTATCCGGGTGCTAAGTGGTCTGAACGTAAATCGCAATGGACGTTTCCTTCTGGGGCAAGGCTATGGATGACCTTCCTAGATAGGGATGAAGACGTCCTGCGCTACCAAGGTCAGGCTTTTACATGGATAGGGTTTGACGAGCTTACGCAGCATCCAACGCCTTTTGCGTTTAACTATATGCGTTCTCGTCTACGTACAACTGACCCTTCGTTACCTCTGTGTATGCGAGCTACAACCAACCCTGGCGGTCCTGGGCATGGATGGGTTAAAAAGATGTTTGTTGATCCTGCCCCCGCTAACACCCGCTTCTGTCCGAGAGACTTGGAGACGGGTGCAGAGCTACGCTTCCCAGTAGGACACGCCAAGGAAGGCGAGCCTCTGTTCTACCGTAGGTTTATACCTGCAACTCTAATGGATAACCCGTACCTGTCCAAAGATGGAGTGTACGAGGCGAACCTATTGTCTCTACCTGAACAGCAGCGTAAGCAGTTACTTGAGGGTGACTGGATGGTTGCTGATGGTGCAGCATTCCCTGAGTTCTCTCAGAAGATGCACGTAACAGAGCCGTTTGAAATTCCAGATACATGGATGAAGTTTAGATCATGCGACTTTGGTTATACAACCTATTCTGCTGTCCATTGGTATGCGGTAGACCCTGCCTTTGAGACTTTGTACGTGTACAGAGAACTGTACCTGTCTAAGCATACAGCTAAGCAGTTGGCTAGAGCTATCCTTGAGGCAGAGCAAGGCGAGAAGATCATGTATGGCGTACTAGATAGCTCTACATGGCACAAGCGAGGCCATACAGGGCCTTCTATAGCTGAAGAGATGATACAGGAAGGTTGTCGCTGGAGACCGGCAGATCGTACCGCAGGCTCTCGTGTTGCAGGTAAGAACAGACTTCACGAACTGCTACGTGAAGACGAGCATACAGAAATGCCCGGAATTATATTTTTTAATAACTGCAGGCAGATCATTGCCGACATGCAAGTTATCCCTTCGTGCCCAAAAGGTAGTGACGACATCGATGTTCGCTATGCCAGCGACCACGCATACGACTCTGTCCGTTACGGTATTATGACCCGCCCAAGATCAAAAAGTATATTTGACTTTGGAGATGGTTTGAGTAGAACCACATGGACTCCTAAAGATCCCGTATTTGGGTACTGATTTCACTAGAGAGAAAGGACTATGGCATTATTAGATAAACCTGAGTTTGATGACGACACTTCAGTTGCGTTACCAGATTCGGAAGATGAGTATCAGGACGTAGAACTCTCTGGTCTTGTCGATACAGTACTCACTAAGTTTAGACAGTCGAAAGATAAGAGACAAGCAGACGAGAGACGCTGGCTACAGGCATATAAGAACTACCGTGGCGTGTACGATTCGGACACCCAGTTTACAGAGACAGAGAAATCTCAGATCTTTGTAAAGGTCACTAAGACTAAGGTACTTGCTGCTTACAGCCAGATTACAGATGTTCTGTTTGCAGGTAACAAGTTCCCTATCGGTGTTGAGCATACTCCTGTGCCAGAGGGCATCGAGGAGATGGTTTCTGTTAACCCGAGCATCCCTAAAGAGATCCAAGACCAGTACGACCAGCTTAACGTAGGTTATGAAGGCGATGATGCCGAAGATAACCACCCAGAGCTAGGTCTTTCCGAGTCTGTGTCTGCCGGTGGTCCTACTGCACCTGGAGCTGCTGTCTTTGAGCCTGCTAATGAAGCGGCTAAGAAGATGGAGAAGAAGATCCATGACCAGCTAGAAGAGTCCGAAGCGTCTAAGCACCTACGTCAGGTAGCCTTTGAGATGGCTTTGTTTGGTACAGGTGCCATGAAAGGGCCTTTTGCTAAGGACGTAGAATATCCACGCTGGACAGAAGACGGTAACTACGACCCGATTATTAAAACTATCCCAATGGTAGAAGCTCTGTCTATCTGGAATTTCTACCCAGATGCAGATGCAACTAACATGAGCGAGGCGGAGCATGTCGTTTACCGCCACCGTATGTCTCGTTCACAGATGCGAGATCTTAAAAAGCGCCCATTCTTCCGTGATGAGGCTATTGAGCGCAGTCTAGAGATGGGTCCCAACTACCAGAACGAGTACTGGGAGGACGTTTTAGATGATTCAGAACTACGAGATAGCGTTAATCGCTGGGAAGTCCTTGAGTACTGGGGCGTTATTGATCCTGAAGAAGCAGAAGAAGCCGGCTTAGAGCTTACTGACAAGATGGAAGACATGGACCAGCTCCAAGTTAACATCTGGATGTGTGGCCACAACGTAATTCGTCTTGTTCTCAACCCGTTTAAGCCTGTACATATCCCATTCCATGCGGTCCCTTACGAGCATAACCCGTACTCTTTCTTTGGTATTGGCGTTGCCGAGAACATGGAAGACACCCAGAAGCTGATGAACGGCTTCATGCGTATGGCTGTAGACAACGCTGTACTGTCTGGTTCACTCATTTTTGAGGTAGACGAGACAAATATGGTTCCTGGACAGGATCTTTCTGTTCATCCGGGTAAAGTTTTCCGCAGACAAGGCGGTGCTCCGGGTCAGGCTCTGTTTTCTACCAAGTTCCAGAACGTTTCTCAAGAGAATATGATGCTATTTGATAAGTCTCGCCAGTTGGCAGACGAATCTACCGGCATTCCTTCATACTCTCATGGTCAGACAGGCGTTACTGGCGTAGGTCGTACCGCATCGGGCATGTCTATGTTGATGGGTGCCGCTGCACAGAACATCAAAACTGTCGTTAAGAACATGGATGACTACCTGCTAGCCCCTCTAGGCAAGTCTATGTTTGCATTTAACATGCAATTTGACTTCGATCCAGAAGCTAACGGAGATTTGGCTGTTATTGCTCGTGGTACAGAGTCTCTGATGCGTAATGAGATCCGCTCTCAGCGTCTCATGCAGATGATGCAGATGGGTGGCAACCCAATGCTTGCTCCTATGATCAAGTTCGACTACATCGTGCGTGAAATTGCAGCAAGCCTAGACCTAGACGAAGACAAGATCATCAACGATCCTCGTCAGGCGGCTATCCAAGCAGAGCTAATTCGAGCGTATCAAGAAGCTAACCCTCAGCCCCCAGCGCCAGCAGGCCCTCCACAGGGCGGTGAAGGTGCCGTACCGGCTGTAGGCAACCCCTCAGGTACAGGTGCCGGCAACATCGGTCCGGGCAACGCCCCAGAGCCGGGAGCACCTGGATTTTCAGCAGCTCCACAAGCTCCTGAAGGAGCCCCACAGTAATGTTAACGGATAACACGGTCAGAAAACTACTGCCAATGGTGAACAATAGACAAAACGAAGAGCGCATAGCGGCTTACGTTTCTGACCGTGTTACCTATCTTTACAAGCAGTTGGAGCAGTGCTCTAGCTTTGAAGAAATGAAGACCTTACAGGGACAGATAAAAGAGCTAAAACGCCTAACTACCCTGAAAGATGAGGTTACACAGAGAGTGAAGGAAATCTGATGGGTATTGCTAGCTCAACAGCAAAGATACTATCCCCTACAGCGGTAGCTCTAGGCGCTTCAGTACAGTCTGAAGAAGCAGAAGGTGCCTATATTCCCTTGAAAGCCTTCTACGAGACAGGAAGTGATGCGGCTAAGGCGCTATACAAGAAAGCTAAAGCGGCCATTGACGCTGGGGCAGACGAAGATAAGCTATATCAAGACTTTTTAGTATTCAAATCAGAGGACGGTGTATACAAAGTAGACGTACCCGAGCTTAAGGCTAGGGATCTGGAGGCTCAAGAAGCGCTATTTAAGTTTGGTAGCGAGTTTAAAGCTGTCCATGCGGCCTCTAAAGAAGGTCATGGCGTTGTTGGCACGATGGCGGACTTCTTACCTAAGACTAGCCCTGTATTTGAGAACTTTCCAGAGCTACAGAACTCAAAAGTTATAGTGCGTACTCGGAGGAGCGATGAAGACCCACTAACTCTGGGCTACTACCAACCTGCAACCAAAGAGATGCACATCTTCGTCCCTAAAAAAGGCGATCCTAACGCTCCGGTAGACAACAAAGAACTTAATGAAGCCGCATACACCGCTTTCGGTACGTTGGTGCATGAGTTTCAGCACCACATTCAGGATGTTAAAGGTGCGTTCAGCGATGGCATGAGCACGGGTGGCGCAAACGCTAACAAGAAAAATCTCAGAGAGCGAAAAGACAAATACATCGACCAAGAGTTGGAGTATCAGAGACGCAAGGCCAAAGGCATGGGTGGCGGCTTTGGCACTAAACAAGAAAGAGAAGAAGCGTTAGCTCGCATTAAAGAGCTAGAGAATGAAAAGGCGGGTATTCAAGATATATGGGACGATGCTTATGGCCCAACCCATGCTATCTACATCCGTGATCTAGGCGAAGCAGAAGCTCGTAGCTCTGGCGTTAAAGCCCTTCTGACAGCGGATGAACGTAAGAATATAGGCGTATTCTACCCTAAAGACCAGAGTTTTGATGGGGTAGGCCGACCCGCTCCCTCTACCCTTAAAGGTCTAGAGAAAGGTCTAGCTTCTGGGGAAATGACGAAAATAGATCCTAACAGTATCTTGTTACGCACCTACGATGATAAAAAGATACTCTACAAGAACAAGAAAGATGGGAATACGTATGAGACAGCTGAGCTAGTTAACGTTAACAGCGAAGTAGCCAAGAAAGGCTTAGGTGCTAAGGATCTTCCTAGCTCCGCTTTTGCTGGTGCCTTAGGTTTAGACATGGCTCGCAAAGAGATCTTTGGTGAGGCTGACCAGTCTACTAAGGACGCTATCAACTCTGCTATTTTCGGAACTACTGCTGGCAAGCTGTATTCTGCCCTTCGTAATGAAGCCCCTGCAGACACGACTTACGCAGAGAGTGACCTCGTTACTGAATCCCCTGTTGTAGGCGATGTGCTGTTTGCGGCAGATATGCTGCAAGAAGTCGTGGAATCCAACAAGATGGAAGAGGGAGAACCTCAACCTGAGGCTGTAGACGAGTTCACAGGCGTTGAGTTTGCTCAAGGTGGCTTAATGGAACAGCACATGCAGATGGAAGCTGACCGCCTTGCTGGTAAACAAGAACCAGAGCAGAAAAAAGAGCCTCGCTACGAAGACTTCGGTCTTACATCCACGGACATGATAGCACCTGCTCTGACCGGTACTACCGAAGATGTAGTGGACGCTGCACACATCTCTCGCACCTTTTCAGCAGAAAACAAGTTTGAAGATAGTGACCGCACGGAAGACACCATGCGCCACATCCTGCTTGGCGGTCTCGTGTTTGGCGACATGGAAAACGACAGCCTGATAGAGAAGGGGCAGCGTTGGGTAGCAGACAAGCTCATTGATGCTCGTGAGTACAAAGAAAAACTGCAGAACGATAACCCAGAAAACGATATAGACCTTAACAACAACGAGTATGGACGACAACTACGTCAGCTATTCCCTGACCGTGAAGAGTTTATTGAGGCTGTGAAGACTTTGACTGCAGGCATGTACAAAGGAGAGGAAGTACCCGATATCGGTGGGGTAAAACCTCAGCTAAGTTACGGTAATGCTGGCCCAGCACAACCTGAAACTAATCAAGGCTTGATGTCTGACGAATAATAGGTACAACGATGAAGAAAATGGCGTACATGCGGCAAGGTGGAGGGGTAGAAACCCAAGCAAGTGCCGACATGGAGAAGAAAAACCCCTATATCAACATGAAAAAAGACAAAAAAGCTGAGGTAGGCGGTCTTGAGTCGCTTCGCCAAGAGATAGAGAAGCGTAAGGCACTTATAGGAGACGAAAAAGACATGCCTAAGATGAACTGCGGTGGCTTGATGGAGCCTGAGGGCTTTGAAGTCATCATTGGGGTCGATGAGGCCTCTGGAAACGAGATACCTGCAGGATCTACGGCTAAAGAGGTCACAGATGATGTCCCCGCAATGCTTTCTGAGGGAGAATATGTCGTTCCTGCGGACGTAGTGCGCTGGCACGGTGTAAAACACCTAGAGAAGATGCGGCAGGAAGCCAAAATGGGCTTGGGCATCATGGCATCAGATGGTCGTGTGTCTAATCACGATTCCGAGGAGTCAGAAGAGCACGAAGAGGCAGAAGAAGATACCTACTACAACAAAGACATCAAAGAAGAAGATGTTGAGATGGTGCATGCAGCAAAAGGTACTCTTGTAGACAGTTCCGGCAAGTCAGTACGTCAGCCTCGCTTCTACCGCTACGTAGTTGTATACGATCCGGAGACTAGACGCTACGCATTCCTGCCAGTAGAGCAGAAGTACGTAGAGAAAGACGTTGTAGACGAAGAGACTGGCGAAGTAGTTACGGAAGATGTGGTAGATGAAACCACAGGTGAAGTTACTCAGGTAGCCAAGAAAGAAGTTGTTCTTGAACAGAACCTAGTCACTGCAGACACGTTTGAGCCAGAGAAGGCTAAACGCTATAGCGTAGAGGAAACATTACGTCAGATCTACGATGAACCTATTCCAGGGGAAGAGGAAGCTGAAGAGCCTAAGACAGGGTTAGAGGGCGCCTCTGCTATGTGTCCTGTAGGTACTGTATGGAACGGTATGGCGTGTATTCTAGACGTTTCAAGTTCCTCCGAAGAAGAGCAGTCTAATTACCGAGCTCTATTCGCTGACTCCGCACAATGGAAATCTGCACAAGAAAAGGGTCCTCTGACCTCTGACGACCTAAAAGATCAAGCTGGGGATACGCTGTCTGAGAAAGCCATAGACCGCATGTTTACCCCTTCTGAGAATGCTCTAGGCGTCAAGGATGTGGCTATGATAGCCGGTAGCGTCCTGCTGGGTAGCATACCTTTCTTCAGCATCTACAAAGGCTACCAGTTCTACCAAGACGGTGTAGAAGCTATGCGAGCTGCAATTACTCGTATGGATGAACAGCAAAAGGTAGCAGCAACTGCCGTTGAGGGTCTAGGGGCTGGGGAGACTGCAGAACTAGATGATCCTATGGTTGCATACAACTTTGTATGGGATCCAAACACAGCTTCCTTTATCGGATCTCAGGCAAGCACAGCTATAACTTCTCTAGGTCAAGACGACAGATTCATCTCGGAGGACAACAAGAGCGGTGCTGTAGCTGCAGGCTATATGGAACGAGACAAAGACGGTAACTACCACGATGTAAGCAAGATAGACTGGGATACAGATGGGGGACTGATAGACGATATCATGTCTCAGATAGAGCTGTCCATGGATTCTCTGGGTACAGCTACCACATCTAACGATGGTCGTGCATCTAGAGGGGAAGACTCCAAAGAGCGTAAAGTCCTTCTAGACTCTGTCACAGAGAACCCAGAAGCTACTCGTATCACTGCCCAGAAAGAGCAGCTCAAAGCTGAAAAAGGCAAAGGTGAGTATGAAGGCTTACCTGAGCTGGGCGAAGCAGAAGAGTTGATAGAGGCTCGCAGGGGACTAGCTTCAGAAGTAGGAGCTGAAGCCCGTGAAGGACAGCAAGAGCAGCTAAACCAGTACGGTGAAACTGCCGACTTTGATCAGATTAACGAGCTTGTTGAGTCTGCTGTAATTACACAGGAACAGGCCGATTCAGCTATTGAGGTCGGTACAGAGAAGGTAGCTGCAGCTTCTGAGAGAGCCATGGAGATAGCCAAACAGGGCTTCATGGATAAAGTTGATGAGCCCTTTGAAGGTCTGATGGTTGACGACTCTGTTATTGAAGCTTATAGGCAAGAAGCTCAGGTAGCATACGAAGGTATCTTAGACGATGCACTGAAGGCTGCACAAGCAGGAAACAAAGCCGCACTAGATAAAGTACTCGCCAAAGGCGTACTGTCTGCAACAGATGTGGCGAACTCTAAGGACGCATTAGAAGCATCAATTAAAGAGGCGGCTGAAAAGGCTATTGCTAAGAATAAGAAACAAGGTACGTCTAGCCTAACTGAATCGGAACGTAAAGCCATAGTGGACTACACAGGCAAATCCCCAGTGAACGTTGGCGGAGGCGGCAGCAACTACTACGGAGACAACAGCGGGGGCACAAACGCCTTCTCTGGAAAGTCTTACACACCTAAGTATGACTTCGACCCCAACGACTTCACTAGTAATTATGGCGGGGGGTCTAGCAGTGGGTCTGGCGGAGGTTCTGGTCTGTCCTTTAGTAGCTCAGATAGAAACTCGGACGGGTCATACACCGTAGCTTACAAAGGTGGCCTGATGCAAGCCGAATATGAAGAAGACGAACCTAAATAATGTTTGGAGAAACACTCTAATGATGGAAGAAGAAAAGAACACAGCCCTAATGGCAGAAGAGATGCCTATGGAAGAGGAGGCAATGCCAGCAGAAGCTGAGATGGCTCCCGAAGAAGATATGCCCATGGAAGAAGAAGCTGCTCCTGCTACTAGCATGGAAGAGCTTATGGGCAACTTCCTAGACCTGCCCGACAAAGATCGCAAGATCGCTCAGATGGTAATTCTGGGTCAGCCTGCAGAGATCCTAGATTCTATTCTAGGGGCTCCTACCTTTAGCCGTATTAAAGCACAGCTACAGGACAAGATGGGAGGTGCAGAAGCGCCTGCAGAAGAACCTATGGCAGAAGAGATGCCTATGGAAGAGCCGGCAGGAATCATGGCAGAAACAGAAGAACCTATGATGGACGAAGAAGAGGAGATCATCTAATGGGATACGGTAAAAAAGTTAAAATGGCTAAGGGCGGTGTCGTCAAAGCTAACTGCGGTGCTTCTATGAAGCCGGCACAGAAACAGAAAAAATCTAAGTAATTCTTAGTGGAGTTACCGCTCTCCACAAAAGCGGATATTAACGGGCTACCCTACATGGCCCCCACTTTGAGGAACTACAACATGGCTAAATATTCACGCTCACATAAAGATGATGAGGTAGAAGAAGGATTAAACGAACAGCAGGAGATCTCTTCTGAAGAGGAGACTTTCAAAAAGCGGTACGGTGATCTTCGCAGACACATGAACAGCACTATCGAGGCTAAAGACAAGGAGCTAGAAGCTCTACGTAAGAAAGTAGCTAGTGTACAAGAAGATATGCCACGGATGCCTAAGACAGAAGAAGAAATTGAAGCTTGGGCGGCTAAGTACCCCGAGGTTGCTAAGATCGTTGACTCTATCGCTCAGAAACGAGCACGAGAAGCCAGCCAAGAAGTTGAGCATAGCATGACCGACCTGCGTAAGATGAAAGCGCAGCTAGAACGTGAACGTGCTGAACATCAGCTTAAAACTATGCACCCTGACTTTGACCAGATCCGTGCAGACAAGTCATTCCATGCTTGGGTAAAAGAGCAGCCACAGTACATTCAGGATGCCCTTTACCGTAACGAGACTGATGCAGTAGCCGCAGCTCGTGCCATTGACCTGTATAAGGCCGATGCCGGCATGATAACTAAGAAACGTAGCGACTCTCAGCTACAACGTGAAGCAGCTAGCGCTGTTAAACGTGGCGGTAAAGCATCTCCTAGCGGTGCCCCGCAAGGCAAGTGGACTGAGAGCAAAGTAGCTGCTTTAAAACCTCACGAGTACGAGAAATACGAGTCTGAGATTATCGAATCTATGCAAACTGGTAAATTCGTCTACGACATGAGCGCAGCAGCGTACTAAAAAATATGTAGCTAGGTCTTGACTTTATCTTCTTAATGTAGATACCTGACCTAGTTTTCATCTGTGTGGATAAAGGATTGGCCTCCTGAATCTACACAAAAGATTACCATCCGTAAAGACTAACCTCATTACGTTGGGCCTCTAAATACAGCGTCTTTTGGCCGAGACAAGTAGGCAGACACCCCGACAATACAATGAGCCTCTATGCGGTCATGCGTAGTCTATCTTCGTATATACATGGTGTATATACGGATTTATATATGCCTGACTAAGAGGAATTTAACCATGGCATTTCGCTCAGCAGCAGGTTACACCAACCTGCCAAACGGGAACTTCTCTCCCGTAATTTACTCACAGAAAGTCCAGAAGGCTTTCCGTAAATCTTCTATTGTAGAAGCTATCACCAACAACGACTACTTCGGTGAGATCGCTAACTTCGGTGACTCTGTTAAGATCATCAAAGAACCTACTATCTCTGTATCTGAGTACTCTCGTGGTACTGCTATCACAGCGCAGGATATTCAGGATGACGATTTCAGCCTCGTAGTTGATCAGGCTCACTACTTTGCGTTCAAGATGGACGACATCGAGACTGCACACTCTCATGTTAACTTCATGGACATGGCTACTGATAACGCTGCATACCGCCTGCGTGACCAGTACGACCAAGAAGTTCTGGGCTACCTGACTGGTTTCAAACAGTCTGCACTGCACACTTCTGCTGACACTGTTAACGATGTTGTTAACGGTACTAAAGCAGACGCTACTGCAGGTTCTGATGAACTCCTGCCGGGTAACAAGCTGGACGCTGAAGACTTTGCAAACGGTCAGGTCGTAGCTGATGGTGATACCATCGCACTGCGTCCACGTTTCCCTGGTCAGCAGACTCAGTTCACTGGTGCTGGTGAAGCATCTCCATTGCAGGTTATCGCTCGCATGGCTCGTAAACTCGACCTTGCTAACGTAGACACTGCTAACCGCTTTATCGTAGTTGACCCAGTATTCGTAGAGCTTCTGAAAGATGAAGATTCTCGTGTACTGAACGCTGACTTCGGTGGTGCTGGTCTGCAGAATGGTCTGATCTTGAACAACCTTCACGGCTTCAAGGTTTACCTGTCTAACAACCTGCCTTCTGTAGGTACTGGTGCTGGCACTACTGGCGGATCTAACGCTGCTAACTTTGGTGCTATCGTTGCAGGTCACGAGTCTGCAGTTGCTACTGCTCAGCAGATCAGCAAAACTGAGACTTACCGTGATCCAGACTCTTTCGCAGATATCGTACGTGGTATGAACCTGTACGGTCGTAAGATCCTGCGTCCAGAAGCTCTGGTTACTGCTCGCTACAACTTGGCGTAAGCCTTGTTCAGGGGGTTGGGGTCTAGCACCCCTTCTCCCTTTCTTTATATGTATAGGTTACTAATATAAATGGCTACATACATCTCGCTCACAAACGAACTGCTACGTAGGTTGAACGAAGTTACTATCCCTGATGAAGACTTCGCAGGTGTACGTAACATTCAGGCGTTGGCTAAAGATGCTATCAATAACTCTGTGCGCCACATCATTCAGATTGCACAGGAATGGCCCTTTACTTTAACAACTTACATGCAGACTATGACAGTGGATGTTCGGGAATACGACATACCTTCTGACTTCTCTTCTGTAGATTGGGAAAGCTTCTACCTAAAACGCAATGACAATTTTGCTAATGCAGCTAAACAACTCCCAGTAATTAGCTACAACGAATACATAAAACACCATCGTCCTAATGACGATAAGGGTGCTGCAGGCGTTCCACAACGAATCTACCAAACCCAAGATGGTAAGTTTGGTGTGTCGCCTAATCCCGATCAGGCATATGAGGTGGAGTACAAGTATTTTGTATTTCCTTCTTCTATGGTTACTAAAGACGATGTATGTATTGTTCCTGATCGTTTCAGTCATGTAGTTATTGATGGTGCTATGATGTACATGATGCGCTTCCGTTCTAATGAACAGAGTGCCCAGCTACATCGTACAGAGTTTGAAGATGGCATCAAGGCAATGCGTAGACTATTGATTGATGACTACATGACACTGCGTTCTACTGTAGTGGTACGATAATGGCAGATGATTTACAGATACATAAAGTATATTGTGAAGGTGGTCTAAACACTAACCGTGACTTGCTATCTCAGGGTGAGCGTCAGCCGGGATCTGCTACACGCCTAATCAACTATGAACCAGCATTGACGGGTGGTTATCGTAGGATTAGTGGCTACTCTAATCAATTTCCTAATCTACCCGGCACTGGCAAAGTGTTGGGTGTTTGTGTAGCTAATGGCATTAACGATGGCATTATAGCCGCACGTGCGCCAGAAACGGGCTACGACTACTTATACAAGTGGAATGCTACAACAGGATCTTGGGATAGCATTTCAACAGGCACACCTCCTACCAATCCTACATTTGTAGGTATTAAGAAGATGCGCTTTGTTCGTTACAACTGGACCGAGCCTCGTGTACTATTTGTAGATGGTGTTAACCCTGTAGCTGTGTATGACGGTACTTCATATACCCAAATAGATCACATAGACGCACCTACTGCACCTATTGTAGCAGAGATGTTTAAGAAGCATGTATTCTTAGGTGGCAGTGGCTCAGAAAGACAAAACCTATATTTCTCAGCACCCGCAAATGAATTTGATTTTTCACCAGCCAGCGGAGCTGGTGTTATCAATATAGGCTTTGAGATTATATCTCTAAAGACATTCCGTGATAGTTTATACATCTTTGGCACTAACAACATCCGTAAGCTTGTTGGCACTAACGTTGCTGACTTTCAGCTAGAAGAAGTTACTAACGATCTTGGGTGTATCGCCCGTGACTCTGTTGTAGAGTTGGGTGGTGACTTGCTGTTTATGGGGCCAGACGGTTTGCGACCTGTATCAGGCACTGCAAACATTGGTGACGTTAACCTAGAAACTATTTCTAAAGGTGTACAGTCTTACTTCACAGACATCGTATATAACGAAGATCTGGATAAACTAACATCTGTAGTTATTCGTAGTAAGTCGCAGTTCCGTTATATGTTTGATAGTAATGAGTCGCAAGGAATGCTTGGCGGCTTACGTCCAAATCAACAGGGCGGCATCTCATACGAGTTTAGTCAGTTACTAGGTTTGGGTGCTACGTGTGCAGACTCTGGCTACATTGGATTCAATGAATATGTAATACACGGGGATGCTAACGGCAACGTACATCGCCAAGAGTTCGGTACATCATTTGATGGAACAGATATATTCTCTCTATACCAAACTCCTTTCTTCCATATGGGTGATCCTGAATTACGTAAGAACTTCCTCAAGCTCTCTACATACCTACGAGCAGAGGGAGATTGCCATGTAGTCACTGGTATTGTGTACGACTACGAAGATGTAGCATCACTCAACCCATCTAATTACGACATCATAGTTCAGGGCGCTGCAGCATACTACAACGAAGCTCAGTATGACAGTGGTGCAATCTTTGATGGTAATCCATCTCCTGTATCAAAACTAAACATAGCAGGATCGGGTACATCCATTTCCATTAAATACGTTACTAACGATTCTAACGCAAGCCACAGTATACAGGGTATGGTGTTGCTGTTTGGCGTTAATGACCGCAGATAGGGGTTAAACAATTATGGCAGGTTATGTCCGTCAATCATCGGCAGAAATCATTCCAGGAGCTACGGTAAGGGCAGCTCCGCTAAACGTAGAATACAACACTATTCAAGATGCGTTTGCAGCTACTACTGGTCACAAGCATGATGGCAACACAGGTGAAGGTGGGTATGTTCCACTTATCGCTGATACAGATAGAAAGAACTCTGTAGAGATTGATACAGCCAACAACCGTGTTGGTTTCTTTATTGAAGTTAGTACAACTAAAACAGAACAGCTACGTCTAGAAGATGGGGTACTTTACCCTGTAGTTAACAATGATATTGATCTAGGTACTAGCGCACTACAGTTTAAGAACCTCTGGATTGACGGTACAGCGAACATTGATGCTATGGTAGGGGATACCCTTGCGCTAACATCAAACGCTTCTGTAGGCGGCACTCTGGGCGTTACAGGGGCTACTACACTGTCCTCTACTCTTGATGTAACGGGTAACACTGATGTCGGTGGTACATTAGATGTAACAGGCGCTACTGCACTGTCCTCTACTTTGAGTGTAGGTAGCAACACTACAGTAAGTGGCACACTTACTTCTGTAGGTAACTTCTACACACAAGGTAATACATACTTAGGTAACAGTGCTACTGACAAAACGCACATTACTGGCTTTGTAGCTACTAACCTTATTCCTGATGCAGACAACACTCGTGACTTTGGTAGTGATACATATTCTTGGAACGACATATTTGCTAAAGGCACAACCAAAACTGCCAACCTAACTGTTACTACAGGTGCTACATTCTCAGGTGCTACTATTGCTGATCTGGGTAGTGTAACTACTGCAGACATTAATGGTGGTACTATTGATGCTGTAGCTATTGGTAACAGCACAGTAGCTACATTGGTTGCTGTAGATCAGCTTCGCCTAGATGGTCGCACTATCTCTTCTGTAGATACTAATGGCGACATTAACATCACGCCTAATGGTACGGGCGAAGTTAA
>Ga0209955_1000338_pt1 | contig 17261 bp, 16 predicted proteins | sample SalPonA_A_H2O_MG_FD_185716 | JGI IMG/M metagenome (GOLD analysis project Ga0209955, IMG submission 185716) | Water microbial communities from South San Francisco under conditions of wetland restoration - Salt Pond MetaG R2A_A_H2O_MG (SPAdes)... | ecosystem: Environmental > Aquatic > Non-marine... | reverse complement strand
ATAAAAGAAAAATCTCATTTAACACTTTATAAAAATCTTCATAAAAACAAAAAATCTTCCTAACTTTTATAATCTAAATATGAAGGAATAATCAAATCTTCCTTCTATTTAATTATAAAGGAAAAAATAATATGGAAAATACTAATAATACTCCACAAACTAATACAAATGCTAATAATCAAATAAAAAGAACTACCGTTAAAGAAAAATACAATCAAGTTGTAGAAAACTTCATAAAAAAGTTAGAAAAAAATGACACTGAACCTTGGACAAAATCTTGGGTTATGAATATCTCTCTACCAAGAAACTTTGAGAGTGGAAATTCTTATTCAGGAATGAATATACTAACACTACTTGATAGAGGTTTTACTGATTCTAGATTTTTAACAATGAATCAAGTTAATAATCTTGGTGGTAAAGTAAAAAAAGGAGAAAAATCAACACCAATCTTTTTTATGAAACCTATGGAAAAAGAAGTTGAAGATGAAATTACAGGTGAAAAGAAGATTGAGAAGTATTTCATTATGCAAAGTTATAATGTTTTTAATATCACACAAACACAAGGTATAAAATATGAACCAGAAATAAAAAACAATATACCAAATTCAAATATCCAAAACTTCATTGATAGTTTTAATATTAAAACTTTTAGAGGGGAACCTGCATACTCACCAAGTGATGATTGCATATTTATGCCACACTACCATGACTTTGAATCTGAAAATGAGTTTTATTCAACTTATTTCCATGAATTAAGTCATTATACTGGTCATTCTACTAGACTTGATAGATTTGAGAAACATACTGTGTTTGGAGATGAAAGATACGCATTTGAGGAACTTATTGCTGAACTTGGAAGCGCTTTCTTAAGTTTAGAACATGGTATTAAACCAAACTCTAAAAAACAAGCTAGTTATTTAAACTCTTGGATAACAGCATTAAAAGAAAGACCTAATATTTTATACTCTGCTGCATCACATGCAACTAAATCAACAAACTATTTAATGAATAACTATTATTTAAAAGAGCAGATTAGAAATCAGCATAATAACAATCTTCAAAATCCTCAAACTATGCAAAATAATCAAGTAGTAAATAATACAATTCAAAATAAACCAAAGAAAAACTTCTCCCCAAAAGTTGGATAGGAGATTTATTTTAGATCTAAAATAAATATTGGAAAATATTTAGAAAAATTAGCAGAAAAATAAAAGGTATTGAGTAAAAACTCAATATCTTTTATATCCATTGTCGTTATTAAAATTATTAGGTTTAGGAGGTCTTGGACTTGAATAATTCATATTTAAATCTTCCATTTCTGCACTATCACCAATAAATGAATAATCATCACCACTAGAACCATCATCAATAACTTTTTCAAAAGACAATGATTCAAGGTTTGAAATTCTTATTTCAAAATCCTTAGCCATAACTTGACCTTTTTTAGACTTTAAAGTAGATGTTTTAACAAACTCTTTTATTTCTGCTATGTGAGTATTTAGTTTATCTTTAAAACTATCAATAGAGGTATCTACATTTTTTAATTCAAGTTTTAAAGTTTCAAGTTCTTTTTTATCATTTGAGTTTTTAGTTAAAAGTGAAGAGAGTAAAAAACTATATTTATCCTTCTTATCTGAAATGAGCTTTCTTAAAGAGATAAACTCACTTTTACAAAGTGTTTCATCTACTTTAAACTCAAATACTATATCTTCTCCAAAGGCTTCAAAAGAGTCTTTAATTTCTTGTTTAAAACTATCTTTATCTTTTTTAATATCATTTCTAACTTCACTTAAAAATTTATTTTTTTCTGTGTTAAACATTGAATCAATTTTTTCATTTAAAGATTTAATTTCACCTTGAAGTTTTAAATTATTTGATTTTAGCTTTTCAACTAATTGATTGTAATAATAAATACCTGCTATTAGAGTAAGTGAAGATATAGCAGAAAATATTTGTAATTTATCCATTAGTCATTTCTCCTTCTAATCTTTTCAAGTTTTTTAATAGCCTTCTCTGTATGACCCTTTTCAAGATCTTTTTCTAAAAGAAGTATAAACTTATCAAGTTTGTCATTTAAACCTTTATATTTATCAATCTCATCAAATAGTTTATCTTTTAAATAAACTGTTGAAGATTTGCTCTTTTTTATCTTCTCTTCTTGTTTTTTATGAAGCACTTTTTCTTTAATATTCCAACCAGATAAGTTATATAAAATATTTGTGTATTTAAATTTGTAAATGTTTATATATTCTAACCTTACTGTTTTTTTATGGTTCTCATCAAAGCTATTTTTATAGAATATTTTTGGAAAAATGAAGTGAATATGAGGGTTAGATTCTTTATAGTGTGCTACATAAGGAATTGACCTAACTATTCTTTCTATATCATTATCATCAAGATTTAAATCTTCCATAGCTGATATTTTTCTAATCCAAAGGTGAAGTTTCTCCAAGGCTTTCTTTATAAAATCATTTTTACTTGTTCCAGCAGGAAATGATAGAACAATTGATAAAGGTTTAGGTCTATGACCTTTTTTACTCTCTTGTGTTTGTTTCCAAATATTAGATTCACTTAATAGGTAGTTTGTTTTTTCCAAGACATCATTATGGATAATATCTTGATTTTTATGTTTATCTTCATTTAGCAGATATACTATGTATTTATCTAAATCTTTGATTGATTTTATTAAACAGGTATTAGTGGTCATTTTTATTCTCCTAAATAATACCTATTATAAATATTTAATTCACTTTTTTAAAATCTATAAAAATAAAATTAGCAAAAAAATCTAAACAAAAACATTACTACCTATAAATATATCTTTTAAGGTCAAGAAGGAAGTTTAAAGGTATTTAAACATTCCTCTTGCCAAAGGGGAGAACCAAGTTCCCCCTTGTGGTATCCCCTTTATTTTTTTTAATTTCAATTTTTCTTTTCAATTTTTCCTTTCAATTTAATTTTAAACTTTGATTCATTATATAGATTTTTTTTAATAAAAAAACTGTTTTTTAATTTTATTAAAAGTGCATAATCAATCCTAAAAACAATTTCAAAGGATTAAATTAATGAATGCAAGATTTTTAACTAACGCAACTAAAAAACATAAAAACTTTATTGATAAGATTAAATCAAACAATAAAAAAGTAATAGCGCAGTATTTAGCTTTATATACAGAGAATTCACATTTAAAGAAGTGTTTAATAACATTCACACCATTTGATGGAAAACTATCAACAGTATTAAAAATTAGAAGAGAGTTTTTTAAATTATTGAACAGATATAAGAGGAACAAGAAAGATGGTGGTGATTTAGGTATTAAGTATTTTTCAAATATTGAATTTACAAAAACATCTCAACCTCATTTACATATTCAACTTTTTTATTCAAATCTAAATCCAATAAAAAAAGCGTATGATGCAGTTTTATGTAAGAACTACAAGAATGACCAATCTAATTCATTATGTCTTGCTAAAGATAATAGTAAAAACTTCAATTATGTAATTAAAGACTATATTAACTTTGATTTACAATTAGAACAATTCAAGCATCATTTTAGGAATGTTAATTTTACAACTTCATCACAAAAGAGTATTAGTAATTCAATAGTTAAGTATATTTACAAAAACTATAAATTTAAAACTAAAAACAGATACAAGGAAATATTATCTGCTATTAATAATGAAACTATAATAATTTCAAGAGATAGAAAAGATTCTGTTTATATTAAATCTCATATTCAAAAAAATACTACTAATTCAAAATCAATTAAATTAATTTCAAAGGAGAAGATTGGAGTTAATTATGTTTATTTATTTGAGGAGGTTGATGTTAGGGTTAAGATTAAATCTAAATATAAAAATAGCAATAAATTTAAAAGTAAGTTAGATTGTAGGTTTGGATATAGGATTAAGATAAAAAAGGTTAAGAGAACTAAAAAGAGCAAGATGTGGGCATTTAAGATTAAAGGATTAAATTAGAAATACTTATGAAGTTTCTAAAGTTATTAATTGTGCTTTTTAATTACTTATTAAGAAACTGTTAATAGATTTGAACTTAATCCATTCTACAATTTAATTAAAATTGAAATTAATGTACGTATATTTTTGTACTAATTTCTAAATAATTTATAGGCTCAATTGTTTCTTTGCATATTTTTTTTCCATTATAATTTGCACAATTTCTGTAGCCTACATTCTTACTTTCAGTTATATATTCATAAATAGGTTCACATTTTGTGATGGTTTTATAGTTTTTACATAAATTATCATTATTATTTCTATTTTTATTTGCAATATATGCACCACTAACACCACCCACAATCTTTGCTATATCATTACCATTACCTTTACCTATTTGATTTCCAAGAGCAACACCTACAACAGAACCTATAACAGTGTCTATTCCTATAGAATTTGTATCCTTACTTCCTTTACATTCAACAACTGTTTCAATAGTAGTATCAAAACATCTTTCATCAACTTTAATTTTTTTTGTAAAAGGTTTTACTATTGGAATATGCTCAGTTACTTCAATTTTTTCTGCATAAACTGTTGAAGTCAAAAAAATAATTGAGGTTAGAAATAAATAATTTCGTTTCTTCATTGATAATCCTTTAAATAACTTAAGTCTAAGCAAAAATTATATCAATAATTTATAAATAATTTTTTAATTTAAGAATAAATATTGAAATTGATATACTTTACCACCAATTTATAAATTTTTTCAGTTAAAATAATTTTAATATAATAAAAGGATATTCAATGAAAAAAAAGATTTTAAGTTTAGCGTCAGCGTTATTAGTTGCAAGTATTGCTACAGGTTGTTCAAATGATTCTCAACCAAATACTCCAGAGAATAAAGTAGTTAATGGACAAGGTGAAAAACAAAGTTTATTTCAAGAATATATGAAAAATAGACCTAGTAAAGATATTGATCCAATTGGGGTTAATAGTGCAGACTTAGTATTTAGTGGAATTGCAGGTATCTATGGAAACACTGTAGATTTAACAGATAAATATATTTCAAAAGTTGAAAATTCAAAAGTTGCATTAACTTTAGAAGAAGTAAGAAAAACATTAGGTGAAGAAGAATATAAAAAACAAGTAGCAGCTTTAGAAGGTGAAGACAAGAAGGAATATGAAGCATTCTTAAAAAGCGAATCTAATTCATTAAATGTTGCTGCATCATACTTAACTGATGCTTTAAAATTACAAGTGGGATTAACTTCTATCAATGTACAAGAATTAGTTTCTAATCCATTTAAATTACCATCAGCTCTTAAAAGCTCTAAACTTGCAAAAGATCAAATTTCATATACAGTTGATACGCTAAAATGGTTAAATGAAACAAAAAAAGTTTATGATGCGTCACTTGAATATAAAGGTAGATAATAATGACTTTAAATAAATTTTATTTTTATTCAGCTACATTAGTTAGTTTATTCTTAATGAGTGGTTGTGCAGGAACATCTGGAAATACAAGTGGTATACAGATTGATCCAACAGTACACACTGTATCAAAAGATGATTATACAAAGACTTTTGGGGCTAAAGAAATTGAATTACCTCAAAACTACTCAACAAAGAATTATAAAAGATTAACTGTATCAGCGTGGTTTTTCCCTAATAAAACAGCAGATGCATATGCAGACGCTCCTGTTGAAACATTGTCAACTATGATGGAAACAGAAATTTCAAAATTAAAGAGATTTACAATTGTTTCAAGACATTTGGGTCAAAAGGGAAAATTAGCTGAAAAGAACTTCCAAGATATGGGTACAACAGATAGAAAAACTAAAATGAGATTTGGAAAGGGTATAAATGCTGATTACTCTTTAAGTGGAGGAATTTCTGCTGTTAAAGAAGAATATAATCGAGGTGGTAAGAATGAATTAGTTTACATTATTAGAGTAGATTATCAATTGGTAGATAATGAAACTGATGAAATAATTGAAGCTGATATGGCTGAAGGAAGATCAATCAGAACTATAATGAGGCTTCCTTCTGGAAAAATTATTGGTGGATTTAGTAGAAACGATGAAAAAGATGCCTTAGCACAAGCTGCTATAAATGCACTTAAAATTGTTTCAAATAAACTAGGAAATAAATTACCTATAGGTGGACAAGTTATGGGTATAAGGGGTGAAAGATTTTCAATCGATAAAGGTTATGAAGATGGCTTTATGGGAAAACAAACTGTAGTTTTATATACATCTGATATGGGTATTGATATACCTTTTGCAGTAGGTGAAATTACTCCTGGTAAATACAAAACTTCTGGGAAAATTTTTGCTTGGTCAGAAGATAAAGATATTCAAGATATAATTCAAAAACTACAATCGAATAAGAATTTTATTAAAGAGAATGAAGTTTTTGCTGTATCTACAGGTATGCCCTTACCTCCTGAATGGGAAAATAATTATAAGGATTAAAAAATGATTAAAGTAATAAAAACTTTATCTCTAAGTTTAACTATTCTAGCCACATTATCAACTGCTAGTTTATCAAATGAATTACCACCTATTAATAATGTAAATTTAGAATCAGATGATAATTTAATGGATGAAGAATTAGATCAAGGTGAAATGTTGTTAGAAGAATCTGTTGATGAAGGATTCCTTTCTGAATCTGCTGTTGAGAAAGAATGGGAAAACTTTTTAGATAATAAAAAATTAGAAGAAGGGTTTAATAAAGAAAAGAAAATATTTATTGGATCTGGTAGTGCAGTAACTACAGTTGGTATGAATCATCCTCAATTTATTACTGCAAGAACAACAGCATTTAAGAAAGCTCTAATGGAAGCTAAGGCTTCATTTGCTCAATCATTTGCAGAAGAAGTTGAATCAGGTGCATTTATGAGTGCATTTGAAAATGACAAAGAAGGAGAACTGTTAAAAATAGCACAATCTCTTAATTTACCTAATGTAGATAAGTATAAAGCAACTGATATTAAACAAGGTGATATATTTGGTGAAAATATCTCATCTGCTGCTGCAGCAGCGATAAGTGGAGCATCTATTTTAAATGTTTTTGAAGGTGGAGAAAGTGATGGATATGAAATATTAGTTGGAATAGTTTGGTCTCCAAATTTAGCTGCATTATCTGCAGATATTGCAAGAGCAAAATATAAAAGTTCAAAAGTTGCACCAGGAGCAACATTAAAGAATACTATTAATTTAAAAGACATTAATACACTTATGGTAAAACAAGGTGCATGGGTTCATGTTAATGAAAAAGGTGAAAGAATAATTGTTGGATATGGACAAGCAGGTGTGAAACCAGCAGATTCAAAAAAATATTTAAAAAAGAACATGAAATTAGCTAACAAAAGAGCTAGAATAAATGCTTTAAATCACATTAAAGAATTTGTTTCAACAAATTTATCTGTCAATGAATTTAAAACAACATTAGATGCTAGTTTATTAAAAACAGATGGTAGTGAAGTTACTGCAATTGCTGATGATTTTGGTCAAACAATAACACAAAAAGCTTCTAAAATAACTTTAGTAGGTGTAACACCTTTTAAAAAAAGGTGGGTTGCAAAACATCCATTATCTGGACAATATGTTGCAGGTTCAATCTTGGTTTGGTCTCCGGATAATGCTGAATTAGCTAAATTATTTAGAGGTTTATCAATTGAAGCTGATGAAAAAGTAAAATTAGGTCAAAAAGACTTAAAAAAAGATTTAAGACAGCAAGAAATTGATTCAAGAAATAAAGCTTCAAAAGATTATAAAAACTCAGAAAAAGTTTATAAAAGTAATACACCTAGTAATTATTCAGGTGTAAATAATAATTCAAAATCTGGAACATTAAGCGGTTCAGGATCTGATAGTGCAGCTTGGTAAATTAATTATAATTCTAACATTGTTGATATCTTCAATGTTAGGATTTGATATAGATGATTATCAAAAAGATGGAATATTTTTTTTCCCAGAAAAAGAAAAACATGAATTTATAATTATTTCTCACACTTCTGAGAATAAGAGTACTATCAAACGATTGAATCGTAGTAGAGCAAAATTAGAAGCAATAAATAAATTGATCAAATATATAAGCACTAAAGATGACAATAGAAAACCCAAAACGTATGAAGAAAATCATATTTATAATTTAAAAAGAGATATTAACATTGTGGGTTTAGAAATTTTAAAAACTAACGTATCTAAAAAAAATACAAAAATTATAATTCGTATACCTGTAAAAGACAATAATATTATTACTAAAGATTTAACATTACTGAATAATGAAATTAATGAAAGTAGAAGAAATTATAATGAAATACCATATGTATTCTATAAACTTGAAATTTCTGATTCCAATAGTATTTCTTCTTCATTAGAAACTTTAATAGCATTTTCATTAAATAAGGGATATGTAAAGTTTGCTAATATTCTACAAAATAAAATAGATGTTAATCCTATTAGAAATATTTTGTCAAATGAATTGATTAAAAATAAAAATACTGATATATCAATTAATGAAAACTTGTTAGACAATTTAGAACTTTATAATAATATAAATGAGCCTCAAGTTTTAAAAAAAATTGCTGATTTACTTTATGAAAAGAATATTAAAAAACTTTCAATGATATTGTATATGCATTTATTTAATGACGATACATTAAAAAATGATGTATTATCAAAGTTAAGTAGTATTAAAATAGATGATTTTGAACCTTACAATACTATATTAAATATGATGAGTAACAATATATCAGTTAATAAATCAATTATGGAGTGGATAATTAGTAATAATTATTTAATAACCGCAAGTATCTTAAAAAAGTATGGACAATTATCATTAAGTTCTTATAATTTAGATTATGTAAAAGATAATTTTTCAGCAAATAATATTAGAAATAAAGCTTTACTTCTGTTTAGAAGCAAAAATTATCAAAAAGCATCAATTGAATTTATGAAACAGTTAGAAATAAATCCATTTGATAAAGATTCTATATCATATTTAGGTTATTGTTTTGAAAAAATGGGTTATGTAAATGCTTCGAAAATTCTATATTTTCAAAGTTATTCATTTGATTATAAACATAATAAATATACAAAAAAAGGTTTAAAAATATGAATTATATATTATTAGTTATCAGTATGGTAGTTTCAATCTACGCCAATTCAGTTGACAATACAATTAATTTAATGTTAAAAAATGATAAGCTATTTGAAATAATAGACTCTAAAAAATATGGAAAGACTATAATTACAATAGGAAAATCAGACAATGCTAAAGAAAATATTGCATATGATATTGCAAAACAAGAAGCACTAAAAAATTTAGCATCATTTTTATATGGAGAAACGATAAATTCTAATGAAAGTTTTGTTACTTTAGAACAAAATGGTACTATTGATGAGAAATATTTTTCTAGTATAACATCCAATATTGATGCTTCTTTAAAATCTTCATTTTTATATAAATCTGGTAGATATAATGAAGAGTATTATACAGTTGTATTATTGGCTGAAAAAAACACTGCTTCTAAAGATACTTTTAAAAAGATTACTAACTCAAATGTAATAGAATCTAGAGGATATTCATCATTAAGTGAAGGTATATCAAAAGCTAGACAAAATGCATTAAATGAAGCGTTAAGAAGTGCAGTAGAACAATATAGCGGTGTTCAAATGGCTTCAAAAACATCTATTGAAAATGCTGAAAAATATAGAGGTAAATTATCTTCTGTTTCGAAGGGATATATTAAAAAATACGATGTAATAAAAGAATTTAAAGATGGTAATAATTTTGTTGTTGTTATTGTTGCTGAAGTTGCAGAAGATGAACCGAATGCTGAAAAATCAATTGATGCAATAAAAGAAAACATGGGAAGACCATCTTTCTATATTATTTCAACTGATAATAGATTAAAAAGTATGATTGAAAATATATTGAGTAAAAATCAATTAGATATTGCAATAAACAAAAGAGATGCAAAATATATTATTACTTCAAATGCTAGTAAATTTGAATATGAAGTTCCAGCACTTAAAAACATGATGGGTATTCAAACTACTATTGAAATTGTTGTAAAAGATGTATTTGCAAATGAAAATATTATTAATATTTCAAATGATCCTGAAAATAGTGTTGAAATTTCTAAATCACCTAATATAAGAGAAAGAAATTCTTATAATTATGCAATGGAAGAAATAGAAGAAAAATTTATTAAGAATATTAATTCACAATTTATAAATAAATTTAATAATGGTAATAAAGTAAGAGTTAAATTAGAGAGATTTGATAGAATGAGAGATGTTGATGAACTAAAAGAATGTATAGAATCATTACCTTTAGTTAAATCTGTTAATGTTTCTCCAGTAAAAAATTATAATGTTTACTATGATGTTATTTATTTAGGTAATCCTTCTGATTTACAGTTATCTATAATGAAAAAATCTAGGGAATTTAGATTAAGAGGGTTAAGAGTTAAAACATCTAGTGATTCAGAAATAATTTTTAAATTTTAATTGAAATTAATACAAGGAGTATAAATGAAATCATTAGTTTTAATAATATTAATTACGTTATCATTAAACGCAACATCATTTTCAAAATCAAAAAAAATACTTCTAAAAAAAGTTTACTTTGATAATCAAATATCTTTTTATTGTTCTAATCCTTATGAAATAAAACAAATAAAAGGTAAAGAAAAAACTTTAATTATTCAAGATAGTAAATACTATTCACCAAGAAATGAATATTATAAATCAGGAAAGCCAAATACAAGAGCTCAACGAATTGAATGGGAACATGTAATGCCCGCCCATAACTTTGGTAAGCATCTTCAATGTTGGCAAGATGGTGGAAGAAAAAATTGTAGAAAAGATAATACTTTTAAAACTATGGAAGCTGATATGCATAACTTAGTTCCTGCAATTGGTGAAGTTAATGGCGATAGATCTAATTATAGATATGGTGCTGATATTCCTAAAGTAGGTCAATATGGTAATTGTCAGTTTCAAGTAGTTTTTAAAGCTAAAAGAGTTTATCCAAAAGAAGATATTAGAGGTGATATTGCAAGAATCTATTTTTATATGAGTGATAAATATAATATAAATCTTTCAAATCAAGAACGAAGAATGATGGAAGTTTGGGATAGAATTGATCCAGTTTCAGAGTGGGAAAGAATCAAAAACAAAAGAGTTGAGAAATTACAGGGGAATAAAAATAAATATATTAACTAATATCAAAGGGAATTGATGATACCAAAAGAGAAAATAAAAAATCTAGTTGAAGTAAATGATAATAAAGCAAGTAAAAATTTCGATATTTTTATAATTTTATTAGTAATTCTATCTATGATTACATATTCTATTGGAACTATTGATAAGTTAGATTCAGAAGTAAAGAATTATCTTAACTTATTAAATGATATCTTTATTATATTATTTAGTATCGAGTATATACTTAGAATTTATACTGCTGATAATAAATTTAAATATATATTTAGTTTTTATGGTTTAATTGATTTAATTTCTATTTTACCTTTTTATCTAGGTATGGTTTTTGATGGTCAATATATTAAATCATTAAGATTACTTAGAGTCTTTCGATTGGTTAAACTTACTAGATATAGTAAAACTCTTCAAAAATTTTCAAAAGCCTTTTATAATGCTAGAGAAGAATTTGTAATTTTTGCTTTTATTACAATCATTATGTTTTATATTGCTGCAGTTGGTATATATCAATTTGAACATGAAGTCCAACCAGAAGCATTTGGGAGTATATTTGATTCTATGTGGTGGGCAGTTGCAACTTTAACAACTGTTGGATATGGTGATGTATATCCAATAACAATTGGGGGTAAAATATTTACGACTCTAATTTTAATTATTGGATTAGGAGTTGTTGGAGTGCCTGCAGGTATAATCGCAGCAGCATTCACAGAACTTGGAATGGATGACTATGAAAAAAATAATGAAAACGAAAGTAAATCTATAAAGAATTAATTGATTGAGGAATAAAATAGATAAAAAATTAGCTTTTGAAAATATATTAAATCTTATAAGAGAAACAAACAATTGGAGTATAGCGGCTAAACAAAAAAACGCTTGAAATTGCTTATTCCAAGTATGTAAATGCAAACGTATGGAAAGTAGTTGGTATTACTAAAAAATGTTTTGAAGCACTTATTACAAATGATTTTGATTATAAATCAGTTAAGCATGTTAGAGAGCATAGGTTTCAAATAAGAGAGACTTCTGAAATGGTTATAAAAGTTGAAAAAATGAATTACTACTGAAGAAGTATTTAAGTTTATGACTGAAAGAAATGTAGCAATTCTTGCTTTAAAATCTGAAAATAAAAATGACAATTCTTTAGAAATATTTATCAAAATTGATCCTAAATATGAGTATTTTAAAGCAACAGCAAAGGGTTATAAGTATCATAAAAAATAGAAATAATTTCTAAAGGAACTTTCAAAAAAATACTACAATTAAAAAACCAGTCATAATTTAAAAAATTTGGAACAATCCATCAACATCACTTCTCACACTATCAGGCGCTAGTTTTGCATATCTCATGGTTTTGCTAATATCCTTATGATTCATTCTTTCTTTAATAGTGTAAATTGGTATTCCATGGATTACAAGTTGAGAAGCAAAAGTATGTCTTAAAGTATGAATAACAACTTTTTCTCTTCTATTTTCTGCTAACTGTTCTGCTGTAAGGTTTTCTCTATCTTCATTTATGTGTTGATTAAAAGCTCATTTAATATTTTTGGAATATTTCTTTCTATATATCTAACATTAGCAATTAAAGTATCTCTTCCTAATACAAATTGCATTGGTTCTTTATCTTTAATCTATTTTTAGCAAATAAAACCCAACATACTTAAATGGTGTGAATTAATTTAGTGTATTTATGTAAATTAATTTTAAAACAACCCATCAACATCACTTCTACCACTATCAGGTGCTAATTTAGCATATCTCATAGTTTGGCTAATATCCTTATGATTCATTCTTTCTTTAATAGTATAAATTGGTGTTCCATGGATTGCAAGTTGAGAAGCAAATGTATGTCTTAAAGTGTGAATAACAACTTTTTCTCTTCTATTTTCTGCTAGTTGTTCAGCTGTTAAATTTTCTCTATCTTCATTTATGTGTTGATTAAAAAGTTCATTTAATATTTTTGGAATATTTCTTTCTATATATCTTACATTAGCAATTAATGTATCTCTTCCTAATATAAATTGCATTGGGTCTTTATCTTTAATTTGTTTTTTTAATACTTCTAAAAATTGAATATCATTTTTTAAAAAACCTTTATATGAAGTTTTATTTTTGAAATCTCTTAATTCTATAAACATAGTATTAAAATCAATATCTTTAACTTTTATATTACATATAGTTTTTAATCTTCCACCTGTTGATAAAGATAGTATTGTAAATAGATATAAAACATCATTGTCTTTAACAGATTCAATAAGTTTTTTAATTTCTTCAAGACTTAAAAATCTTGTTCTTTCATTTTCTGTTTTTATTTTTTTTGCATTAATTGCTGGATTTGAAGATTTAAACAAACCTTTTTTTATTGAAAAATTGAATATTGAAGATATTTTTTCAGTTATACCTTTTAAAGTATTAGCAGATAATGAATCAATTTTATCAAGTGTAATATTATCTATATCTTCAGTTTTTATTTTTTCAATATCCATATTTCCTAAATATGGTTGTATATGATTTAAATATAAAGATTTAGAATATTTAAGATTTCTATTAGTCATATCTGTAATTTTATCTTTATGATACTCTTCAGCAATCATATCAAAAGTTTTAATTAGTTTTACAACTCTTTTATTTTTAACCTGTGTTGGAGTTTCACCTGCTCTAATTTGATTTAAAACTTCATTTCTTTTATTAACGCAATATGGTTCAGTTATACCTTGGCTTTTTTTACCAATTTTTAAATATATTTTTTTATTTGTAGCTATATCTTTATATGTAATGTAATAAGTTCTATCACCACTTTTTAATTCATTAAAAAATACACCTTCATATTTTGGAACTTCAACTTCTTCACTAAATTCTGCAATAACCATTTTATTTTTATCTGGTATAATTTTTACATTGTGAGGAGGTTCATCATCTCCTAAAATATATTCATTGATTTTTGAAACATTAGTGTTTAGTTTTTTCGCTAAATCTTGTTTTGAGATAAGTTCTTTAAAAAACCTTTTTTTTATTTCTTTTGTCTGTTGAAGTCCCAACTTTTTTCTCCCCTATTTCTACCCTTAGGATATAAAACTTTAAAAAACTATACAAAATAAAAGTTTATAAAAAGGTTAATTAAATACCATAAATAAGGGGTTTTAAGAAGAAAATGACCATTTTAAGGTTTCTCTCAAAAGTGTATAAATAGTATCCGGACATCTCCACCAATCTATCATTTACATAATACAAATTAAAAAATATTGATATTTTAATTCAAAGACCTTGCATTCCAAAAGATGTAACCAATGAATTAATTGTGTATATTGAAAAAAAATAATATCGAATTTCTCTAAATAATTTCTTCTATATCTAGAAATTTTAAATTTTTTAATAATTTTGTTTTAAGTTCAAAAAATCCCATATTTGAATACTTTATATAATTTTTTATCTCTAATTCTATCTTTTTAGAAAGTACCTATCTTTTTGGTAAGTTCTTGTTTCAAAAAAATTTAAAGGCTAAAATTTTCTTGCTAAAAAACAAAAGGATAAAGCGATGAAAAAAAATTTTAGTTTAGGGAAAACTCTTTCAGGAATAGTATTTGGATTATGTATAACAATAAGTTCTCATGCAAATGAATTGCCGAACTTCTTAGATAAAAAAGATATTATAAATGCAGAATTTAAATGTTTAGGTGAAACACAAAAGTATGATGCAAAAGGACAAAAATATGTAGATATTTTATGGGATGAAACTTTAAAATATTTAAATGCCTATGCAATAGCTTTAACAACTGCTGAAAACAGTGAATGTCTAAATTCCGATGAAGCAGTTATAGACACAACAAATGGTGCTAGAAAAATGTGTATCATGGATAGAAGAGATATGAAAATCATGGTAAAAAACATTTATCAAGTTATTGAAAATCCTGATAAAGCAAAAGCATGTTTTGGTCCAAGAGAAAATGTTAGTTGGATTTATAGTCCAAGTAAAGAGCTTGAGGAAATCTCTCCAGTTGCAAAATGGTTAAATCGTACTACATTTGAAGAATTTTTTGATAAGAATGTAACTAATAAAGATGTTAAAGAATTAGGCGAAACATTTACTAAAAATTTTCATAAAATGATTCTTGGTGATGAAATTAAAATGCCTTCAGCTTTTCCATATGATGTAAGTGCTAACTCTTTACCAAATCTTTGGGCTTCAGCTGGGTGGTATCCTATGTATGCAGAAGAAAGTAAAAGAAATGATAAAAACTTCTTAAATATCAGAGGTGGGTATGCTTATGCTGAAGTATTTGGGCATTGGGGATTATTAAGAATTGATAAAATAAACAATGAAAAAGTTGGGGCTGAAGTTGGTATGACTGTACAATCAGTTAATACACTATACCCTTATCACAATCATGCAATATCAGAAATCTATTATAATATGAGAGTTCCAGCATGTACAGATCAGTTTAAAAGTTTTGCGATTAAAGAAGATTCTAAACTTCTAAAAACTGTAAAAGTTGATGAAAAGATGAGAAGAGTACAATTTAATGCTAGTCATAAAGATGAACATAAAATGTGGGCATCAGCTACTCATGAAATTGATCCATTAATGTATTTCCACCAAAATACAATACATGCCTTTGAAATAGATGGAAGTTGTGAAGCAAAACCAGAAGAAAAAGCTATTGTTTCAGTTTGGGCAAGAAGTAATGCTCATGATAAAAGAAACGATTATGGTACTACTCTTCTTTGTGAATCAGCTGCAAATCCTGGAACTCCAGCTAATAGAGGAGAAATTATTCAATGTGACTTAACTCACACAAAATGGTAATAATTTAGATTTAGTTAAAACTTGAAGTATTAACCTTCAAGTTTTAAAACACGCGAATCACTTGAATAATAAGTATCAGAACGATCACTAACTATGCTAGCATCAGATAAATGAAATCGAATACTAATATCCTTTAAAAAATTACGAAGCTCCTCTAAGTCTTTTTCATCACTTAAAATCCAATCTTTTAAAAAATCATCACGCTGCATTTCATTACTTATACGATAATATTCCCCCGCAGTTAAATCAAGACTTGCCGATAAAGCCATACCAATAGATGGTAATTCATGTGTTTGTATAAATTCTTTAATTCTTCGATTATCTTGCCAAGCATAAAAAATAGTAAGCAAAACAAATGTAAAAAATACTAGCAAACTTAACTTCTGAAATAATTGTACTCTCAACTTATAGACTCCTATGGTGATATTTCATTAGCATCTTAATAATCAACTTTGAATTAGAAAATCTCTAAAAAAATATTTTAGTTAATCTAAATTCCATTTTTTGATTTTTAAACAATTTAACTAAAATTAAAACAAAAAAAATTAAATTTCTTAGAAAAATCTACTTTTTTGTAGACTTTTAGATTAAGTATTAAATCATATTAACATTTTAGAGAAACGATATAATAATAAATATTTCCATAATGTGTTAAATTATATCAATTTATTACTTTTTGTCTTTAAACGTTATTTTGCTATTCATATGCTATTATTCAAACTTATAATTCACATATCAATACAAAATCAATAAAGAAAATTTAAGAGAGAATATTTGCTAAAAAAAATCAAAGTTTTATTTGTAGAAGATGAAGCCTTAGCTAGGGAAAAACTTGCAAAAGTTTTGAGGGCTATTTTAGGTGAAGTTGTTACTGCTGAAAATGGACAAAAAGCATTAGATATATATAACAGTAACCCAACAAATGAAAGTTTTGATTTGATTGTATCTGATATTAATATGCCAATTATGAATGGTTTAGAATTAGCAAAAAATATTAGAGAATCAAATCAAGAAATACCTATTATTTTTATAACGGCAAGAAATGAAACAGAATATCTACTTGAATCTATCGAACTAAACATAAATCACTACATATTAAAACCTATAAATATTGATAATCTTGTAGAAAAGATTAAATTAGTTTGTGAAAAAATTCTAATGAAAAAAGCATTAGAAGTAAAAAAAATCGAGGTTGATAATTTATTAAATACTTTAGATAATTTTGCAGGTGTGTCAATTTTCAATACAGATGGTAAAATAACATATGTAAAT
>Ga0209955_1000337_pt1 | contig 17266 bp, 4 predicted proteins | sample SalPonA_A_H2O_MG_FD_185716 | JGI IMG/M metagenome (GOLD analysis project Ga0209955, IMG submission 185716) | Water microbial communities from South San Francisco under conditions of wetland restoration - Salt Pond MetaG R2A_A_H2O_MG (SPAdes)... | ecosystem: Environmental > Aquatic > Non-marine... | reverse complement strand
CGCAGCCTCTAAGATCTTCTCTTCACCCGGATCAGGAAGGCCTAGCAACAGATTATATCTCAGAGTCCCACTAAAAAGTTTCGGATCTTGCGGTAAGTAGCCAATCTGCTTTGTAAGCACTAGAGCGTTGAGCGCGGCCATATCGATACCGCCAACCTGCACCTTGCCCTCGAGTGGTCGATAGAGCCCAGACAACAATTTCAGTAACGTTGATTTACCCGAGCCAATTGGGCCTACTAAACCAATAGCTTCGCCTGGCGCTATATCTAGGCGTTCAATATCGAGCACCATCTGCGATGTCGCGCCATAAGCGAACTTGCAACGCTCAACACGATAGTTTGAGCCAAGTGTCTCTGGTAGCAACGACGCATGCTGTTCGTCGGCTTCATTTGGTAGATCAATGATCTGATCTAGCCCTTTCAGAGCCGCTTTCGCCAGCGCCCACTGCATCATCGCCCCTGGAAGTTGGATAATCGGCTGCATAGCTCGGTTACCTATGATCGAACAGGCCAGCAGTCCACCCATGGTAAGTTGATTTTGCGTTGCTAGATAAGCACCAGCAGAAATGATAGCGATATAAGCCAGTTGCTGTAATGCAGCTGTGCTGTTCTGAGAAAAGGCCGTATAACGACGCATTTTGAGCTCGGATAGTCCTGCTTCGGCAACTAGTTTATTCCAGCGCGACTGCATGGCCCACTCTGCTCCCATAGCCTTGAGCGCCTCAGCACCATCCACCGTCTCTACCAACAGACCGGCTTTCTGATTACTTGTTGCAAGTTTAAGGTGAGTATGTTGATGCACTAAACGCTGAAATATGAGTCCAACTATCAAAGCTAACGGGATAAAAATCAGTGGCAAGATCACGATCGGGCCGCCAACAGCATAGATTACAATGAGAAACAGTAGCGAGAAGGGCACGTCGGCCAAGGCAAAGAGTGTGGTAGAGGCCAGCACACCACGCACCATTTCAAAACCTTTAACCTGAGACGCCAGTGTACCCACTGATTGAGGTCGAGCCTCCATCCGTACGCCCAGCATACGGTCAAAGAACCATTTCGACATTGCATCATCAACTTCATTACCCGTTGAGTCGACCAGATGGCTTCGAATAAGTTTGAGCACCAACTCTAAAAAAATCGAAATCGCAACACCGACGGTCAGAACCTTTAGAGTTTCAAAGCCTAAATTCGGTATAACTCGGTCGTACACTTGCATCGCATACAGAGAGGTAGCCAAGGCTAAAACGCTTACTAAGCCCGTAGCTAAAAACGAACTCAAAAAAACCGGCTTGTGAGTAAACACCTCACGCTGAACCAGCCGGAGCGCAGAGGGGGCACGAGAGCTACTTGAGGACTTTGCCGGAATAGCCACCGCAACAGCACCCTGTAGTGATACCGCCGCAGGAACCCCATCGACAGCAGATACCGCACGCCAACTATCGGGGCCGAGCTGGGCCTCCACGAAATACCAATTGTCATCCTTAAAAAGGATGAACGGCATGTCTGCCGCTTTTGGACGGCGCAGAAGTGTCGGTACACCATCTAAGGCGGCTAATTTCCAGCCCTCCTGAAGAAGAGCGATAGGCGATTTCTTAGCTTCCAAATTAGTAAGGGAAGATTCAATGTGCTCAAGTTTATCTGACGCAACCGACTGTTTCCCGAGCCTAGCGGCACGGGAGAGTAATACTGAGTAAGGAAAAGGCATATTATCTATCGTTTTATTGTGCCAGGCTCTGGGATAGCTGACCGGTGATACTCAACAATTTCAGTTTCGAGAGCAGAGACTGCCCTTTGACGTCCTCGAAAGACATGCTTGCCTGAGTCATCTCGCGCGTAGCATTCAAAACGTCTATCCATGTCTTACGCCCCGTAACGAATTGGCGCATGTAGGACTCGAATATCTGTCGGGTAATCTCGCTTGCACTACGTGACGTTGTTAACAAAACCTGTGATGACCGGTACAACGCATAATCAGCACGCAAACGCTGCCGAATCTCGCGTAATGTTGCATCTCTTGACTGCTCTAAAACACGTTTCAACGACTCAGCTGACCGTACATTACTCAACGCGGAGAGACCTGCTCCCGGCTGTGCCTGTAGTACCAGCATCACACGATTATCAGTCACATCAGCTGAGTTAGTATGCTCAAATCGAGCAACAACTTGTGGGAGTATCGCACTATTAGCAACGTCAATCTGCTTTTGCGCAGACGCAATCTCCATCGACAATCTTTTTACCGCTGGAGAGAACTCTTCTGCTTCATCCAATAAGAGATCGAGAGACTCAAGCGATTTCGGTTCTATAAGCACGGTCGCCACTCCGTCCACAGATTGGCCCGTTAACTCAGATAACGACGTCAATGCGGTCTCATATGATTGCTCGAGTGATGATACATCTGCTTGAGCTTGCAATAAACGAGATTCCGCGAGTATCAAGTCGGCCCGAGAGTTTATCTCCTGTTTAACTCGTCGCTCCATCATGAGGTACAGTTCCTTGTGACGAACAACTCCGGCATTCGCGCGTACCAACTTGTTGCGATTTACCAGCGCATCGACATAGGCCTCAACAACTCTTAGTTCGATATCCAACCGTGCTTCATTTACCCCATTAAGGGCAGCCTGCTTATCAAACTCTGCTGAGTCAATTTCGCTGCCGATGCGACCACCATTCCATACAGGCTGGTCGACGCGTAACACTGCCGTCAGGCCACCTTCACCTGTTGCTGTCTCTAGGGTTGGCGTGGGATATCTACCCCAATTCGCAGCATCTACCGCAGCATCAGCAGTATCAACTTCTGCAACTCGGCTCAGCACCTGAGGATGAGTCGTTACTGCGGTTTCGACCGCAGACTTAAGACTCAGAGTTTCTGCCGCACTCGCCGCGCTCGTGAACATGATTACAGTTAAAAGGACCCCGCAGATAAACCCGCTAAACTTCTGACACTTTAATGACATCAACATTTCACTAATTTTTAATGAGTCTTTGGAAGTTCAGCTTTAACATCAGTAACCATCTTCGCGCTTTGGAAGCGCGTATGAAACCGAGCCTTTAAAGCCTGCTTTTGACTCTCTAATGTTTTATCCAGCTGTTGTAGTTGTGCTTGATGGCGACGTTGCAGCGCTTCGCGCTCTTCAACAAACTTTTGCTCCATGACGGCGCGCTGTGCCTCAATTCGCTCAGTCAGCTTGGCCTCCTCAGCGGCCAATAACACCTCAAGGGCCTTTTGTCTTTCGTTCATTGGACTCCAACTCCTAAAAGTCAAAAGCCGGCTTGCAAGCGAAACACTTGCGCCGGCTGTAATATCACATAGCGGGTTAGACTATAGCAAGGTCGAACCTTAAATGGCGGTCATAAATACACTATTGGCTTCGAAAGTTAGTAGGTCGTAGTCAACGCTGTTGAGTACTACACCATATTCTGCAACATCCGAGGTGTCGGAGAAGACCACGAGAGCATCCTGACCTTCGACTTCATTCACAGTAAACTCATCCATCTGCTCATCGAAATCTCCGCCCACAATTCCTTGAATCAAGGCTCCTTCAAAGACTATTTCATCACCCACAGAGAAGTCTGTGATGATATCCACACCATCAAAAGAGGCTGACTCTCCATTTGCGGGATAATCTCCAGCCATGTTGAAAACAAGAATAGGCGTAGCGTCACCATCAATAACGGAGATATAGAAGATATCGTCACCAGCACCACCGGTCATGGTATCTGCACCCGCACCGCCCGATAGGATGTCATCCCCTGCAGATGCAACTAACGTATCATCACCGCCTAGGCCATTTATCTCCCAAGCCTCCCCATCTACTTGAGTCTCTTGGGAAACATCCAAGGTATCCGGATTTTCGGTACCCGAACGCTCATTTTCGGTTGGAATGATGTCTCTCGCTAGGGGTGCAGAAACAGGTGCATTCTTATCGCCTCCCGTTGAGCCTTCAGTGACCGAAATAACCAGATCTTTATAGGCGAAATTAAGGCCATCAGTTACGCCAATGGTGACATCATATTCATTGTCACCGCCGACTGCATAGTCCGGACTGGTAAGGAAGCTAACTTCGCCTGTAGAGGTATCAATAGCGAACAGATCTGCATCCGCGCCTCCGGCAATTGTGAACGCTAGCGGATCTCCGTCGCTATCGGTGGCCGCTGCGTCGTATACTACTCCAGCAACGCCACCCATAATGGAGCCATTGGCTGACGTGGAAATAGATGGAGCGGAGTTCAGTACTGGCGTTACACTTGGATAAATCGTCATCGTAGGTGACTCGCCGTTTAGAACAAACTCACCCTCAATAAATACTTCATCAGGATAGTTCGACTCGACAGCTTCCAACTCAACGACGCCTGAGGAGCGAGAACTTACTTCGTAGTAGTCTGTCCAAGTCCAAACTTCGGAACCGTTCACATCGGTGGTCACATCAAAGAGATCGACTTCAACGAAATCTGAACCTTCACCGTCATATTGGTAGAAACGCAGCCCTGTATTATCGGTGCCATCGGAGAACGACAGTGAACCAACAGTGCCACTGAATAGAGAGCCAGAAATTGTCTCATTCCAGTCTATAGCACCGAGCTCCTCTCCGAACACAGAAACAGTGTCTGACCGACCGTCTAAATCCGTATCAGTCACGCTGAGTTCAAAGGTATGGGCGGCATCGAAACTTCCATCATAGTAGAGCTCAACATTGAAATTGGAAATCTCTTGACCAACTTCTAGAGTCAGATATTCAGGTTCGGTGTTACCTTTTAGGGTTAGGGTGCCTTGTTCTCCAGATTCCCCAAACGGACCTGTAGCTGTGTACAAAATGTCATCTTGATCATTTGTATCAACCGTGAGAATAATAGTGTTTTCGCCGCCAGTATCTCCACCATTATTACCAGATCCGCCAGTATCACCGGTACCTGAATCAGAGCCTGGATCGATATTGAAATAGGTTTTACCGTCTTTCTCGCTAATTGAACCGGTTACTATTGCATCGTCCAAATCACTCCACGTAACCGTAAGAGTAAACCCAACATTTGGGTCATATCCGCTCACAGAATATTTTTCTACAACAACATCACCAATTGAGAGCTGGAAAGAGTCTGGCGTAGGGGTATTATTCGAGCTAAATGCTTCAACAGTTACTGTTTGTTCGGTACCTGTGAAATCATCGTACTCCTCAAAGCTCGCAGTGGCTAACAACCCTGCGTTTGAGTCGCTTGGTGTTGACCAGGTGAGCGGTATGGGCTGTCCGTCAACTATAGCGAATTTAGGGTTACCATCTTCACCCTTCTCTTGCGAGAACTCGATAGTCTCTGTTAGGTATGCAGTAAAGCTTGACCCGTCGTCGCTCCACACAAGCGTGAAGGTATCCGTCCAGCTCTCCCCATCAAAATCAGAGCCTGTAATTTCGACACGATTAACAGCTGTAGGCGCGCTATTAGCGTTTTCAGTTTTGCTATCACTGTACAGAGTGCCGGTCTCACCATAATAGCCCTTGAAAGTACCGACAATGCCGTCACCATCCACAGTATCAAAGGTAATTGCGTAGCCTTCAGAGGTTTCAGAAGTCACACTACCGCTGCCGTCGTAGACTGTGGTCACGTTACCTTCCGTGACTGTACGACTTACAATGTTACCATCGGTACCATATTCGATCTTTTCCGAGTAAAGTAGAACACCCTCAGGGGAGTAGTACTCATTGCTCAAAGGCATCCAATCTGCGGTCTGGATGAAGATCGAAGTAAAGCCTAAATCATCGACCCAAACGTCTTTGTATCCAACAAGCGTTTTTTCAGCGTTGTAGAGTGTTATTTGACCCCATTCGCTGGTGAACTCATAACCTACAGGTACAGGATTACCCTCTTCGTAAACAGGTGTGAGAGCGTTCTCATCTAACAGCCTGTCAGTCTCTTCCCAGTTTTCGTTGTATGTAATGGTGGTCACACCATCAAAAACAACGGCTCCAGCAAACATACCGAACTCATCATATTGGTATGTTTCATAGGAGAGGATATTGCCTTCGCTATCCGCACGGGTAGACCCTAGGTAGTTCCAGTCCGCATCATTTCGACTAAAAAATGTCTCATTGGAGTATGTATCTATCCACTTATTCTCGTAGAAGGCTACTGAACCATCAGCTAAGTAGTAGGTACTATCGCCGTAGGAGTTTTCCGGCGATTTATAGTAGGTAATACCATCTTCTACGATCTCCTCTAAGCTATCGAAGTCGACGTTAGTCTGACCATTGCCGTCTTTGTCGTAGACCGTGGTGCTAACACCATCGAAAACCGTCCGCGTCCCTGTCTCTGGATCAAAAGTCTCCGAGAACAGAATTTTCCCAGTTGCATCGATTTCTGTGTACGACAGAAACATCCACTCATCATCGAAGGTCGATGTAAGGGTGTTACCCGTGAACTCGTCTGTCCAGCTAGTCTCGTAACCTGAGAGGGACGCATTTGCATCGTATAAGGTTATCGTGCCGTATCCATCATCAAATCGATAGCCTTCAACGGTGGTTCCGTCTTCAGCAAAGACTTTCTCAAGCGAATCGGGGTCAACCTGTACACCCGTTTGGTTCCAGTTTTCGTCGTAAGTGTAAGTAGAGGATCCGTCAAACGACTCATAGCCTGCGAACGAGCCATCATCGTTGTAGTAATAGGTATCTGAGTAAAGAACTGTTCCATCACCTGATGTAGTTACAGAACCCAGGTACATGTAGTTTTCGTCGTAGGTAGAGACTGTCGTGGTACCCATGAACTCGTCATACCAACTCTCTTCGTAGCCCGTCACTTGTGGAGGCTCAGAGGCATCATAGAATGTAGTACGGCCCCAATCGTCAGTGTATTTGTAACCGGAGAGATTCCCAGTCTCTGGATCATTAATAGCTATTAAAGAGGTAACGTCAACGGTAACCCCTATTAACTGCCCCAGTGCGTCAAAGGTTTCCGTCTTGTTCCCGTCAAAATATTCCCGACTGCCGTCCTCGTTATACGTTTCACGCATAACGACGTCACCTTCGGCATTAAGCGTCTCCGCTTTTATTAGCGCCCAATTCTCATCGTACTCGTAGGTATAGGTGTATCCATAGTCCCAAGGGTCGGAAGAGGTCCAAGTGTTACCGTAACCAGTGACGACACCATCCGCACCATAGTAGGTAGTGTTACCCCACTCGTCGGTGAATTTGAAGCCGCCATTACCGTCGTCCTCTAGCAGAGCTGTGTTAACAATGGAGTCAAGTTCCTGCCAATTTTCGTCGTACTTGTAGGTGGTAATGCCATCAAAAAATTCATACCCCTGAAAATTACCATCGGAATCATAAGTATAGGTATCAGAGTAAATTACCTTGCCGCTCTGGTCCGTAGTCTCGGAGCCAAGGTACATCCAATTGGCGTCATATTTGGACACCGTAGTGTGGCCCGAGTAATCGTCCGTCCACCTATCTTCATACCCGGTAACCTTACCTTCGGAGTCGTAAAACGTTGTTGAACCGAACGCATTAGTAGATGTGTATGATCCGTCCTCTAGCGCCGTTAGCGACGCGAGGTCAGCCTTCGTTCCAACAATGTTAAAGAACTCATCGTATTCATAGGTATTCGTACCATCGAAATAGATATACCCAGTGAAGTTACCGTTGGCATCATACTGATACTCCTCGGAGAAAAGTACAGTAGTACCGTCCGACGCGAGGGTCTCTGATGTGAGCATCATCCAATTTTCGTCGTAAGTAGACTTGTAGGTAGTGCCCGCGTACTCGTCATACCATTCGTTTGCGTAACCGATGATTTTACCGTCCACATCAAAATAGGTGGTGGTACCCCAATCATCTTGATATGAGTAAACCCCCTCTCCCTCATCAGTCAACTTATTGGTGTCTACCAAGGTAGTTTGATTACCAGTAACGTAGTCGTAGGTATAGGTTGTTACGCCATCAAAATACTCATATCCCGTAACTTCGCCAGACTCGTTGTATATGTTCTTGTCCGAGTATATGAGCGTCTCACCTTGATAGGTTTCTGACCCTATGTAGTTCCAATTCGCATCATAGCTTGAGAAGTAGGTCTCTGTGACGTCGACGCCGTCTACCTGATAGATGTAAGACGACTCGTATGCGTAGCCGGTTACCTTACCTGATGCATCAAAATAGGTTGTTGTGCCCCACTGATCGGTCGATTTGAAACCGTCACCGTCCGGAGTGAGGTTGCTTGTATCAACTGAGGTATCGACAAGGTTCCAGTTTTGATCGTACTGGTAAGTTGTGACACCATCAAAGTAGGTAGACCCCGTGAAAACGCCCGAAGCGTTATACTCATAAGTTTCAGAATAAGCCAACACACCGTCGATCGTTGTACTAGAACTCACAAAGTTCCAGTTTTCATCATAACGAGAGGTATACACCTCGGTTACTTCTGTTCCATCCACAGTATATGAATACTGGGATTCGTATCCGTAACCGTCAAGGACTCCTTCCGTGTCGTAAAAGGTTATGTTCCCATAGCTGTCGGACGAGCTGTAACCGATCAGCTGCTCGCTATCGTTAAAAATTTGAGTCATTCCGCTGGTATCAGCTTTAGAGCTCGTCAGCGACCAGTCTGCGCCGTAGGTCCAAGTCGTAACACCGTCAGAATATACGTATCCCGTGAAGTTGCCACTCTCGTCATAGGTGTACTCTGATCTGCTAACTTCAATATCATCTTTATCGGTCTCAACAGAGCTGAGCATGTTCCATTCGGCGTCGTAAGTCGCTTTGTAGGACGAGCCATCAGCATAGGTGAACTCATACTCGTACCCAGTCACTTTACCGTCGGAATCGTAGAGGGTCGTGTTGCCCTGCCCATCACTAGACGAATAACCGATAGGTTGTCCCTGGTCATCTGTAATAGGTGTAAGATTCTCTGGATCAGCAGCCGAACCAATCAGCTCCCAATTCTGATCGTAACTGGTTGTCACCGTGCCGTCAGATATAGTCGCGCCAGCAAAGTTGCCACTGGAGTCGTAGCTGTACTCATAGACCCACGTTGTATCACTGTCACTAAAGGTTTCAACGACTTTATAAGCTCCAGATGCCGAACCAGAGGAGACTTCGTAGATAGTATAAGTGCCCCACTTGTCAGCTTCTGTCTTATAGCCGATCAGGGTTGTGCCATCTGTAGCGTACACTTTCGTTAAACCATCAAACTGGCTGGTGTCTACGGTAGGTGTGCCATTTACCGATCCATCTGGGTTATATACTGTTGTGGTAACCCCATCAGAGTAGCTATAGGAGATCAACTCACCCACGCTGTCATAGGTGTAGGCATAGTCAGAGTAGGAGTAGTTAACTCGGTATCCTGTTACCGCGCCGTTCGACGCAACGTAGGTGTATTCATCGCCAAGGTCATCCGTGTAGGTATACCAAGATTCAGTATCCGAAACGACCTCTACCGACCAGGCCGCAGTCGTGTCAAGCTCGATGCCCGTTACATCAAATGAAAGATCATAAAAGGTGGTCACATACCCATCGTATAAACTGTAACCAGTAATGGTGCCGTTTGTTTTAAGGATGTTCATGTCTTTTCCCTCTCAATTCTATTCTCGCTCCACATTACACCGAGCGTCGAACTGGGATTAAATAATAATAAAGTTCTCTGCGGTCAGCGACCCAATAGCGAAATCAGAAAGTATGACGAGTGCTGTTTCGGTACTCACTTCTGCGGAAATGTCAGATGAGTGATATACGACAGTCTGCCCAGCGTGAGCACTATCCTTAAACACCACATACCCCGCTTGAGTTGTAATATCCTCATCTGCCGCCAGTGCGCCCATAACATCAGTTAGCGAGCGAACAGCACTGTCAAACACGAATACGTTTCCATTACTGAAGTCTGAATTGAGTGTAAGACCTTTAGCAAAGGTTTGAGTTGCTATATCCTCAAGTGCGCTAAAGTCGAGTACATCACCGCCCGTTTCAGTGCTTCCACCTTTAAACCCGAACACGTTGTCCACGCCGTTATCGACAGCAGCTCGAGTTAATCGGACGCTGTCTGAATCAGTAGTACCTGTATCGACTATATTAATCGTATCGTCACCTGCCAGTGAATTAATGACCGACGCGTTGATGCCGAAGAGGATGTCATCACCAGACGTACCTGTCAGCACCCCCGTACCCGACTTAGTGGCGGCTTGATCCGCAAAGTTAATCAACAACCCAGTATTGTTAGCACCCGTTACGGTAGCAGCATCGCCGTTGGTGAATACCCCATTACCCAACTGAATGGTGAAATTGCTAACGTCATCAGTATTTGTGCTCTGTGTTGCAGTACCATCCAGATACAAGGTTGCCTTGGTATCGCTATCTTTGACTAGACGGGTCGACAACCCCGTAGGCAGATTGGCGACAGTGTAGTTACCCGACGCGATCTCAGTACCCGCCGTGCCAGCAAAAGCCGCGCCGACAAGCGTTAGAGTCAGAGAGTTACTAATCACACCATCTGTCGTTGACTCATAAAACTCATTCGCACTATAGGTCAGCTTACGAGCGACTACGTTAGTGTCTAAATCAAAAATTAACGCAGAACTGGCAGCGCCAACGTTACCCGCTTTGTCAGTTACTACACTTGTAAGGGACTTGCTACCATCATCACCCAGTGTATTACCAGCGACTGTAAATGTGACCGATTTGGCTTTTACCTGTGCCTCAGTCAGCGTCTTCACGAGCGGGGTCTCGAACGAGTTTCCGTCTAGTTTCAACTCCACTGAGTCTCCGATTTCTGCATTTGTTCCTGCTAGTGACACAACAACATCAAAGCCAGCGGCATTTTCAGTCGCATTGATTTTTTGGTCGCTCGTTGCACTGGCCGTGGGTGCAGCCGTAGCACCGCCAGGCGCCACTGTATCCAGCGTCAAAGACAGCGCGGGGCTCGCTGCACCGATGTTGCCGGCCGCATCCGTTGTAACAGCTGTTAGTAGCTTGCCCGAGCCGTCGCTACCCAACTCATCCTCGCTTACTGTGAATGTATATGATTCGTTGCTGATGTCTGCAGCCGTTAGTATGCGCACTTTCGCTGTATCAAAAGAGGCTCCCCCGAGCTTTAGCTCAAGTGTGTCGCCAACTTCTGCATCGCTGCTTATAAATGCACGAACATCGAAGCCCGCGGCTTCTTCGGAAGCGTTGATTATCTGCCCTACACCGACAGTTTCAGGCGCTACTGCGGCCGACGGCGCGGTGTTATCAACGGTATAGGTTGCAACCGAGTCCGAACCCGCAAAAGCGTTACCCGCTGAGTCAGTTAAAGCTGCATCACCAGCAAAGCCAAGAACTACGTCGCCATCTAGGGAGGCTAAATCGCCGCCATTTACAGTAAGGGTGTAAACGGATCCACTGACAGAGACCACATTCGAAACTGCTATGCCTGTTCCATCTCCACTTACAGTAAAGTCGGTTTTATCAACACCTTTAACGGTTTCATTAAATGTCACCGTGTAGTTTAGAGAGTCAGCCCTTGTAACTGCGCTAGAACCCGCTCGTTCAATACTGCTAAGCACAGGAGCAGCGGTATCCTTGATCAAGGTGAGCGCCGCTCCAGCCGGACCTGTGTTACCTGCCACATCCGTTGTACGTACAGATATTAACTTCTCACCATCATCCCCCAAGTCAGCTGAGGTCAACGCAAATTGCGTCGAAGTATCTCCCTGAGTGACCGTATAAAACTTTTCAGTCGCAAAAGATTCGCCATCTAGCAGCAGCTCGACTTTTGCGCCGGCTAGCAAACCATTTAATGAGACATTAACCGTTGTACCGTTATCCAGCTCAGAAGCACTCAACAGAGCACCATCGGCTCCAGCCGTTGGTGCAACGGGCGCTGAGGGAGCTACCGTATCAAGTGTGATTGTTGAAGCCGATGTATTCGCCTTATTACCGAGAGCATCGGCGTACGTCACTGTTAACGACTTAGAGCCATCGCTACCCAAAGCATCTGCAGGCACTGCCAGCAACACCGTTCCAGAGCCAATATCCGTTTGGGTCAACGTATGTTTGATCGCCGGTGTGAAAGCATTACCACCGAGCTTGAGCTCGACTGTATCACCTATTACAACGCCTGAATCTGGCAAGCTGACTTCTACATTAAAGCCAGTAGCATACTCTGCAGCGTTTACCGTAGTTTTACCGCTCTCTAACGTAGGAGCCACTCCGACGGTCGGTGCAGTATTATCCAATGTATAAACTGCTGTATTATTCGGCGTAACTAGAGCCTTACCAGACGTATCCGTGATGTCCTGACCGCTATTAAAACTCAGGGTAACATCCCCATCTAGGTCGGCAAGATCACCACCTGACACGGTGACGTTGTATGTTGCAGTAGTACCTTCAACGAGAACCGGGGTCTTCGCAGTCGCTGTTGTACCCGAGACCGTAAAATCGGCTGCGTTGAGATTCTGGACAGCCTCGCTAAACTTCACCTGAAAAACCAATGCATCGGCATTAGTGGTCTCAGCTTCGGGAGCTAGCGGCGTCATTGAGAGCAAAGTGGGTGCTTGCCCTGCATCAACAAGCAGGCTCAACCCTGCGCTTGGCAGACTCGTGTTACCAACAGAGTCTGTTGACGTAAAGCTAAGCACGCGGGTTCCATCTGAGATCAGGCCTTGCGCGGGAACTGTAACTGCGACAAATCCGGCTGCAATATCGTCTGCATCTAAAAGGGTTTTGATTGGAGTAGAAAAGGACTCGCCGTCAATCAACAATTCAACGGTATCGCCCTCTGCGTTAGTGGCATTTAACGTCAGCGTGATAGTAATTGGACTCGCAAACTCAGTCTCGCTTATCGAGGTACCAATTGCGCTTGAGATTGAAGGTTTAACACCCGCATCTGGAGCAGTATTGTCTAACGTATAGCTAAGTGTATCAGTAGGTGTTTCAAGAGCGTTGCCGGCTGCATCAGCAACTGATTGAGAACCCGAAAAACCTATCGTCAGTGCACCATCAAAGCTTGCTAGATCTCCATCGCTCACTACGACGTCGTACACGCCATCACTCATTTTCGTTACCGAGGTAATCTCGGCTGTGGACTCAGAAGTGATCGTAAAAGTATCAGTGCCAACATTCGTTACTGCACTGGAGAACGTTGCTCTAACCGTCAGCGAATCCGCATTTGTTTCCACTTCGGTCGGCGCCACCTTCACAAAAGAGCTTACTGTTGGTGCTGTGTTATCAAGTGTGTAAGTCGCGGATAGCGAGGAGGACGCGAGGCTATTACCCGCAACGTCCGTGATATCGTTGGAGCCGTTAAGTGACAGTTCAACATTACCGTCAAGAGTCGCTAGGTCACCGCCGGAAACTGTAGCTGACCAAACCCCGTCTGAAGTTTCAACTAGATCCGTTATAGTCGCATCAGTGCCAGTTATAACAAAATCAGTCTCGTCGACATTAGAAACTTTTTCGCTAAATGTGAGGTCAAAAGTCAGTGTATCTGAGTTAGTCAGTGCTGACGTCGGGTCCGAGGTGGCCACTTCATCCAACTCTGGCACAACCGTATCCATCGTAATATCGAGCGATGCTTCGAGACTTGCCTGACCATCGGCATTTTTAAACGCGCCCTCAGCGATACTAATCGACGCACTGGTTTTGCCCACTTCAGGGGTAAAGGTAGCAGTGTAGACTTTACCGGATCCTGAAAACCCGTCAAGACTACCGCCGGTGACAAGAATATCGTTCGTGTTAAAGACTGTTGATGTAGATGGGGACTCTGACAATGTGAAGGTGATAGCTGCTGTTTCACCACTTATTAGTGCGGTGTCGTCGGCAGAAATACTAATCTCTGGACCGGCGAAAGGCGTCTTGTTCGTAGTGTTTAGAGTCAAATTATATGTATCTGGTGCAAGAACAAGCTCTGTAAGCTGTTTCGTAGAAGCACTACCGTCAGCAAAAAAAACAGTATCGGCAGTGCCATCACTAAGACTAGCTGCTACGATCACCGTCTCTTGAGTCTCATCTATGGTCCGTACTAACTGAATCGTAGAACCTATCAATGAGATTGAGTAATCGGAATACACTCCCGTCAAGTAGATCTGGTCTTGCCCCTTACCTAGAAGTGAGGCATCCATATTCGACCCACTTGCCACGTACAAAACGTCAACGCCAAGATTACCTTTGACGACCATCGAAACGCCCGGCCTTGCCGTCGCGACTACCTCACCTTCAGAATCGTTAACCACCACACGTACTTCGCTATCTAGTCCGACCAGCGAAGCCACCGGAAAGCCTGAGGTTACTTCTCCAGAGGGAGATAGCGGCGTTCCATTGCTTACGTAGTAGTAAACCGACAGACCTGTCACAGTCCCATCGCTGAATATTATATTATCTTGCGGTGAAACTTTGATTACCTCATTACCACCATTAGTTCTTGAGAGAACCAAGGTACTACCGTCCACAGCATATCCATAGTCTGATGAACTACCTTCTAGGTATACTTTATCGACAGATTTACCAGATTGAGTGAAATCAAAAACCCCAGAGCTAGCTGAACCTACATAAACCTGATCCACACCAGCGTTGCCTTTGAAAAACATCTCCTGGCCTTCCATCGATAGCTCACCATATGGAAGATAAAAATCTAGGAATACATTCCCTGTATTCAGAACCGTGTATCTACTTGTTATTGCCATAACGTCATCAACTCAAATAGTTTCTAATGGTGTTTTCTGTGATTAACCGTAGTAAATCACGGGCTCTGCTGATTGCATCAGCGTGTCAAACTGCGCCGTTGTAAGTACAAAGCCATTAACGCCAAAGTCTATTTGACCACCATTTGTTGCATTACCACCTTGGGCCGGAGCCGTGTACAACAAAATCCCTTGTTCGTCTGAACTGAACAAAGATTCATCATTTAGCACCCGACTTTGGGAGTTATCCCCAAGGTTATCAATGAAGATTCGATCTCCGTCTCCAAGGTTTTGCGCATTTATCCAGAAGTCGTCGGTTGCAATGCCTGCCGAGGTACCCAGATCAGCGAATACGAGTACGTTGTCTCCTGTGCTGAAATCACGATCTACGCGCGAGGCTCCAGTGTTACCGTCTGGTGTTCCGTTACCCTCTGCTCCCCACCAATTCAAACTGGACTCGACAGCAACTTCGAGACTCTCGCTCAGGCTCATCTCCACAGAGACTGCAGCAGTAGAAGTTGACGATGGATTCACAGTCGAGAAGTTAATTGCCGAAGAATCATTTACTGAGACTGAGTCCAGACCAGAAACTGAGCCGACAAAAGCTCCTGCATCAATTTCAATGTGGTAGTTATTGTTAAAATCTAAAGCAACGTCACTCTCAATAATGATCAGATTGTTTTGAATAGTGACCTGCGAGCTCGCCACGTTAATTTCTATGTCGTTATCAACCGACTCTCCGTAATACCCATCGCCACCATCATTAAATATAGTAATGGAACCCGTGCCTTTGACTAGGTTCTCCGATGCCTCAAGGATAATTTTTGAAACGACACTTAGATTATCTACATCATCAATCTTGCTCGTAATTACGGGCGCCGATACCACAGTAAAGGCAACATCATGCGTCGCTTCACCACCCTTACCATCCGTTGCGGTTATCGTTACGTTATAAACGCCGTCTGTCGTCGGCTTGCCTGCAACAGTTCCGTCAGCGTTCAGCGTTAGCCCTGGTATTGCATCACCCGATACTGCGAGCGTTAGCGTATCGCCCTCTGGATCATCAAAGAAAGACGCCATGCTCTCTTCAACTGTCTGTCCAGTGACGAGCGTTACGCTCGCAGGGCTATCATCTGCAACGTACAACTCGTTTGCATCTTGTACATTGACCGTAATCGCTTGTGTATCGCTCAATCCATCTTTATCAGTAACTTTAACAGTCAGATCATACGCGTTATCACCATCCGCATTCGCCTTCGACTCGAAATCTGCACCTGCTGTTGATACAAATGTAATCTCGCCCGTATCGGCATCAATCGCAAATAGATCTTTGTCCACCCCCTCTAACGAGTAGGTGCGCGTATCATTAGCATCAACATCCGTCGAGGTCGCTGTGTAACCCACTGATTGTGTATTCTCTGCTACTGACACAGACTCTGCACTGGTTATCACCGGCGCTTCATTTACGTTCGTTACTGTTACCGTCAGATCTTGCGAGTCGCTCAATTCGCCAGCATCTGTAACAACGACGGTTAATTTGTAGTTGTTATCCGAGGCCGCACTTCCACTGGCTTCAAAGTCTACGCCTGCGGCTGCAACAAAGGTAAGAACGCCCGATGTGGGATCAACCTCAAACAGATCTTTGTCCGCCCCTTCTAGTGAGTAGGTGAGCGTATCGCTAGCATCAACATCAACCGAAGTCGCTTGATACCCGACAGCCTGAGTATTCTCAGCAACTGATACAGTTGCACCGCTTGTAATATCTGGTGCTTCATTTACGTCAGTTACCGTAATTGTCAGCGCCTGCTCGCTGTACTGACCTTGCTCGTCTGTTGCCTTAACATTGACGTTGTAGACTCCGTCACCACCCGTATCGGAGGGAATCTCGAAGTTTTTAGCTGCCAGCAGAGTCACTTCACCGTCGCTGTTAATATCGAAAAGATCTGCATCATCCCCTGTGAGTGAGTAACTCACAGCAGATGCGTCAGTCGCACTCGCAGTAAACAGCACATCAATAACATCGGCGTTCTCTTCGACGCTTAAAGACTGAGGGTCGCCAAGAACTGGCGCCTTGTTATCGAGGATCAGGCCGGTCACTGACTGCCCAACAGCGTCTGTTAGCGCCTGACCACTCACATCGCCGACGACGTCCGCAAGGCCGCTAATTTCCTGCAACGTGATAGTGTTACTTTCGCTGGAGTTTGCTGTTGCGGTAAACGTGAGTGTGTCTGTGCCCGAGCCGGAGCTATACGACGCAGTAAACGTTGATGAGCCGTCCGAGAATAACAAAGTTGGAGTAGCACCTTCGGCCACTGTGACTGATTCAGTTAAAGTAACAGCCAGGCTAATCGTTTCACCGCTGGCAACTACGCCGCTTGAGGATGAGATCTCAGTGATCAGCGGCGCGGTAACGACAGTAAAGGCAACATCATGCGTCGCTTCACCTCCGTTACCGTCCGTTGCGGTTATTGTTACGTTATAAACACCATCTGTCGTCGGGGCGCCTGTAACAGTTCCGTCAGCGTTCAGCGTTAGCCCTGGGATTGCATCACCCGATACTGCGAGCGTTAGCGTATCGCCCTCTGGATCATCAAAGAAAGACGCCATGCTCTCTCCAACTGTCTGTCCAGTGACGAGCGTT
>Ga0209955_1000336_pt1 | contig 17321 bp, 16 predicted proteins | sample SalPonA_A_H2O_MG_FD_185716 | JGI IMG/M metagenome (GOLD analysis project Ga0209955, IMG submission 185716) | Water microbial communities from South San Francisco under conditions of wetland restoration - Salt Pond MetaG R2A_A_H2O_MG (SPAdes)... | ecosystem: Environmental > Aquatic > Non-marine... | reverse complement strand
ATTTTTGGGACTATGCTGATAAAATAACCTATTATATTTTATTTCCTGCTCTTTTAGTTTTTAAATTAGCAAATGCTAATCTTGAAGGTGTAAATGGTTTTGATATTGTTTCTACGGCTATAATTTCAATTATAGTTTTAGGACTATTATTGATGTTTTTAAATAAATTTATGCTTTTATTTAAAGATGATGCTTTTACTTCAGTTTTTCAAGGTGCAACAAGATTTAATACCTATGTTTTTTTAGCTTTAATAACAGCTTTATATGGTGATGAAGGTTTAATAATAGCTGCTTTAATTATGACCTTTACAATTCCATTTTTAAACTTTTTTTGTATTTCAATTTTTGCTTTATATAATGAATCAAAAAAAATAAATATAAAATCTTTTATTTTTACAGTCTTAAAAAACCCACTAATAATTGCTTGTGTAATTGGTGGAAGTTTAAACTTTTTTGATATAAAACTTTTTTATATAGTAAATAATACTTTAGAGCTTTTAAGTAAAATAGCACTACCTTTAGGATTACTTTCAGTTGGTGTTGGTTTACATATTAAATCAATAACTGAAGTGAAATTAGAACTATTTACATCTTTATTTTTTAAACTAGCTTTACTTCCTGCTGTTATGGTTTTTATAGCTTTAAAGTTTGATATTAGTATGTTAGCCCTTGCTGTTTTAATGATATATGCATCTATGCCAACGGCTCCATCTTCATATATCTTAGCAAAACAACTTGGAGGAGATACAAAACTAATGTCTGCAATTATTACAACTCAGACACTAGTTTCAATGATTACAATTACAATAATTGCTTCAATGCTTGAAACATATATAAATTAAAGTTCTATTTAAAATAATCTTTAATTCCATAGATTTCATAAACAAAATCTTTAGATGAGTCATTTGCCTCTTTTAGCCAATATAGACTTAGTGCTAAATCACTTTTTACAATTTTATTTTCTTCATCGTTTGCATAAAGCTTTGATAACTCTAGTTGTGCTTCTTTTACATTATTATTAGCTGCAAATGTTAGTAGCTTTGTAGCTTCAGGATAATCTTTTAAAGAACTATAATAGTAATAAAGTTTATAAGCAGCTATTGGATCTACATGTTTTACTTCTTCAAGTAAAGATAAAACTCTTTTTTTATCAGCTTCACTTTTACCAACTTGTTTTAAAACATCTGACATTACTGAATTTGCATAGAAGTTGTCTTCCTTATAAACATATTTTAATTGCTCTACAGCTTCTTTGTAGTTTCCTTTTTTGTAATTAATTACAGCAAGTCTTAAAAGTGCTATAGAATTTTTATAAGCAATTAAATCATAACAGTCTATTTCAAACTCTTTGTTTGAATCATTTCTACATTCATTTGCACTTTTCAAAAGAGTAGGTAATACTTTTTTTGAAGGAGTATAATCTTTAGCACAAGATGTAAAAAATATAGCAATAGCCAAAATAGAACTTAATAGTAATGGTTGTTTAAACATGTTTTCCCTTATTTATTAAAAATGAATTTTAACTTTTTTTTCATAAATTTTAAAGTATTATCCAAATAACAAAGGAGAATCCTATGATTTTAATAGCATTATTTGGATTTATTGCTGTTATTGTTATTGCTTTAAATATGTATGATAACTCTAATTTAGCCAAAATTGAAGAACATCTAAAAGCTCAAAACTGTACATCAATAATATATGCAAGAGGTTCATATAAAAGTTTATGTGATGATAAGATACTTGAAGTATCAAATAGTTTTAGTGTAGATATTGAAAAAAACAGTAAAATGTATGATTATGATAAAATAAAGAGTATAAAAACAAAAGATTTAAACATTATAATAAATGATGAAAATGAAATTAAATTTTCAACTCAAGAAGAGTTAAACAAATTTAAAAATAATTTAGAGAAAAGATTAAAATAAAAGGTATATATGAAAGAGTTAATAGAGTTTATAAATTCTAAAGATATTGAAAATACAACGATTTTCAATCAATTAAAGTGTTCAACTGAAGAAGCTAAAGTTCTTCATTATTTAACAAAAGAGTATGTAAAAGGTAGGGATTCAATTGTAATAATTGATATCTTATCTGTTTTTTATAATATTGAGAAATTTGAACATTTAGAAAAATTAGATGTAATAAAATCACTTTTAGAGTTTGGTTGGATTGTTCAAATATCATTTGACCAAGTTAAACTTAGTGAAGTTTCAAAGTTAGAGTTATTAAATTCAAGTATATCTTTATCTAGTGCTTATTTAAAGTTTATAGAAAATGGTAAAAATGAGTTTATTTTACCAGAGGCTAAAACATATAGTGACCACTTAGAGTATTTACAAGATCAGTTTTTTAGAATAGATTTAGCCGTTCAATTAAATTTAGTAAAAAAGAATTTTGATACAAATTCACCAAGTACAAATAGACTTAAATCAAAACTTGTAAGACTTGAAAATAGGATTAAAGAAAGACTGAGTGTTACAACTGATCCAATTTTATTAGAGGATTTCTTTGATAAAAATCAATTAAATGAACAAGAACAAACTTTGTTTTTAGCACTTCTAAAAGAAGAGTATTCAGGAGGTGATGGAACATTAAGGGATATGAATACCTTAATTGAATTAATATCATCTGATGATTATGAAAAAATTAAATATAGAAGTTTACTTGAAGAAAGTTCAAATTTAGTATCAAAAAATCTAGTTGATTATGATGAGGTATTAAATCCATTTGGGGGAATTAATAGAAACTTTTATATTCCCGATGAGATTTTATATAAAATCTCCCATCCTGCTAAAAAGAAATCTAGAGGTTCAAAGTTAAAACTTGATTCAGCTATTAAAGAACAAGATATGTTTGAGTTAATCTCTACAAATAAAAATCTTGATGATGTAGTTTTAAATAAAAAGACAAAAGATACCTTAGATTCACTTTTAAAACAAGTTGATAAAAATGTATCAAATAGACTAAAAAAATGGGGATTTAAAGATAAAAGAAGTGGAATTGAAGCAAAAATTATCTTTTATGGAGTAGCAGGAACTGGTAAAACTTTGACAGCACTTACATTAGCTAAAGCATTAAAAAAAGATGTGTTAAGTTTTGATTGTTCTAAAATTCTTTCTATGTACATTGGTGAGAGTGAAAAAAATGTAAGAATGATATTTGATAAATATTATGAATTAAGAGCGGAAACAAAAACTCAACCAGTACTTCTTTTAAATGAAGCAGATCAATTTTTAAGTTCAAGAACAAGTGCTACAAGTAGTAGTGATAAAATGCATAACCAAATGCAAAATATCTTCCTAGAACAAATTGAAAGATTTGATGGTGTTTTAATAGCAACTACAAATCTTTTAGAAAATCTTGACAAGGCATTTTCAAGAAGATTTAACTATAAAATTGAATTTTTAAAACCTAATAAAGAACAAAGAATTCAATTATGGGAAAATTTACTTCCAAAAGATTTACCCCTTGAAGAAGGTTTTGAATTATCAGAATTAGCAGATCATGATTTAACAGGTGGACAAATTGAGCTTGTGATTAAGAATACTGCTTATAAAATTGCTGCAATGGAAGATCCTATTTTTAAATTGAGTGATTTCTTAGAACAAATTACAAAAGAAGAAAAAGGTCAATTTGACTCTGAAAATAAAGTAGGCTTCTTTTAATCTACATTACAAAAAGTAACAAACTAAAAGTTCAACAAGAATTATTCTTGTTGAATTTCATAAAAATATCATAAATAGCCACTAAACTTATATAAATAAATAGCATATAAATAGCATTCAGTTCAAAATTTATGTTTCATTTTGTACCACTAATAATTTTATTAACAAAGCTTTAACAGCTATAAGGATTTTTACTATTTGTTTTAATTATGATACTCATAAGTTTTTTTGAATAAGTGGTAATTCATTACTTTTAAGGTAATATTTATCACAAAAAATTGTTAAAAGTTTTTCATTTAAAGGAAAAAAAATGACACATATGGAATTTGCACATCCTTACTTTGGTGCATTTGTAATGTTCGTAGTTACTTTTAGTGCGTTTATAGCAACAGTAGCTGCTGCAAGATTTGTATCAAGAAAGATTGCAAGACTTGATACTGAGAAGTTAAAAACTACACTATATGAGTGTGGTCCAGAGGTTACAAAACAACCAAACAAGATATCTACACAGTTTTATTTAACAGCTTTATTATTCATTTTATTTGATGTAGAAATTATCTTTATGTTCCCTTGGGCAATTAATTTTAAACTATTAGGTTGGTTTGGATTTGTAGCTATGTTACTGTTCTTATTTATATTAACAATTGGATTTTTATATGAATGGAAAAAAGGAGGTCTTGAATGGCACAGCATAAAATAAACTATCTTCAAGATAGTGGAACTGCTGTTAAATTAACTGCAATTGATAAGTTAGTTAATTTTGGTAGATCAAACTCATTATGGCCTATGACTTACGGTCTTGCATGTTGTGCAATCGAAATGATGGCAACGGGTGCTTCTAGATATGACTTCGATAGATTCGGAACTATCTTTAGAGCATCTCCAAGACAATCAGATGTTTTAGTTATTGCAGGTACTTTAACTAAAAAACATGCAGAGTTTATGAGAAGATTATATGATCAAATGCCTGATCCTAAATGGGTTATCTCAATGGGTTCATGTGCAAACACAGGTGGTATGTTTAATACTTACGCAACGGTTCAAGGTGCTGATAGAGTTATTCCTGTAGATATTTATTTACCAGGATGTGCACCAAGACCTGAAACTTTACAGTATGCTTTAATGACTTTACAAAAGAAAATTAGATCTGAATCTATCTTTAGAGCACACAAGAAAAAAAGGTTAGTGTAAATGAGACAATACAAAAACAAAGATAATGTTCAAAGACAAGCATATTATTCAGATAGATTTTTTGTAGGGCCTCAAGTACCTAGATACGATATCGCAAGTGATGATATTTTTTCTAAAGATTTAGCAGAATTTAGAGAAAAAGTAAATGTATTAGATGCTTTTATTGAGCATACGCATTTAGTTTTATGGATTGAAAAAGATAATCTTTTTAAAGCAGCTGAATTATTAAAAACTGAATTAGAATATGACATGTTAATTGAACTATCGGCTATTGATTATTTAGCTACTAAAGATGGATTTGAATTATTTTATGAATTCTTGTCTTTATCAAAACACAAAAGAGTTAGAATTAAATGCTTTATTCAAAAAGAAGAAAAAGTAGAATCATTAACGTCTTTATTTAAATCAGCAAACTGGTCAGAAAGAGAAATGTATGACATGTTTGGAGTTAAGATTGTAAATCATCCAAATATGAAAAGAATAATTATGCCTGATGATTGGTATGATCATCCATTAAGAAAAACATATCCACTTCAAGGTGACGAAGCAGCATCTTGGTATGAAGTTGATAAGATTTTTGGAAAAGATGCTAGGGATATTATTGGACCAGAACAAAGAGATCCAGCTGCAATTGATAGATACGATACAACTAGATTTGCAAGACTTGGTCATGAGGTTCCATTTGGAATGGATGTTAGTCAGTTTGAACCTGAAACTCCTATTTCTTATGAAGAAGAGAGTGGAAATACTTTAGTAAAAAAATTAAAACCAGAAGAATCTGTGGTTTTAAAAAGAAGAAAGTAGAAAAATATGCAACAACCAAATAGATTAAAACCATTTTTTGAAAATATAAACTTCGAAAGAGAAGATAATACAATGACAGTGAACTTTGGGCCTCAACACCCATCTGCTCACGGTCAGTTAAGATTAGTTTTAGAACTTCAAGGTGAAGAAGTAGTTAGATCAAGACCAATGATTGGATACCTTCATAGAGGTATGGAAAAAATGGCTGAGAATATGATTTATAATGAATTCTTACCAACAACTGATAGAATGGATTATATCGCTGCTACTTCAAATAATTACGGTTATGCACTTGCTATTGAGCAGTTATTAGGAATCGAAGCTCCTAGACGTGCTGAAATAATTAGAACTATGCTTTTAGAATTAAATAGAATTACATCACACTTATTCTGGTTAGCAACTCACGCACTAGATGTTGGTGCTATGTCAATTTTCTTATACTGTTTTAGAGAAAGAGAATATGCAATGGACCTTATTGAGGCTTATTGTGGTGCTAGACTTACTCATAGTGCAGTTAGAATTGGTGGAGTTCCTTTAGATTTACCAAGGGATTGGTGTGCTGATGTATTAAGTTTCCTAGAAGTATTAGAAGAACAAATCGGAATTTATGAAGGTCTTTTAACAGAAAATAGAATTTGGAAAATGAGACTTGAAAATATTGGTGTAATTACACCTGAAATGGCAAAGTCATGGGGATGTTCTGGTATTGCTTTAAGGGGAAGTGGAATCAAATGGGATTTAAGAAAAGAGATGCCATATGGTTTATATCCTGAATTAGAGTTTGATGTTCCTGTTTCTTATACAAATGATTCTTATGGAAGATATAAAATTTGTATGGCTGAAATGAGAGAATCTTCTAAAATATTAAAACAATTAGTTCCAATGTATTTTGAATCAAAAATTGAACTAATGGCCCATGCTCCAAATTATATTTCAGCTCCAAAAGAGCAAATTATGACTCAAAACTACTCTTTAATGCAACACTTTGTTCTTGTAACTCAAGGTATGAGACCACCTGTTGGTGAAGTATATGTTGCAACTGAATCTCCAAAGGGTGAGTTAGGTTATTATGTTGTAAGTGATGGAAATCCTTATGCGTATAGATTAAAAATGAGAACACCAAGTTTCCAACATACAGCTATTTTAGAAGAAATACTAGTTGGATTACAATTAGCGGATGTTGTTACTATTATTGGTAACTTAAATATCGTATTTGGTGAAATTGATAGGTAGTAGGGGTTAAAATGCAAAGATATGATTTAAGATATTTAAAAAATGACTTCTATGACAAAATGTTAGAAATCATGGATAAAAAAGTTGCTCCTAAAGAGTGTGCAATTATTATGTTTGAAATTGGTGATTTTGAAAATGTTCAAAAAAGTGCCGATGTAATTTATGAGGCTGGTTATACTTTAATGAATTCTATTAAATTCAATGAAGTTGACTGGACTTTAGTTGTAAAAAAAGAAAAACCTGAACCAAAAGTTGTTGAAACTTCTGAAGAAGCAGGGGAATAAGTAGTGTCTATGGATGTAATTAAAAACAGTGATTTTATAATAAGTCTAGCTACTTGTTTTAAAAATGATAATGAAAAAAAGATTTTAGAAGATATCAAATCTTTTGAAGGTCAATTTGTTTTTATGCATCCAATTGACAACAATGAATTAAAATCAGTGTATTCTCAATTCATTAAATATGAAGTTGGAAGTGAAGAGGGTATTTGTACTATGTTATTAGATACATTTACTCAAAATATTGATTCAAATTTAAATGACTTTATTGAAGATTTAGATATTGGATATATCTCTGCTGAATCATCAGCAGGTGAAGAAGAGTTTGAAGAGGCTTTACAAAAGTATCAAGAGGCTTCTAGTAGAACTTTAATTGTAGGAAGTGATATAAAAAATCATCCTAGAATAGAAAATATATTAAAACTTCTTTTTGTAATAAAGAAATATAGTGATTTTAATTTAGTTGTTTTAGACAAAGAAATTGAAAATAGTATTAATGAAATAAATGATGAAAATGTTGAAGAAATCGATGATTTAAGTTCATATGATGGAACAATTTCATACTTTGTATCAAATGATGAATATGTAGACAATATAAATGCTAGTCAAAGTTTTTCAAGAATTGCAAAAGTTCAAGATAATGATGAAGTTTATGTTTGTTTTGATGATAAAAAATTAAAGAAAATTTTTAAAATTGATGAAAATTTAAGCGGAACAGTAGCCATTACTAATGATACTTGTGATGGTTATAATTTTAAGAAAGTTAAATTATTAAAGGTTAATGCATAATGGGTGATATGATTAATTTAACAATTGATGGCAAATCAATAAACGCTGTTGAGGGTGAAACAATCTTAAATGTAGCAAGAGCAAATAATGTATTTGTTCCTGCTGTATGTTATATAACAAGATGTTCTCCAACATTAGCATGTAGACTATGTTTAGTTGAAGCTGATGGAAAACAAGTTTATGGTTGTAATACTAAAGTTAAAGACGGTATGGAAATCAGTACAGTTACAGAAAACATTGCTAAAGAAAGAAGAGCAGTTATGGAAGTTTACGATGTAAACCATCCATTACAATGTGGAGTATGTGACCAAAGTGGTGAGTGTGAATTACAAAACTACTCTTTATATATGAAAGTTGATTCTCAAAGTTATAGTATCAAAGATATTCATAGACCAACACAACACTGGGGAGTTATGAATTATGACCCAGGATTATGTATTGTTTGTGAGAGATGTGTAACAATCTGTAAAGATATGGTTGGATCAAATGCACTTTCAACGGTTAAAAGACCTAGTGATAACATAGATAAAGCATATAAAGATGAAATGCCAAAAGATGCTTATGCTATGTGGAATAAATTAAACAAATCTCTAATTGGTTATGATGCTGATGCTTGTACTGATTGTGGAGAATGTATAGCTTCATGTCCAACAGGTGCTTTAGTTTCACATGACTTCCAATATACTTCAAATGCTTGGGAATTAAATAAAGTTCCAGCTGCAAATCCACATTCAAGTGATTGTGCATTTATGTATTATGAAATCAAACATGCTGGAATTGAAAATCATGAAGAGATGAAGATTTACAGAGTAACTAATGAGTTCCATTACTCAACTGTAAATGGAGCAGCTAGATTTGGTTATGACTTTGAAAACAAATGTCAAAGTAAAGATGAAGTAGCATTTAAAAAAGCAATTAAAGCTTTTAGTGATGCTAAAACTATTAAGTTTAATTCATATATTACAAATGAAGAAGCATTGATTTTACAAAAAATAGCAAACAAAACGGGTGCTAAACTAGTAAATGAAGATGCAAGAAATTATCAAAACTTCTTATCAAATTATTCATCAACATCAGGAAATAGTTTATATTCTACAACATTATCAGAAATTTTAAATACTAATTTTGTAATTTCAATTGGTGGATATTTAAAATCAGATTTACCAAATGCTAGATATTCATTTAATAACTCAGTTATTATGAATAAAGGAGCAGGGTTATACTTCCACCCAGTAGCAGACCCTGTTATGGAAAAAATTGGTAAAAAAGGTAAAACAACAGAGTTTATTTATCATAATCCAGGAATTGAAGAATCAATTTTCTACTTTATTTTATATAAATTTGGAAAAAATTTACCTGCTCATATTCAAGAATATATTGATTCATTAACTGAAAAAAGAACTAAAACAGTAACAGAAGTAGTTAAAGAAAAAGTTATGGAAGTTAAAGTTGATCCTGAAACTGGTGAAGAAAAAGAAGTTCCTAAAACTGTTTCTAAAAAAGTTGAAAAAGAAGTTGAGTTTGAATATAACTTATTAGTTGATGATTTAGGAAAAGATGAAACTTTCTTAGAATTAGTTGATTCAATGTTAGCTAAAAAAGATGACTTTAAACTAATTCTTGGGGAAGATTTAATTACTCATCCAAATGCTGAAAATATTGCTAAATTAGCTGGTATAGTTGATAAATATACAGATTTTGATGTGATTATTTTACCTACTCAAACAAATACTTTAGGGGTATCATTAATTTGTAAATTAGCGCAGAATGAAGAAGGTCCAACTGTTGGATACAACGTTAAAGCTGACTTTGAAATGTCTGCTTTAGGTGATGCTGATTTAGATGCACCTGCACTAAACCAACAAGAGGGAACTTTTGTAAATGCAGATAAAAGAGTTATTCCTACAAATGCAGCACTTGCATATAAAGGTTATACATTAAATGACATTGCAAATGAAATCTTAGGTGTTGAAGTTGATCATACTATTGAATATACAACTGAATTACCACTAGAAAACGGATTTAAAGTAATAGAATTTGATGATTTACCAAATGAATTTAAAAATGACCAAACAGAAAATAGAGGTTATGTAATAGATTCAAAACATGTTTTATCAACAAATAGTGTTAATTTACCAGAAAGAGCATCTATTGTTCCCGCTGAAAATGAAACATTAATTTATAAAGCAAATCCAATTAATCAATTCAATGAATTTACAGCTATCTGTCATGAATTCAAAGATAATTTAGAAGATGGAATTTTCTTCTCAAAATCACATTTTGAGAAATTAGAATTAAATACAGGTGATAAAGTAAAAGTTACAGCAAATGGAACGACTTTGGAGTTAAATGCTTACATTGATATTCAAATTGATGGTGAAATTCCTTATGTTTCTACATATATGAAGAACTCTGAGTCTAGAAAGTTATTTAAAACATATAGATTTAATACTTCAGTAATAGAGAAGGTGTAATATGGATACAGCAATAATTATAGAAACGATAGTTAAAGTAATCGTTGTATTAGCAGTATTTTCAGCATTAGCTGGATTTACAACATATATTGAAAGAAAAATATTAGCATTTATGCAAAGAAGACTTGGTCCTACAAATGTTGGACCTTATGGTTTACTTCAAATTGCTGCTGATGGTATTAAGTTATTTACAAAAGAGGATTTTATTCCTGCAAATGCAAATAAACCTATATTTATGATAGCTCCAATTATAACAGCTGCAACTGCTTTTATAGCAATGTCAGCTGTTCCTTTTTTACCAGAGTTTGAGATTTTTGGATATACAGTAAGACCTATTATTTCTGATATTAATATTGGTGTATTATTTGTTATGTCTGTTGGTGCAATTGGACTTTATGGACCACTTTTAGGTGGTATGAGTTCGGCAAATAAATGGGCTTTAATTGGTGGAGCTAGAACTACAATTCAACTTTTATCTTATGAAGTTGTATCTGGATTAGCTTTATTAGCACCAATTATGATGATTGGTTCATTATCTTTAATTGATATTAATAATTACCAAGCAGGTGGAATTGGAAACTGGATTATCTGGTATCAACCATTAGCATTTATTTTATTCTTAATTGCAGGATTTGCAGAGACGAATAGAACTCCATTTGACTTACTTGAGCATGAAGCTGAGTTAGTTGCTGGTTATGCTACTGAGTATTCAGGTATGAGATGGGGTATGTTCTTTATTGGAGAATATGCAAACTTATTCACAATTTCATTCTTAGTTGCTTTAATTTTCTTAGGTGGATTTGAGCCATTATGGTTTATACCTGGTGGATTAGCTATCGTATTAAAAGTAATGTTATTGATTTTCTTATTCTTATGGACAAGAGCATCTTGGCCACATATTAGACCTGACCAATTAATGTGGTTATGTTGGAAAATCTTAATGCCATTAGCAGTATTAAATATACTTGTTACTGGTTTTGTAATGATGTTTTAGGAGTTAAACATGGGATTTAATGATTTTAAAAATAGAAATATTTCAGAAGATTACGTAACTATTCAAGAAGACAATTATCCTAAAACTTCTTGGGAAAGTTTTAAACAAGTAATGACTAGATCTGTAAAAGGTGAACTTTTTACAGGATTAAAAATTACTTTTGGAGTAATGTACAGAGCGCTATTTAAAAATGAAATGGCAACTGTTCAATATCCAAAAGAAAAATTACCAATTGGACCTAGATATAGAGCGGTACATAAATTACTAAGACTTTTAGAGTCAGGTGAAGAAAGATGTATTGGTTGTGGTCTTTGTGAAAAAATATGTATTGCAAATTGTATTAGAATGGAAACTAGAATTGATGAAAATTCTAGAAAAGAAGTTTTAGAATATACAATTAATATGGGTAGATGTATTTTCTGTGGATATTGTGCAGAAGTTTGTCCTGAATTAGCAATTGTACATGGTGGAAGATATGAAAATGCTTCTGAACAAAGAGCCCATTTTGGATTAAAAGATGACTTCTTAACTCCAGAAAATGCTTTAGGTCAACAACTTGAGTTTGATGGTTTTGGTTCTGTTTCTCCAGATGCAGATAAAAAAATCAAAAAAACTCCGTTGTCATATTAAGGGGAATTGATGTTTGAAGTTATTGCTTTTATAATCTTCTCTGTTTTAACAATTGGAATGTTTGGAATTACTGTATTAACTAATAATGCTTTATATGCTATGAGTGCATTAGCTGCTGGTATGATATTTATTTCAGCATTCTTTTTCTTGTTAAATGCAGACTTTTTAGGTGCAGTGCAAATAGTTGTTTATACAGGTGCTGTAATGGCACTTTATGCATTTGGTATGATGTTCTTTGATACTTTAAGTGATGTTGATGAAAAGATAAAAAATCCTAGATTAGTATTTTTACTATCTGGATTAACAGCATTAATTATTGTTGTGATTTTCATGGCTCCTGTAATTGGAGAAAATGTTGTTGCTTCTTATCCTATGAATCCAGAAGTAGGTAATCCAACTGAAGTTGGTTTAGTACTATTTACAAAGTATATTGTTCCATTTGAAGTTGCTGCTGTTATGTTATTAGTAGCGATGATTGGTGGAGTTGTACTTGCTGGTAAAAAAATGACTCAATCTTGGTCTGATATGACTGAAGAAGAGATTGATGAACAATTAAAGCTTGAAGAAGAAGCAAAAAAGGATGATAAATGACACTTAATGCCTATTTAATTCTTTCAATAATTTTATTTGCAATTGGACTTATTGGTGTTTTAAGAAGAAAGAATGTTTTAATGCTTTTCTTCTCAACAGAGATTATGTTAAATGCAGTAAATGTTGGTTTAGCAGCTGTTTCAAAGTTCCATGGAGATTTAACAGGTCAAATTTTTGCCTTCTTTATTATTGCAGTTGCTGCAAGTGAAGTTGCTATTGGTTTAGGTCTTTTAATTCTTTGGTACAAAAGAACAGGTTCTATTAATTTAGATGATATATCTAAGATGAAGGGGTAATAATGGAAAAGTTTATATGGATTGCATTATTTGCTCCTTTAGTAGGTTCACTTGTAGCTGCATTATTTGCTACTAGGGGAAAAACTCTATTTACAGGTTTATTCACATCTTTTATGTTAGCTGTATCAATGTATGCATCGTTAAAACTTTTATTAGATGTTTACACAACAGGTACAACATATCATGTTGAATTATTTGACTGGATTGTAATTGGAAGTTTAGATATACCATTTGGATTTATAGTTGACCATGTATCAGTTGTTATGATGTCAGTTGTTACAGTTGTTTCAACAATGGTTCATATTCACTCTATTGGATATATGGAGCATGACAAAGGTTTTAATAGATACTTCTCTTATCTTTCAGCATTCGTATTCTCAATGCTTATTCTAGTTATGGCTGATAACTTTGCTGTATTATTTATTGGATGGGAAGGTGTTGGAGTTTGTTCATGGTTATTAATTGGATTCTGGTATCACAAAGAATCAGCATCATGGGCTGCTAATGAAGCATTTATTATGAATAGAGTTGGAGACTTAGGTTTATTCTTAGGTATGTTTATGCTTTATTGGAATTTAGGAAGTCTTCAATATGACGTAGTATTTGCAAATGTTGCATCACTTGAAACATCAACTTTAATTTGGATCGGTTCTTTATTATTCTTAGGAGCTATGGGTAAATCAGCTCAGTTCCCATTACATACGTGGTTAGCAGATGCAATGGAAGGACCAACTCCAGTTTCAGCACTTATTCACGCAGCTACAATGGTAACAGCTGGTGTTTATTTAGTAATAAGATCTCATGAGTTATATGCTTTAATTCCAGAAGTAGGATATGTAATAGCAGCACTTGGAGCATTTGTTGCTATTTTTGCTGCAACTATGGCATTAGTAAATAATGATATGAAAAGAATTATTGCATACTCAACATTATCTCAATTAGGATATATGTTTGTAGCTGCTGGTCTTGGAGCTTACTGGGTTGCATTATTCCACTTAGCTACTCATGCATTCTTTAAATCTGTATTATTCTTAGGTGCAGGTAATGTTATGCATGCTATGAATGATGAACTTGATATTAGAAAAATGGGTGGATTACATAAAAAGATGAAAGCAACATCATATATTATGATTATTGCTTCACTTGCACTAGCTGGTATTTTCCCATTAGCAGGGTTCTTCTCAAAAGATAAAATCCTTGAAGCTGCATTTAATGCAGATGCAATTTTAATTTGGGGAACATTATTAATTACAGCTGGTTTAACAGCGTTCTATTCATTTAGATTAGTAATGAGAATCTTCTTTGGAGAACAAAACTATTCAGATAAAGATTTCCATCCACATGAAGCTAAATGGTTTGCAATAGCAGCTATGCTTCCATTAGCAGCATTAGCAATAATTGCTGGATGGTATGAGCATTCATTTATTGAATTTGTAACTAAAACACTTCCATCATGGGAAGCTACTAGTTTAACAAGTTCTACAATTTGGACACTAATAATTATTACAAGTGCAACTGCAATTGCAGGTATTGTAATAGCTGTTTACAAATATAAAAATGGTGGATTTAGTAAATCTTGGGAAGAAACATTCTTCTATAAGTTATTAATAAATCAATATTATATTCCAAAATTCTATGAAGTAGCAGTTTCAAAACCTTACAAAAAATTATCTGATTGGATATTTAGAGTAATTGAAGTTGACTTAATTGATACAGCAATTGATGGTATTGCTAAATTTATTTACAAGGTTGGACAGGTTTCAAGACCAATTCAATCGGGTAATTTATCATCAAGTTTGAGACTAATGACAGTAGGTTTAATCTTAGGATTATTACTTGCATTAGTTTTAGCATTATTACAAGGGGCTAAGTAATATGGAAAATATTTTATCAATGCTGATATTCTTCCCAGCTGTTGCGGCAACTGTTGCGTTTTTAATTGACAAAAACTCAATGAGACAATTTGGTGTTGTTGTAACTGCGGTTGAATTTGTTCTATCTCTTTTATTATGGTATTACTTTGACCCATCTGTTGCAGGAATGCAATTTGTACAACAATTACCACTAATTCCGTCATATGGAATTAACTATGTAGTTGGAGTTGATGGGGTATCTTTATTCTTAGTTGTTATGATTACATTAATGACTATGATTGCAATTATTGGATTAACTGAAAAGAAAAATACTAAAAACTTAATCATCACTATGCTTTACTTAGAGATGACTATGGTTGGTGTATTCGTTTCATTAGATGTAATTATGTTCTACGTATTCTGGGAATTAACTCTAATTCCAATGTTCTATATCGTAGGATTCTGGGGAGCTGAAAAAAGATTCTATGCTGCTATTAAGTTCTTCTTATATACATTTATTGGTTCATTAATTATGCTTATTGGTATTTTATACTGTGGTTATGTATTCCATCAAACATCAGGAATTTGGAGCTTTAACTTACTTGATTGGTATAGTGTTATCTTACCTGTTGATTTACAGCTATGGTTATTTATTGCATTCTTCTTTGGATTTGCTGTAAAAGTACCTATGTTCCCATTCCATACATGGCTTCCATTAACACACGGTCAAGCGCCAACAATTGGTTCAATTGTATTAGCTGCTGTATTATTAAAAATGGAAACATATGGTTTCATTAGATTTTCACTTCCATTATTCCCTGATGCAAGTGTTTACTTTACAGGATTTATGACAGTTCTTGGGCTTATAGCAATTATTTATACTGCTATGATTGCATATGCTCAAGAAGATATGAAACAGATGATTGCATACTCATCAATCTCTCACATGGGTGTTATTATTCTTGGGGTATTTGCCTTAAATATTGAAGGTATTTCAGGAGCTGTTTATTTAATGATTGGTCATGGTATTGTATCAGGTGGACTATTCATGCTTGTTGGTGTTTTATATGATAGAAGAAAGACCAAAATGATAAAAGAGTTTGGTGGCTTAGCTCATAATATGCCTGTGTTTGCAACTGTGTATGCAGTTGTATTAATGGCATCTGTTGGTTTACCTTTAACTGTTGGATTTATTGGTGAGTTTTTATCTTTATTAGGATTCTTTAAAGCATCTCCAATCTTAGCATTTATTGCTTCATTAACTATTGTTTTAAGTGTTATTTACATGCTTTCAATGTACAAAAGAACTTTCTTTGGAAAATTGGTTAAAGAAGAGAATAAAGGTTTAAAAGATATTCACGGAAGAGAATTAGTTGCTTTAGGTTCAATTGTAGCTTTAGTAGTAGCTATGGGTATTTATCCTAAGCCTATTTTAGATCCATTAAATACAACAGTAACTAACCTTACTAAAGTAATGGAAGTAAAAGCAGTTGAACAAGAAACAAAAGATAGATTAAGACAGCTTAATACTGTAGGGGAGGTTAAATAATGGAACCTATTTCAATTGATTTTAATAGTTTAAATATAGGTACATTAGCACCTGTTGCAATTGCTTTAATTGGTGCAATAAGTATTTTATTAACTGACCTATTTAATAAAGGCGGACATAAATCTTTATATGTTGTATTAGTTGTTGTATTTTTAACTTTCGACTTATTTACATTATTAGCTTATAACGGTCCTGAAAGAGGTATGTTTGACCTGATGTTTATAGATGGAATATCTATATTGTCACAGATTATTATCTTAGGTGGATCTATTATATTTATTTTCTTAAGTTTATCAAAATTAAGATTCCAAGAGTTTAGATATGCTGAATACTTTGCATTATATTTATTTATGATTGCTGGTTTCCAGTTTATGGTAAGTACAGACTCTTTAATTTTAATTTTTGTAGGACTTGAAACAGCTTCATTATCGTTGTATACAATTATTGCGATGCATAATAGAATGACAACAATTGAAGCATCTGTAAAATACTTTACAATGGGTGCTTTAACAGCTGCTTTCTTTGCCTTTGGTTCGATGATATTCTATGCAGTTACAGGTTCATTAGAGTTATCAGAAATTTCAAGGGTAATCACAGAACAAAATATGCTTTCACATGATAACTTTGGTCAGTATATGATGGTATTAGTTGGATTTGTATTTATGTTTGCTGCACTTGGATTTAAATTATCTTTATTCCCATACCATGTATGGGTGCCAGATGTTTACCAAGGTTCAACTTCAGCTTTAGCTGGATTTATGTCTGTTGTTCCAAAAATGGCAGGATTTGTAGTTGCATTAAGATTCTTTGAAATTTTTGTTCAAACAAATGATATTATTATTCAAACAATGCTTTATACAACTGTTGTATTAACAATGACAATTCCAAACTTAATTGCATTGCAACAAACAAATATAAAAAGAATGCTTGCATACTCATCTATATCAAATGCTGGTATGGCAATGGCAGCAATT